>JAEAME010001358.1_pt1 | contig 17533 bp, 14 predicted proteins | sample 8958731 | NCBI WGS metagenome assembly JAEAME01 (sample SAMN16933194, study PRJNA681113) | bioreactor sludge metagenome | isolation source: anerobic bioreactor sludge (Control) | place: India:Bengaluru | collected 2018-10-24 | reverse complement strand
GTCCTTTATCTTCTAAAGCATTGCCTCCTAAGGCAACTACTACTTTTTGTGCCATGTTTTATTTCTCCTATTACAAAGTTGCAACCATTACAGCTTTTATTGTATGCATTCTGTTTTCTGCTTCATCGAAAACTACTGAATGTCTACTTCTAAATACTTCATCAGTTACTTCTCTCATGTCTATTCCTTTTTCCTTAAACTCTTTTGCCATTTTTGTTTCAAAGTCATGGAAAGCTGGTAAGCAGTGAAGGAATTTAACATCTGGATTTCCTGTAGCTTTTAATAAATCCATAGTTACTTTGTAAGGAGTTAATAATTTTACTCTATCAGGTATTTGTGCTTCTTCTCCCATTGATGCCCAAACGTCAGTGTATATAACATCTGCACCTTTTACTGACTCAATGCTATCAGAGATTTCTATAACTGCTCCTGTTTCCTTAGCTACTTCATTTACTCTTTTTAGAACATCTTTGTTAAGCTCCTCTGCCATACATTTTGGTCCAAATGCTACAAAGTGCATTCCCATCTTTGCACAACCATACATCCAAGCATATGACATATTGTTTCTGATATCTCCTGCAAATACTACCTTAACCTTGTTTAAAGGTTTAGCAACGTGCTCTTCAATAGTTAACATATCAGCAAGTATTTGAGTTGGATGGTCAATGTCAGTTAATCCGTTCCATACTGGAACACCTGAATGTTTAGCTAAGTTTTCAACTACTTCTTGGCTATATCCTCTGTACTCGATACCATCATAGAATCTTCCAAGAACCTTTGCAGTATCTTCTAATGATTCTTTTTTACCCATTTGTGAACTGTTCGAATCTAAGAATGTTACGTGAGCACCTTCTTCTAAAGCACCAACTTCAAAAGCACATCTTGTTCTTGTTGATGTTTTTTCAAATAACAAAACAATATTTTTTCCTTTTAATAAGTAATTAGATATACCAGCTCTTTTTTTAGCTTTTAAATCATGAGCTAAATCTAACATATATCTAATTTCTAATGGAGAAAAATCCATTAATGATAAAAAACTTCTTCCTTTTAAATTAACTGCCATTTTAAAAATATCCTCCTAGTTTTTGGTTTTATAATCCCATTTATTAATGATTTAAGCACCTAACATCTTTTATGGGAATTTATTTTAATAACTATTTAATAGAGTAAACAAAGTTTACTCTGTTATATCATAAATGTAAGCCTATAACATTTCTCTAACAAGTGGCATGCTCATACATCTTGGGCCACCACGTCCTCTTGATAGTTCAGCGCTTGGCATAGTGTTTATCTTAATGCCATTTTCCTCAAGAAGTCTATTTGATACATAATTTCTCTCATAAACTATAACATTACCTGGTGATATTGCTAATGTATTAGAGCCATCATTCCATTGCTCACGAGCTGCATCTATTTGATTACCAGCACCACAAGAAATTAAAGTAATCTTGTCTAAATTTAAGTGCTTTTTAAGTATTTCATCAACTGTGTTGTGTTCTTCTTTTATTGATAGATTGACTCCATCATCCTTAGTAAGAGTATACACATTCATATCTTTTTTAATATTAGGGTGTATTGTAAATTTATCCTTATCAACCATTGTAAATACAGTATCAAGATGCATAAAAGCTCTTACTTTTGGTATATCAATAGCTAATATCTTTTTAAAACTCTCCTTACCCAAAATATTTTGAGCGTATTTTTCTATAGCACTTGCATGAGTTCTTTGAGATATTCCTATTGCAATTGTTTCGCTGTTAAGTATCAAAACGTCTCCGCCTTCAACTGAATAATGCTCACTACGGTCATACCATGTTGGAACATGACAATAATCTGGATGATACTTAAATATGTACTTACCAAATATAGATTCCCTATTACGTGTAACTGTATGCATTCTGTGTATTGATACACCTGAACCTACTGTTGAAAATGGGTCTCTGGTAAAATATAAATTTGGCAACGGATCTACAAGAAAAGGATAATCGTTATCTAGATAGTCTATCAAGTTTCTCTTTTCATAATTCTTAATATCTGAAACTCTAACTCCAGCCATCATCTTACTAATCATATCCTTAGTATTAAATGATTTATAAAATTCCTTTAACATTTCTGTTTTTCTTGTCTCTCTTATCCCAGCCTCAAGAATAAATTGCTTAATGAATTCTTCCTTAATAGCTTCGTCGTACAAAGCCTCTGTAGCTAAATCTATAAGATAAACAACCTCTGTACCGTTATCCTTAAAAAGTTTGGCAAATGCGTCATGCTCCTCTTGTGCAACCTTTAAAAACGGAATGTCATCAAACAACAGTCTCTCAAGATATTCTGGCATTAAATTTTCTAACTCATAACCAGGTCTATGTAACATAACTTTTTTTAACTTGCCAATTTCAGAATAAACTTGAATAGCATTCTTTTTCATATTATTCTAGGTTCCTTTCTATCAAGGCTGTGAAAATCATAGCTTTTCACAACTAGCAAATCTATACTACTATTATAACTAACTACTTTTATAAGATTATCATTTTAAAGAATTATTGTCAATATTTTTTTATAAATATTCTATGTATGTATATTTATTCATTTGTGCTAGCTTCTTCATCCTCTAGCACTCCATACATTTTATACATAAGCTTAAGAACCTCTTCTTTGTTTAAAGCATAATATGATTTTCCAGTATCACGCAATAGCTTTTTATCCTCTTGTCCCGGAAGTGTTTCAGTACTTAATTTATCCATTGAAAATTCCCTTGCTTCAGCTCCTAAAGCTATCAATTCTGTTGTAGAAAAATCTGTTGTAACATATGGATATACCTCATTAATAAAATTAGCTATTTTTAAACTTATAAGCTTCTTAATAAATTGTTTTACAAATTTTTGCTGAGCTTTAGTTCTTCCTATATCTCCATCAACATAATTTTCATAACCAGGATCTCCCTTTCTAAACCTTAAAAATTCTACAGAGGTCTCTCCATCAAGTAACTTCTTTCCAGGAGTTATATCTATACGTAATGGAGGATCAGAATATATATCAGTGTATTTCATATGGAATGGTATTTCCATTTCTACACCACCTAAAGCATCTATCCCTTTAATTACAGCTTCATAGTCAACTGTAACATATTTATGAATCTTTATATCCAATATACTTTGAACCGCATCTATTAAACCATCAATTTTATCATCTTGGTATATTGCGTTAATTTTTGTGTAACCTGCTTTATATTCTGGTGTAACATACAAGGTATCTCTAGGTATAGAAAATATATTTGCTTCCTTTGTATCTCTATCAAAGCTTGCTAGCATTATTGTATCTGTTCTAACATGCTCTAATCCAACTAACAAAACATTTATTCTATTACCTTTTGCTTTTGCTTTCTCAAATGGAGTAGCATTTGGATCATTGAGTATATCCTCTTCACCAATATCTGTACCATCTGGCATTTTTGTTATATCATCTAATGGATTATGAATAACTGTTATGTATACATAAAATCCAGCCATAAGTAATATTATTGAAACAAAAAATGTTATAAAAAACACCTTAAAAAAACGTCCCACTATAAGTACACCTCTCTCTATAAAACTAAAATCGATATTATTCTATTTTTGTGTATTGTATTTTATTAATATAAATTAAAACTATCGCAATTTCAATATAAATACAATTATATTTTCTAATCTTTATATTAAGAAAAAGCACTTAAAATTATACCACTATTATCATTAATTTTCAACAAATTATTTTTAGTTTTTAATAGTATTATCATATAAGAGTTGCTCATCACTAACCTCATACAATTCATATAAATATTCTCTAATTCCAGATTCATTTGGAATTACATAACTTAAATTATCAATTGTTTTTGTGTAATGATCTATCAAAGCAGTATCAGTATTATCCATTGAAAACCCGATTAAATCAGTTGAAAGGCTTAGTACCTCTGTCAAAGTAAAATCAGTTTCAATATACTTAAAGCTTTCATTTATTATACTAGGAAGCTTTGTTCCTATTGCTTTTTTAGCTACTACACGAATAAATGCTTGTTGTGTTTTAATTCTACCTAAATCTCCATCTGGATATCCAGTTTTATCATTATTCTGCCTAAATCTAAGAAGCTTTAAAGCAGTTTGTCCATCTAGGCTTTGTAGTCCTGCGCTTATGTTAATCTCTAATGGTGGATCATCACATGGATCATTGTAACTCATATTTATAGGCACATCAAATTCAACTCCACCAATGATATCAACAATTTTAATAACAGCTTCATAATCTAAGCAGACATACTTATGTATAGGTATCCCTGTGATATCTTCAATTGCAGCCTTCAAGCCTTCAATCCTTTCTGATTGGTATATAGCATTAACTTTTTTCTGCTGCTTTCCTTCATATCCTTCTCTTTCATAATAGGTATCTCTTGGTATGGATAAAACATTTGCTTTCTTTTTATCTCTATCATAACTCAAAAGCATTATTGTATCAGTTCTCACATCTTCTTTTCCAACCACTAATATGTTAATTCTTGAGCTGCTTTTTATTGCTTTTTCAAGAGGACTTAAATTTTTATCATCACTTGATTTGAAGGCATTTATAAGTTCTCCAAAGGAAGGGAAAATAACCGCATCTTTATTAACAACCAAATACCCAGTTATTCCAATAATTCCGATTAATATAAATAATAAAATTGACGTAAAATATATTTTGATAAAATGTTTCATCTTAAAGTCATTCTCTTTCATAAAATTTAATACAATGATATTATAACATATAATTTAAATTTATATATAATTTTTTTAAATAAATGTTGCTATTTTATTAATTTGGGTTTATAATAAAACCATATCTTATATTTGGAGGATTTTTTTCAATGAAAACTGGTTCTGTAAAATGGTTTGATTCTAAGAAAGGTTTCGGATTTATCTCTTGTGATGACGGAAAAGATGTATTTGTACACTTTACTGCTATAACTTCAGATGGATTTAAAACATTAGAAGAAGGCCAAAAAGTAAGCTTTGATATCATAGATGGTAACAAAGGACCTCAAGCAAGCAACGTTAAGTTAGCTTAATTGATCCTTTAGAGCCTTTAATATACATATAAAAAATTTATATTAAATAAGGGTATTTCAAAGAACATTAAAAGGAGTGTAAACACTCCTTTTTGTTTTGTTATATTTAATTATTATACTTTTTTATGATTAGTAAATTGTCTCTTATTTCCTGTTTTATCCTGTCTATTTGGTGATCCAAAACCTTTAGAGAAAGGTTTTTCTTGTTTATTAAACGGTTTAGACACTTTACTAAAAAATTTATCTTGTGCAGCAGCTGCATTATCTTTTTTTGAATACTTTGTATCTCCCTTAGATGAGCTGCCAGCCTTTGCTACATCCTTTTCTGCACTGTACAATTCTATTCCTCTTTTACTTATCATAATTAATCTCCTTTTCATTAAATTGCCTATGGCTTTTTTAAATGAAGATTTACTCATATTGAAATTATCAGCAATTTCTTCTGGACTGCTATCATCATTAAATGGTAAAAAACCTTTATTTTTTACAAGCTTATTATAAATCTTTTCTCCATCCTTGTCAATTTGCATTCTAGGAGCATCCTTTAAACTTAAGCTTAGCTTTCCATCCTCTTTTACTTGATTTACTCTAAGTTCTAGTTTATCACCAATTTGCAAAGGCTTAAGAATCTCTTTTTCATGCACCATACCAAGGTATTTTCCATCTACAGCTATCATAGCTCCAAGACCACGTCTAAGACTAAATACAGTTCCTTCAACCTTGTCATTAACCTTGTATGGAGAATCTGTTCTTAAAATATTGTACAAGTTCATTGTTGCACATAATCTTTGTGACTTATCTATGTATATACCTACCATATATTCGCCATTAACTCTAATTTCACTAACCTGTTCCTTATATGGTAAAAACAGATCCTTTTCTAAACCCCAATTCATGAACGCGCCTATTTTTGATATCTCCACAACCTTTAAAAAACCTATCTCTCCAATTGTAAGCTTTGGTCTTTTTGTTGTTGCAATCATTCTATCACTAGAATCCCTATATACAAAAACCTCTATTTTATCACCTTGTTTAGTTCCTTCTGGAACTTGTTTAATTGGTAGCAAGATGTCATTCTCTCGTTTGTCATCTTCATTTTCTCTAAGGTAGACACCAAAGTCTACTTCTCTTGCGACTACAAGAGTTTGCATTTCTCCAAGTTTAATCATAAATTCACATACCTTTCTTATTTAAATGTGTTGTTTCTTTAATTAGCTTCACCTTATTAATAATTCCTTCATATTTTTCTTGTATTCCTCTACACCTGGCTGGTTAAACGGATTAACTCCTGTCATATAGGAACTTAAAGCACAGGACAGCATGAAAAAATAATAAAGCTTAGCAATGTTATATGCATCTATCTCTGGGATTTTTATAATTATGGCAGGAACCTTTCCATTTAAATGCGCCTTGAAAGTCCCTTCAAAAGCAGCCTTATTAACGAATTCTATAGTATTACCAGATAGATAATTAAGCTTGTCATAATTATTTTCATCCTGAGTTATATAAACATTATACCCATTTTTCTCAACAATCAAATTTGTTTCAAAAAATATTTTATTTCCATCCTGAATAAACTGTCCCATAGAATGTAAATCTGTTGTATAGTTTAATGAAGTTGGATATATCCCTTTTCCTTCTTTACCTTCACTTTCACCAAACAACTGTTGCCACCACTGTGCTATATAAGATAATTCTGAAGAATAATTTACTAAAATTTCAACATTTTTTGAACTTCCCAAGATATATCTTGCAGCAGCATATTGGAAAGCTGGATTTTCTTGAAAATTCTTTGTTAATAATTCTTTTTGAACATCCCTGAGACCTCTTAGTATTTCATCAACATCAATTCCAGCACATGCAATAGGTAATAATCCAACAGGTGTAAAAACTGAGTATCTTCCACCTATATCATTAGGAACAACAAAGCTTTCCATATCTTCAGAATCAGCTATCTTTCTGAGAGCTCCATCCTTTTTATCTGTGATTACATATATTCTATCCTTAGCTTTATCACCATATTTTTCATACATTTGATGTTTTAGTAATCTAAAGGCTATAGCTGGTTCAATTGTAGTTCCAGACTTAGAAATCACAATCAAGCTTATATTATAATTCTCTATCACCTTTTTAGCATTGATAATCGTCTTCTCATTTAAATTATTACCACAGAAAAAAATTCTTGGTTTATTTCCTGGAAAATCATTATGATGCTCACCATTAAGAGCAGTTATTGTAGCTCTTGCTCCAAGATAAGAGCCTCCTATGCCAATTACTATTACAGCTTCTGAATCACTCATAATTTTTGCAGCGGCTTTCTTTATTCTCTCATATTCCTCAGTATTATTATCATAAGAATAATCTATCCAGCCTGTAAACTCATTTCCAGCTCCATTTTTATTTATTAGCATATCATAAGCTTTTTCAATCTTTTCTTGAATAGACTTTAATTCATTTTCATCAATTCCAATGTTTTTAATATCTACTATCACAGCTTTAGCCTCCTTTTAATCAAGCACTTCAAGCAGCATCATTGCACAATCATCAACTAAATCACCATAACTAAAGTTTTTTAGTTCGGTGTATATATCTACTAATATATTGTTTGCATTTTCTACAATTTTAACAAGTCTTTTTTCACCAAATTCCTCTTTAGCTTCATTTCTTGCTTCAATAATGCCATCTGTGTAAAAAATCAATTTATCATTAAAATTTAGCTTTATTGTATTAATATCGTAGTCTACATATTCAAAAATATTGCATATTGGATATCCTCTTGCTTCTAATAATATGACCTTGTTATCAGATATCCAAAGAGGATTAGTATTATGTCCAGCATTAACATACGAAAACTCATTAGTATGTCTGTCATATATACCAAAGAACACAGAAAAATATTTATCTGCTTCAAGATTTAAGGATAAGAACATTTTATGAAGCTCTTTTAATATTTGTTCTGGATTATATTGATTTCTTGCTAAGCTTCTTAATGATTGTCTAACAAACATAGTTAATAAGGAAGCAGAAACTCCATGCCCAACAACATCACAAATATATATTCCAACATATCTTTCATTGATTTTAAATATATCAAACATGTCTCCACTTAACATTTCAGAAGGCTTATATATATAGTCAAGCATTAAGCCGTTGTATATACCTTTCAGTGGAAGCATTCTATCCTGCATATTCTGTGCGAATTTTATATCCTCCATCATCATCTTGTTTCTTGCATTAAGTTCTTTTGTTATCTCTTTAGCATTTGTTATGTCTCTGAAAACTTCTACTGCAGCAACCATGTCATTTTTATTATTCCTTATTGGTGAAGAAATAACGTTAAATACCTTGTTTTGAAATTCAATCTCCTTCATTTCAGGATTTCCTGTCTCTAAGGCTATACATGATGTGCATAGACTACACTTATTGCCTTGGCCAAAGAGATTATAGCACTTCTCCCCAGCTAAATTCCTTCCAATATCCTCACGCATTTTCTTGTTTGAATAAATAACATTGTTATCAGTATCAATAACCCTTACCCAATCAGTAATTCCTTCAACTATTGAAAAATAATTACAATCAAGACCTCTTAATATAGCTTCCATATAAATTCGCACCTCCGAGTTTAAACTGTATTTTTAGCTTTTATAAATGCTATTTAATTTTTATACAATTTCTTTTTCTATACTTGCATATTCTGTTAAAAGTTTACCTATTTTCGTTGCGTTGTGTCTTATATAGTTATGCTTTATCTCTATAAAATCGTCGGCAATAATTCTGATATCTTCTTCTTCTAGCTTCTTAATTTGATCATCATCAAGTAGTACCTGCTGCGAACCTTCATTTAAATATTTAATTATATCATCATCTGATAGCTTCTTATTATTTACTATTACGTAATCGATAATATTTTTACCTATATGTTTTTTAATAGCATTTACATGATCTAATACATTGTAATCATCTGTTTCTCCTGGCTGTGTCATCATATTGCATATATAAAAAACCTTGCATCTAGAGTTATCAATTTTTTCTGATATTTTATTTATCAATAAATTTGGTATGACACTTGTGTACAAGCTGCCTGGACCAATCGCTACAATATCAGCTTTTTCAATATCATTTAATGTTTCCTCTAGAGGTTCACAGTAGCTTGGAACTAGCTCAATAGTATCAATTTTACAATTAACTTTTTTAGCATATAATGGTATCTCATTTTCTCCAAGTATTACTTCACCATTACTTAAAAATGCCTTTAAATTGGTGTCCTGTAAAGTCATTGGCAGAACCTTGCCTGATAGTCTAAAAATACTGCCAATCTCATGCAAGGCATGTTCGTAGTCTCCAAATATTTCATACATAGCTGCTATTAACAGATTCCCAAAGCTCTGTCCTTGTAGATAACCATCCTTAAATCTATGCTGCAAAAGCTTTAGCATTGACGGCTCTACATCTGCAAGAGCTGTTATACAGCTTCGCATATCTCCCGGAGGAAGCATACCTAAATCCTCTCGTAAAATACCGGAGCCTCCCCCGTCGTCAGCAACCGTAACAACTGCAGTGATATCCTTGGTGAATTTTTTTATACCTCTCAAAATAACAGACAAGCCTGTACCACCGCCAAATACTACAATTTTCATGTTATTCAGCCTCCCTTTTATATGTTTAAATAAATATATAGCAATTAGCTAATACACCATTTTAACTATTTAAACTCATCTCTATGAGATACTGTTACCCTATAATTTTCATTTCTAAAATACTCTGCTAGCTTATTAGCAATAGTAACTGACCTATGCTTTCCGCCTGTACAACCTATTGAGATTACTAGGCTTGATTTACCCTCGAGAATATAGTTTGGCAATAAAAATTTAAGCATATCTATTAGTCTATTTAGAAAATCTACGCTAACATCGTTTGACATAACATAATTTTGCACTTCAGCATTGTTTCCTGTTAAATGCTTTAAATTTTCAATATAATAAGGATTAGGTAAAAATCTCACATCAAAAACTAGATCCGAATCGCTTGGTATACCATGTTTATAACCAAAGGATACAAAGCTTACAGTTAGATTATGATAAATCTTACCTTCTAAAAATATTCTAGTTACTTCCTCTTTTAATCTTCCAAGCTTAAGACTTGTAGTATCAATTATATAGTCAGATTTTTTCTTAACATTAATCAATATTTCACGTTCTTTTTTTATTCCATCAATAATTATACCTGTTTCACTTAGCGGATGAGGTCGTCTCAGTTCCTTATATCTTTTCACAAGCTCATCATCGCTTGCATCAAGAAATAATATGCTGTACTTTATACCATTTTGTTTTAAAACTTCAAGGCTTTTAAACAAATCATCGAAAAATATTCCACCTCTAATATCAACAACGACTGCTACCTTATCAACTGTTTTAGTTGAAGCCTTACATAGTTCAGCAAAATTTGGCAAAAGCATGGGTGGGAGGTTGTCCATACAATAATAGTTCAAATCCTCTAATACCTTCACCGCTTGACTTTTTCCTGCTCCGGACATGCCTGTAATTATAACAAACTCCATATTGATCTCTTCCTTTCTTTACTTATCCATAAAACCTGTAAAACTCTTATTTGTAGTTCAATAGCGTTAATAATATTGTTCTAGGTTAACTATTTTTTCTATGCTAAGACCTGCTTCTATTGCTCTTTTTAATCCAGCCTTGTAATTGCCGACAGTATCCTTTATATGAGAATCACTATTAATTATATACTTAACATTATATTTTTCACATATTTTAATTTCTTCTACACTTAGACTATTACAGTTATTGTTTATTTCAAGCAATACCTTGTTTTTGCTTGCAGCTTTTGCTACTTCCTCAATATCATAGACTAGCTTTCTTCCAGGGTGCGTTAAAACATTCATCTTATTCTTATTCATTGCCTCAACAATAGCTTTAGTGTTTATTTTTCTTTGCTTTTCTTTTCTAAATCCTGTCTTTTTAGCAAGATAGTTCAGAATTACAAGATTGAAAAAATCCTTAAAACTTTTGTATTTTACGTATAAATGATATCCGCAGAGAATTATATCACAGTTCTCAAGTATTTCCTTTTCAATATCGGTATCACCATCTAAGCTAAGAATATTAGCTTCAACTCCAAACAAAACCTTAATTTCTGGATATTTTTCATTTACAGCTTTTATTTCATCCTTAATTTCAGCTATATGCTCTTTTCTAAAACCATATCGAACATGAGAGAGTCCGTGATTGCTTATAGCTATTTCTTTAAGTCCCTTATTTATTGCTTCTATAGCTATTTCTTCTATACTGCTCTTTGCATGATTACTTGTTGGAAGTATTGAATGTACGTGATAATCCCTATTTATTTTCATCTAAAACTCCCCTATAATCTTGACTTCTGGCTCTAGTCTTACATTATATTTATCATAAACTGTATCTATTATAATATCCATAATTTCCATTACATCCTTACAACTCGCATTGTTGTAATTTATAACAAATCCACTGTGAAGATCTGACACCATCGCTCCACCGTGTTTAAATCCTTTTAAACCTGCATCCTCAATAAACTTTGCTGCAAAACCATTCTCTGGCCTTTTAAAAGTGCTTCCAGCACTTGGATAGCTTAATGGCTGACTTGCTGTACGTTTTTCATTCAATAACTTCACTCTTGCTAGAATTTTTTCTTTATCTCCATATTCAAGCTCGAATTGTACAGATAGTACAATCAAATCTTCTCTCAAAACTTTACTATCTCTATATCCAAATCCCATCTCATCTCTTGAATAGTTATGGATTTCTCCATGCTTGTTCATGCAGTAAACACTCTTTATCGTGTCCTTTATCTCTCCATTATATGCTCCTGCATTCATTGCGACACCACCACCGACAAAGCCTGGTATGCCACAGGCGAACTCCAAGCCACACAGTCCAAGAGCTGCTGATTCTTTTGCAGCCTTTGACAGCAATGCTCCAGCACCTGCAACAACAATATTTTCCTTAATTTCTATATTAGAAAATTTTTCTCCTATTTTAATTATTAATCCTCTATATCCATCATCTGATACTAAGAGATTCGTTCCATTTCCTATTATATAGAATTTTATATTGTATTTATTAGCGGTTTGAATAATTTCCTTTAGCTCATCATAGCTACTTGGCTCTGCAAACAAATCAGCGCAGCCTCCTATTTTAAAATAGCTATGCTTCTTTAAATCTTCATTTTGTACTATATTATTACAAGCTATTTTCCCAGACAACTCTTTTATATACTCATCATATTTATATAATTGCATACTGTTTATGACCACCTACCAAATTAATTAAGCTTTTAAATGTTAATATGTCTGTTTGGTATCTATCCTTTCAATAATTTCACTTTACAATTACTTATTTTTCATATCATTATATGATTATTCCTTAATTAAATTTATATAACATTGCTAAACATTTATTTTTATATTTTTAATTTCTAATTTATTACATATTATAATACCATTTTTTTAAGAATATTTAAAGAACAATTTACATATAAAGCTTGTGTTTTGTAATAAATATATATTTTAATCAATTTTTAAGGAATTTAATACTTTATATGTGATATAATATGCGAAACATATCATATCAAATGGCTCAACGGAGTTGAGACTATGGTATAATATTCGAATAATATGGAAAAACTTTGGAGAAAATTATGAACATGCAATTACTAAACCTTATTATTCAGCCGTTATTGGGTGCTGCTGCAGGTTACATTACAAACGAATACGCTATAAACATGCTTTTTAAATCATATACTCCTCTAAAGCTTGGTGGAGTTATACCTAAAACAAGAGAAGCTTTTATAGAAAATGTTAGTACGCTAGTTGAAGAGGACATTATTAACAAGGATAAGGTTGAGGCTATTTTAAAGGATAAAGCTTTTACGAAGAATTTTGATGCTTTGATCAAGGATTTTCTTACTAATAATATTTATGAAGTGACTTATAATTCTAGTATTGCTGACAATCCACTTGTAGATAAGGCTTTATCAAACATAGAGGAATTTATAAAAAATCAGATAGAACTAAACTTACCTGAACTAATCGAGTCTTTGACTAAGCAAGTAAAGCTATCTGAGCTAGCAAATGAAAATCAAATATCTGCAATCATTGAGAAACTATATTTGTATTTACTAGATGTCATAAAGGACACTCAACTTACCGAAAAGCTTGTGAAAAATATTATCGATGAAAATGAAAATATATCGTTGGTAGATATAATTGGTAATGACAATACTGCTATTATTACACAGAATATATCAGATTTATTAATCAACACTATTGATAACACTAAGCCTGTAATTAATGAATTGATTGAAAAATTAGATATTTCCAATACATTATATGATTTTTTCATAAAATTTATAACTGACAATCAAGACAAACTACAAGCTAGCATTGTAGCAATGCTTGATGAATTATTAAAATCTAAAGAGTTTAAAGAGACCTTAAATGCTTTATCACAAGGCTTCATTGAATATTTCAAAAATTATGATCTACCCTTGTTTAGCCTTGTAGATTCATCTTGTATTAACAACTTTAGAGATATTTTATATAGAGAATATGAGGATCTATATAAAATATTGTTAAATTTTGTTACTTCAAACAAAAGTGATTTGCAAATAATGATAGAAGAAGCTGTAAATGATACGATAAATGAGCAAGACTCAGCAAAAAAAGCAGTGCTTTCAATGGCAAAGAGCAGCATATTTGCTTCTATTATGAACAATGATTTATCAGATTTAGCATCAGGATATTTTAACAATCCAAGCAATAAAGTAAATCTATGTGCTTTAGCCTCTGCAAAGCTTAAGGATTCTTTAAAATCTACCACAATTTCACAAGTTATTGAAACACTTGAGAAAAAGGGGAGTTTAAATGCTAATTCTCTAAGTGAATTTTTGTTTACTTATATTAATAATAATATAGATTCTATTGCTAATACAGCGTTAGTTTATATTAAAAAACGAGCAAATGATGAAAAATTTAAAAATGATTTAATAACTAAACTTAAAAGCAGTATTTTTGACAAGCTTCTATTATCAAAGCAAAGCAATGAATTTTTAAATAAGCAAGCTAATATATATCTTGTTAAAATACTTAATATTAAATTAAAAGATTTTTTAATTACTAATAAAGATAATAATGCAAATTCATCAAATTTTTCTACAAACGAAGACTTGTTGCAAAGTGATTTTAATTTTAACGAAAACTTGTATAATTATTTAGAAAATAATAAGGAAAAGTTTATACATACTATTAGTATCAATATTGAAAAGGCTATAGAAAACAAGAGCATTTATGATGTGTTAAATGAAGATCTAGAAGCAAATATAAATATGCTAACAACTAGCTATAGCAATGAAAAAATAAGTAAAATAAAAGAAGATATTAAAGATGAAAAGTTACACAATATATATGATAAATTAAACAGCATTAATAATTTACATGAAAATAGCTCAAGAATGCTAAGACAAGGAGTTATCAACAATCTCGGCTCTTTGTTACATAAATTTGTAAAAGGACTTTCTGTTAAGAATTTAAGCCAATTAGATGATGATAATCTTGTAGAAATGGCTCAAAGCTTCATAGGTAATAATCTAAAACCAATTATGATATTTGGTGCTATGCTTGGATTAATAGCAGGCTTTATCCTTGCATTTATACAACCTAACAATAATATTTTTGCTGTTGTATCATTAAGTGGCATAATAACCTGCGCTTTAGTTGGGTTTTTAACTAATGCTATTGCCATAGCTATGTTATTTAAACCATACAAGGAAATTAAGATATTAAGAAAAGTTCCTTTTTTCAGACATTTCTCTTTAGGCTATATAGCTAAAAACACTGAAAATCTTGCAGATGGAATGTCACAAGCTATAAGTGATTACCTTTTGACAAAGGAAAGCATGAATGATCTAATTGATAGCTATGAGGATTCAATCAAAACTAGTATGATAAATGCTGTTTCAAACAACAATTATCAACTATTGAGCGATATTTTAATCAACAACAAGGATAAAATATCAAGCTCAATAACTGATTATATTATCAGTGCTTTAAGTAACAATAAAATTGAGATTAGCACAGCAATTGAACATAAGCTTGAAGATATAAAACTAAATGAGATTATAGGCAAAACATCATCCGATTATAGTCTATCAAAATATATAATAAACTCAAAGCCTTATATAAGCGAATCAATTTATAAATATTTTTCAGAGATTGAAGGCAATGTACCAGAGCAATTAGTAGATAATATTATCAAGCTAGCAAAAAATGCTTCTAGCAAAGGCTATGCTGAGCTTATTTCTAAACTAGATTTTGATAATTTTAAGGGACTTGCACTGAGATATGATAAAAATTACCAGGAATTAATAGACAAGAGTATTGCAGAGTTTTTCTCACTAAGAAAATTACTTACATTGGATAAATCACAAGAACTTAAAAATGAAATATTTAAAACTATTAATAAGTTTGTGAGTTCAGATGAAAAACTTGGAGATGTATTTAATAAAAAAATATCTTTATCCTTAAACAATTTCTTATATAATTACATTGAAAATATAGAAATGAACTCAGCTAAGCTTTTAATACCAATGCATGCCCAATTGTCTAAAATGATAAAGAATAGTATAACCTCAAAGCTTAATTTGTTAGCAAAAATTAGCTATGGCATGGTTGGAGGAGATAAAATAGTTGATTCTGTAGTTAAAAAAATATTATCAGATAAGCTTCCTAAGCTTCTAGCAAAACAAAAAACCACTTTACATGATAGCTGTTCTAATTACTTGAATACTAATCTACTTAATATAAAGCTGTCAGAGCTTGGTTTATCTTTAAATATGGATACAGTTACTAGTTCAGAACTCCAAAATATTAATAATATTATTAGCCCTGCAGTAGATTTATTCGATAGAAAACTAGCTTCTATAAAATTTAAAGACTTATTAGAATCTCTTTCTCTTGAAAGTATAGATAGTATATTCTCTAGTCATAACGAGGAGATATCCGACTTAGTTAAAGAACTAAGTTCAAAATTAAGAACTAATAAGAATGAGTTATTATCTACCTTCACAGTGTTTATTGATAATTACTTAAATAATGCAATCAATAATATCAATCTAAAACAGGTATTTAACAATATTAATCCTGAAGCTATGAGAAATATTTCTCAAAATATTGTAAATATAATATTTGAAGAGAATCTAGTAAATAAAAATATTAATATAGCACTAAGCTACATCAATAATTATGATAAAAAATTATATTTATCAGAACTTGTATATAAGAATGAACTAAAAGATGTAATCACAAGGCTAATTGAAAACATGATAGTTGATTCATCTGATTCTATTAAACCTATATTAGTAAAAACCATTGATAAAACCATAATATCTGCTTCAGAAAATGGCTTTGCATTTATCAATAATGAATCGAAGGATTATTTACTAAGGCAATGCTCTGATGCAATCATACTCTCACTAAGAAATAATTTAAGCACTATGCTCAATGAAATCGAGTTTGATAAAATTGCTAAAGAGCAAATTAGCGAAATGAGTCCTAAGAAAATCCACATGATGTTTGATTCATTTGCTGGTAAATATTTTAGAACATTAATAATTTATGGCTTTTGGGGAGCTATATTCGGAATAAACAAAGTACTAGGTCTGGCATTAGTAGGTGTGTATATAATTAAAAATATGTTTATTAAAAAGGTATCTTAGATAAATGTTATGTTAATTATAAATTTATTGTAAAGAAATAAAAATATGTAAACAAGTTACAGAGGTGAGAATAATGATCCAAATTAGACCTGTTTCCGACTTGCGTAATAAATTTGCTGAAATTGAGAATGTTGTCAAGGAAGGAGAACCAGTTTATCTAACTAAAAATGGTTATGGTTCCTTAGTAGTAATGAGGCTAGAGAAATATTCTGAACTCACAGACAATGTTGAAAAATTGCTAGATGAAGCTGACTATTATGCAGCTGCTTCTGATGTACGACATACACACGAAGAAGTATTTAATCAAAGATCGTAAACATCCATATTACAGAATAGATGTTGGAAATTATTCTGTATTTTATGTTGTAATTGAAAATACAATTGAAATCAGACGTTTTATATATAGTAAACGAGATTTATCTAGATTTATCTAAAGTTACTGTTTTCTTGAAAATTGGTGAATATTTGAATTATAAATATATTGAAAATAAAAATTTTGAAGATTTTGCATCTGACCGAGTAATTTATTAAAGGTCTGATTATCCAAATTTTCCAGTTAGATTATCAAGTAAAATAAGTTACTTGATTCAATTACTGGTGTTTTAAATACAATTAACAAAATCATATCTAGAACCACTAAAACTTGTTGTCCAATAATCTTCAATTCCCTCAACAGCTAGCTCAGCATAAGTCTTGCCT
>JAEAME010001357.1_pt1 | contig 17547 bp, 7 predicted proteins | sample 8958731 | NCBI WGS metagenome assembly JAEAME01 (sample SAMN16933194, study PRJNA681113) | bioreactor sludge metagenome | isolation source: anerobic bioreactor sludge (Control) | place: India:Bengaluru | collected 2018-10-24 | reverse complement strand
TTGTGAATGAACATGTGAATGTTTTAGTATTAATTAGCGCGGTAGTAGCAGCTTTGTTTAGTTTAATCCTTTTTTTTCGACTCTGTAAATCAACTTCGGCTGAATAGCTTCTTGATAATTTATTTTTAAAAAATACCTCTGAACAGACTCAAAAATCAACGATTAGCAGGGAGGATAACCTTGAAAGCATCCAATCAAATTCCAATGATCCGAATTGGGGTTATTCAATCGACCGATACAGTCGCTTTCAAATGTAATCGATCGTTTTCCTTACAAAATTCAAAAGCAGAACAAATATTCGCTGGAAAAGCTAATGAAAAATATATCTTGACAATTCGCTCCAGCCGGCCAGCGCAAATCATTTATCAGGTTCGAGCCGGGATAGAGAAGGACCGATCCACAGCGGAAAAATGGATTTACGATCTTCAGCGTCAAGGTTTAGATGCTCGAATTCGTACCGTCGGCGTTTCATTTGAAATTAATAAGCATCAGGTTGATAATCGAGAACATTGGATTGCTATTGGCAATTTTGCAACCTATGATGAAGCGTTGGCTTTTCGAAATCGCCAAACTGATCCCGGCGAATATGTGGTGATTGAAGATATTAGAAAGCCAGTTATTGGTGAACTAGAATTATCGGGTCAAAATTTGGGATCAATCATTCGCATCATTCCTGATATTAACGATGAATTTACTCATATCACTCTTTTTGATGTTATGATTGGAATAGAATTTCATTGGCAGCGGTTTGAAGATCTGGATTATCGCGGCATCATCGAAGTCGGGTTCAATAACCAGGGCAAATTGGTGGCTATTAATGAACTGGATATTGAAAATTATTTAGTAAGCGTGAACTCTTCTGAAATGACTCCAGATTGCCCATTGGGACTGCTGGAAACGCAAACGGTCGTCGCCCGTAACACGGTTCTGGCAACGATGGGAAAACATCACTACAATACCAATTTTCATCTCTGTTCTGATGATCACTGTCAATGTTATCAGGGGAAGAAACGGGAACAACTTATCTCGCGTCAGGCAGTGGAGCGAACCTGGGGCGAAGTGATTATGTATGGCAATGAAATTTGCGATGCTCGTTATTCTAAGATTTGTGGCGGCATCATGGAAGCTTATCATAATGTCTGGGAGAACCGAAATATTTTGTACATGGTTATGGGCGTGGATAGTGACCAGCCGATCGATCATCCTGCCAATACAGAAGAAAAAGCCAAAAGACTTATCGATAATGAAGTCCCGGCTTATTGCAATACAAAATTATATAAGCTGCCACCCAAATTAGCGAAGCTGTATTCGACGCAAAATTTATTTCGCTGGGAAGTCAAATACTGGCGTGAGGAACTCGAACAATTAATTCAAGAAAAAACCGGACACGATATTGGCGAATTGCAGGATATTATTCCGCTGGAACGAGGAGATTCGGGCAGATTAATTTATATTGAATTGGTTGGCTCGAAACAGCGATTAAAAATTGGCAAGGAGTTGCAAATTCGACGCGCTCTTTCCAAAAGCCATCTTTATAGCTCTTGTTTTTATGTTGAAAAAGAGTTTGATGCTGATGGAAAGGTAAAGCAATTCAATTTAAAAGGTGCCGGCTGGGGACATGGCGTGGGGCTTTGTCAGGTGGGTGCGACAGTGATGGCGATGAAAAATATTCCGTATCAACAAATTTTGCATCACTATTATAAAAATACCAAAATCATCCGGCTTTATTCAAATAAATGATATAGAAAGTCCAGCGCGACCAAGCTGCCAAAAAATATTCAGCACTGAGTCAATAAGCTAAGAAGAGTAATTTCTTGAATTTTGCCTGGTATTTCTGGTAGCTTCTGAGTGCCATTGCGTTAGAAAGTTTTGTAAAAAAAATAAAGACCTCATTTGCAAAATTGTGAATTAGTGTGTAAATCTGGTTCAGAATAGGTGCAGAAAAAATTTTCCGCAATTCCGTTGGCTTGCTTTTATAGTAAGAATATAAATTTTGGGTAAATTAATTTACTGAAGGAGAATTGGGAACTCTCTTTAGGTTAATTGATTCACATCTGAGATTAGGGGGGGGCCAGCACTGAACTGGGAACGCGGTGCTGGCCTTTTTTTGTCCAAAAAATTTATCGACACTCCAGAAAAGTTACTAAACCTTTGGCGGATACTTCTTCTGTTTTTCTCCCATAGAAATGAACCCCCACTGAACTGATTCAATTGTTCCTTCAATAATATTCTGCTTGATTTTAAAACAAAATTATATTATGTTTAGATGAACTCGATTAGATCACTGATCAAAGCTACTTTTGATGCGGCGTTCTATCGATTTTTATCAATGAATATATAACGCAATTACCTAATAACCGAATTACCAAATTACCCCCAAAAATGATTACAAAAACCGATTTCCTGATTATCGGCAGTGGTATTGCCGGCCTATCCTTTGCTCTGAAAGCTGCCAAACACGGAACCGTGGCAATTATCACCAAAAAAGAACAGGCAGAATCTAACACCAATTACGCCCAGGGCGGAGTCGCTGCCGTTTTCTCGCAAGATGATTCTTTTGCCCTGCATGTTGAAGACACCAAAAAGGCTGGCGCAGGATTATGTCACGATGATGCCGTCGAGCTGTTGGTTTTGAATGGACCAAAACGGGTTCGAGAATTAATTGATTGGGGCGTTGAATTCTCTCATCAAAATCCTCCCAAAAGCAGTGAATTGGATTTAGGCAGAGAAGGGGGGCATAGTCGCAATCGGATTGTTCACGCTAAAGACTTGACCGGCAAAATTGTCGAGCAATCGTTACTCGAAGCCATTAAACAGCATCCGAATATTCAAATTTTCGAGCAGCATATTGCCATCGATTTGATCACTGAGCATCATCTGGAACAAAAAGATAGTAAAAATTACCAGCCTTTGCATTGTTGGGGCGCTTACGTTTTGGACGAAAGCAGCGGGATGATCAGCCAGTTTTTAGCCAACTCAACCATGCTGGCGACCGGCGGCTGCGGACAGGTGTACCTGCATACTACTAATCCACAAATTGCCACTGGCGATGGTCTGGCAATGGCGTATCGAGCCGGGGCTAAAATTGCCAATCTGGAATTTATGCAGTTTCATCCCACGACCTTATTTCATCCCCAGGCAAAATCATTTTTGATTTCCGAAGCGGTTCGTGGTTTTGGAGGCAAGTTGAAGACGCAAAATGGGACGCCATTCATGGATAAATATCATCCTATGGCAGAGCTTGCGCCGAGAGACATTGTCGCCCGCGCCATCGATGCTGAGCTGAAAAAGCTGGGCGAGGAATTCGTTTACCTCGATATCACACATAAAAATCAAGCTGAAATCAAATTTCGTTTTCCTAATATTTACGAAAACTGTTTGAAATATGACATCGATATCACTTCGCACCCCATCCCGGTTGTGCCCGCTGCCCATTACATGTGCGGCGGCGTGGTGACCGATATTCATGGCAGGACCAATATTCAAAATCTGTATGCCTGCGGCGAAGTAGCTTGCACTGGCGTTCATGGTGCCAATCGCCTGGCTTCGAACTCGTTGCTGGAAGCCGTCGTTTTTTCCCATGAAGTCTATCAAGCAATACTAAACAATGCTGTTCGAAAATCTCGTGACGAATTCCCGGCCATTCCGGTCTGGAACGATGAGGGGACATTCAATCAAGAAGAGTGGATTCTGATCTCGCACGATAAAGAAGAAGTGCAAAGCCTGATGTGGGATTACGTGGGAATTGTCCGCTCCAATCTTCGATTGAAACGGGCGCTCCTCCGCATTAATTTGATCTCAAGAGAAATAGAGAATTTTTATAAAAAAACCAGAATCACGGCAGGACTAATCGAGCTGCGAAATCTGATGCAAGTTGCCAGACTCATTATCAATTGTGCGATCTATCGCAAAGAAAGTCGAGGACTTCATTATACGACGGATTATCCCGATCGAGATGACGAACGCTGGCTGAAGGATACGGTTTTGATGCAGCAGAATGGGAAGCTGATTTTTATAAATCAGTAACCAGTGGGCAGTCTCCAGTCGGCAATTTGGACTGGAGACTGATAACTGAACAGTGGCAACTTAAAAACAGAGGAATGACTTGAGCAGCAACTATTTTTTTGCTTTAGCTGGAAATATCGGCGTGGGAAAAACCACCTGGACCACGCTATTGAGTGAACGATTCAACTGGCGACCCTATTACGAAAAGGTAGTAGAAAATCCTTATCTGGCAGATTTCTATCACGATATGGAACGCTGGAGTTTTCATTCCCAGATCTTTTTTTTGACCCAACGCTTCAAAGCCCACCTGGAAATTCAGCGCACGACGATGACCTGCATTCAAGACCGAACGATTTTTGAAGACGGCGAGGTATTTGCCAGAAATCTTTTTCTGAATAAAGTTATGACTGAAAAAGATTATCGGAATTATCAAGATCTATATGCGACCATTATTGATTCACTCTGCTTTCCCGATCTGATTATTTATTTGCGTGCATCCATCTGGACGCTCATCAGTCGCATCCGAAAGCGAGGGCGGGATTATGAACGCGCGATTGATAAAGAGTACCTGGCGCAATTGAATCGCGCTTATGAAGATTGGATCAAGCGCTATTCTGAAAATAATCGCGTCTTAATTATCGATACGGATGATCTGGATATTGAAAAAGACACGTCACGAGTCAATGAAATTATCAAGCAGGTGGGATTGTATGAAACTCAGATGGAATTGTTTCCGAGAATGAGTCAAATCTAATCAGTGCATTCTACGCCTGGCTATATTTACAATTTTCTTAAATCTCTGCAGGTATTATTTATTGATTCCCATCGTCTTGCAATTCATATATTTTTTCACTCCTTTAAAATTTTGCTTGACTTTTCAAATTTTTTTATTATATTTCCAACAAAAGCGAACAAAGTGGCAAATTTTTAATGATTGCACAGCTTAAAGGCGGAACCACGACTATATTCGATTTACGCTTTAAAACGATATTTTGTTAGCCTGAATATCAACTATTCCAGCCAAAAACAGAGCCAGTATACGACTCCCAGTTCTTTGTAATAGGCGTGGTCATTTTTTTGCCAATTCATCTTTTTTGGAGATAGTGATAATAATAAGATTGGCAGTGACATTTGTTTCAACTGGATAAGGCGGTTTGCCGCCTCTAAAATAAATCAAAAAAAATGAAATGCAAATCATGCAAAACAAATTATTCATACATCTTATAATTCAACGAGAAAAAATATTGAAAGTTATCTTATAATGAGATACAACAACAAACTGAAAGGATTTTGCGAGAGTGTTGAAAAATAGTTTTCGGCAATGTAATATGTTTGTACCTATATTAATGTTGTTTACATTCCATATAGAATCAAATCAAATTATAAAAAATAAGGGGAGATCTTTTTGTTATAGTCTCTAAAATTATAAACCATTTGTTAGAATATAAGGAGGACAACTATGAAACACTATTTTGGTTCCTTTTCCCAGCCACTTTTTAACATCATCACAGCGGTAACCCTGATTATTGTAATGCAAATATGTCCCTTAATGACTCGACCAGCATCAGCCCAAACATCTGACTTTCCATCGCATTGTTGGCTATATCCAGACGAGTCTGAAAGTCGATGGTGTCCTAACAATGAAGGATCAATCGTTCTACACTATTGTTTTGGATTTGGTTTAGACAATACTACTGATTATCAGCAAGAAATCATTCGAGGGCAAATTGAAGACGCTATTGCTGAATGGCGACAAGTACTTCTCGATCTTTTCGGAGGTACATTTGTCATTGCAATAGATGGAACAAGAACAAGAAATTTTAATCCAATAACCGATTGCCCACCAGATGAAAATTGGATTGCTTTCACTATGGGCGCAGTTTATCAAGGAGATTATAACAATGCGGAATCAACTGGACCCCAACAATATAATCTAAAGTGTGAAAGTTTTCCTGGGGATGGTAGTAAAAGCTATGCAATGCATTTTGCTGTGGGTCGTGATTTGATTGAAGGATTGGGAAAGTATAGAACTGTGAAAAGCATAATCGATTTCAACTCCACATATTTTTTGGATTCTTCCGGTAGCCTAAAAAATGATATTTTGAGTATAGCAATGCATGAAATCGGACACGCGTTGGGACTTGGGCATAAAATTGGTTGTCGGAATTGCCTGGAAGAGTACCGTTCTGTGATGTGCAAATATGAAGGAAAAGCCTTCATATCCGAACAAGAAGTAGAGGTACTCGGTAATGTTTATGGAATAATTTTAGATTGGTTAGGTGAATCTTTAGCGCCTTCACCACAGCCAACACAATATAAGCGCATTAGAATGAAAAAGTTTGGTGGTTTCAATGACATTTGGAATTGTCTGAACAGTTCAGAGTTATATCGTGGGCAATCTGCTGAGGTTGTACTTGCAGGCTCTTCATTAGAATCTAACCGAGAATATCAACTTTTTATTAGCGAGAATGATGGCAAATTTGAATTATTTGCCACTTTGAATGCTAACGATTGGATTGATAATACATACGAACACGCGTTTAGTAGAAATTATGAATCCGCAATTATTGGAATGAGAGTGGTAGAAAATGGTACTGTTATTAGTGAGAGTACTACTGATATAGCAATAAATATTCCTCCAGCCGATTTTGCTATATTACCTGACCAAATTGTGAATTCTGAAGGTATAGAAGGAGGCCCCTTTGAGCCTACATGTGTAGCCTTCACTATCTCCAATAACGGTGAGACATCTATCGATTGGGAAGTCTCGTCAACATTACAGTGGTTGGATTTATCACCCAATGTAGGAACTCTTTCTCCTGGACAATCCAATGAAGTCCAGGTGTGCTTGGGTTCATCGGCTGCCAATTTGTCGGTAGGCCTGTTCACTGGTAAGGTTGTATTTCGTGATAAAACGGCAGGGATAGATGTTGCCCGAAACATAGAACTAACGGTTCGCCAATGCCCTGCCACTATTGAGCTTTCAGCTAATTTGCTGGACTTTAATCTTCAGCAGGGCGAAACATCTACTAAGATAATAGGTGTAGGGAATAAATCTGCATCCAATTGCTCTGCGTTAGATTATAGCATAGTGGCTACAATCGTTGGTGGACCATCAGAAATCGTGGACCAAGTTGGTTCAAGCGTCAAACTGAATTACGGAGACAATCGCTATCGCGGTAACGTCTATTCTGTTTCGCAAAGAACAACCCTCACCAAAATTGAATCCTTTCTCAATTTCACCGGTACCCGTGAACTCAACTTTGTTGTATTCGAAGGAGAAACAGCTAATGGTGTTTACAATCTCGTCCATGCTCAAACCGCGTCTCGTACTGGCACTGGCGAGGGATTCTATGACTCCAATGCCTTAGCTCAGCTTCTTGTGCCTGGCAAGTTCTACATTATTGCTGTCTGTTGGACTGGCGGGAATATCACATTTTATTGGGATGATTCTGGTCCGACGCCCGGATCAGTAAACTTTGGAGAGCGAATCAATGGATATTCATCCGATGGTTACCCCATTGGGAATACCGCAAATAATCCACTCATATCGTCTGCTTATTTCCAACGGATTACCACCCAGGACACGTGGCTTCGTGTGGCTCCGAGCGCTGGCAGTGTTGCTGCAGGCGCTTCAGTCGATATTGAGGTAATTACCGATGCTACTGGCAAAGCAGATGGCGCCTACCAGGGCGAGCTTTCAATCAATAGCAACGATCCCAACAACTCGTTGATCACGGTTCCGGTTACAATGATTGTATCGACAAGCGCTATCCCCGATATCACAGTATCTCCATCTTCATATAACTTCGGAGATGTAGTTGTCGGTATGAGTAGAAATAATTCGTTCACTATAGGTAATAAGGGAAACGCGATACTGGAGGTCAGTTCGCTATCTTTAGATGGTACTAATTCGGATCAATTTATTATTAACGGTGGGATTGTACCTTTTACATTGGCATCGCAGGAAACTCGGAACATCACAGTTACTTTTCTCCCAACTTCGGTCGGATCAAAAACTGCCACGCTACGAATTAACAGCAACGATCCAGATGAGAATCCATTCGATTTACCATTGAGCGGTACCTGTGTCGAAGAGGCTCAGTGCATTACACCACCCGAAGGTATGGTCGCCTGGTGGCCAGGAGATGGGAATGCCAATGATATTATGGGATGCAACAAGGGTACATTGATGAATGATGCAACGTTTGCTCCAGGACTAGTCGGTCAAGCATTTAGTTTTGATGGCGTGGATGATATTGTTACTATTGGAAAACCTGTAGCGCTTGCCTTCACAACAGCCACTTCCTTGTCCATCGAAGCTTGGATCAGCACACCGACCCCAGGCGGAGTTAATACTAGCGTGCTGATCGGACAGGCCTGCGCTACGCAACTTGATTTGCGCGCTGGGAGTGGAAAGTTGATATTCGCAATACAAACCCCCAACGGCATGTTGAAAGCCTTCGATTCAAACAGTGCTGTCCCGGCATCTAGCTGGACGCATATTGCGGTAACATACGATGCTACCGCGCAGATAGGTCGCATATACCTCAACGGCCTACTTGACATTGAAGTCCCCTTGTATGCTTTTCTAGACTCTGGCTCTGGACCAGCGGGTCCTTGGGAAATCGGTGGTTTCATCGGGTACAATGTGTTTTTCAAAGGGCTGATCGACGAAGTGGATGTGTTCAATCGTGCTTTAAGCCATGCGGAAATTCAATCTATCTATAATGCCGGCAGTGCTGGTAAATGCAAAAATCAAGCGCCGAATCTACAAGATACAGACAATGATGGTTTTACTATTGCCTGCGATGGTGATTGTGACGATACTAATCCAAATGTTTTTCCTGGGGCACCTGAACAGTGCGATGGTTTAGATAACGATTGCGACGGTACTATCGACGAGGGACCGAATTGCTGGCCAGCCCCTCAAAACTGTAGCGGTCTCTGTTATGAGGTTTTTGCTAAAGACATCCCTCAGCCATATTGCTTAGCAGTAAGTCCGGGCGGCCAATATGGGAATTACTTGTACGCAACAAGTGGACATAAAACAATCTATCGGATTGCGCCCGATGGAACAAGTGAAGTGTTTACTCACCTTCGAGATGGAGATGCTTATGTTCTTGAGTTACTGTTCGACAATAGCCCAACTCGTCGTTACGGTGGTTACCTTTATGCAATTCTTGATTGTGCTCCGGGAGTTTGTATAGCTGGTATAGATCGGATATTACCTGATGGAACGGTTGAGCCTTTTGTTGATGGAACCGGAGGCGATCCTGTACTATTGGGAGCTACCGGCGGTATAATAGATGATCAGGGAAATTTTGGATATAGCTTTTTCTTGGCAGATTTCGAGGTGGATGAATTTGGCAGATCTCCTTCAACAGTTATAGAGATATCACCCTTAGGAAATAGAAGTCCGTTTTATTCGGCAATGATTAGAGGTATAATGAGCCTTGAAATCGATAGATATGGCAAATTTGATGGCAGCTTGCTCGCTGCAAATTCTGCCAATAGAGAGTGGAAACAGGGTGATAATGCTGTTTATAAGATCAAGAAGGATGGAACATACAATATAGTAGTTCCTGATCGCGGTCTTGGTTTTCCCAATTGCCTTCTGGTAGATGGGCTTGGTACATTCAATGGTGATCTTTTCGTCTGGTATCCTGAGAGCAACTTGCTTATAGAATACAACGAGTTGGGTCAAGAAGTGAGGCGGCTCTCAACGCCAGGAGCAACCGAGGGAGTTGCTCAATTTGCACAAGATAAATGGGGGGCATTTAGTTTTGATATTTTTTATAGTATTCCTGAGTTAAATGAGATAAGACGACTGGTATGCACCGCTCCCTCGAATCCGTCCATAAGCGTAATGCCATCATCCCATGATTTTGGGGATGCAGTTGTCGGTAACTGCTATAATAAAGTTTTCACTATTAGTAATCAGGGAAGTGCTATTCTGGAGGTCAATTCGCTTTCATTAGAAGGCACAAATTCGGACCAATTTAGTATTGACGGCGGGATTTTACCTTTTGCGCTGGCATCGGGGGGAACTCGGAATATCACTATTACTTTTCTCCCAACTTCGGTCGGATCAAAAACTGCCACGCTACGAATTAACAGCAACGATCCCGTCAAGAATCCTTTTGATATAAACATAAACGGCAATAGTATCGCAGTGACAAATTGTATCCAACCACCTTCAGATATGGTTAGTTGGTGGCCTGGAGACGGAAATGCTGATGATATAATCGGCAATAATGATGGTATATTGGTAAATGGTACGACATTCGATGTTGGGAAAGTCGAAGATGCCTTTAGGTTTGATGGCGTTGATGATTTTGTGGATCTGCCCAATAGCCTTGATTTAGGAATAAAAAGTTTCACTATTACCCTTTGGATAAATTATGAAGATGCCGGTGATTTTGAGGAGTTACATTTAGATAATGGTCCCTTTCCTGCCTCTGCTCAGGATTTCTTCGTGTGGGGCGGCACAAATATTGGTTCGCCAAGTGAAACCGGTTTCATCGCTCAAATCACAAGTGGTCAAATTGTTGGGGATGTACGAGATGAGAATGGGCAGATCTCAGGGAGGCCTATCGCAATAGCATTGGCACCGCCAGCTGGAGTTTTCCATCTCATTGCATATGTATTTGATCGTGTTGATAACCTTTTTAAACTTTACATAGATGGTGTGTTGGCTAATACTGATCCGATACCTCAAGGGTTCGGGAGTTTAAACAACAATGTTAAACCTTCCATAGGAGCAATGAGCCGAGGGGGGATTGGAGAATCAACTGCCTTTTTTAAGGGTTCTGTTGATGAGGTTGCTCAATTCACCAGAGCGCTCAGTGGTTCTGAGATACAGGCTATTTTCAATGCAAGTAGCGCGGGACAGTGTAAAAATCAAGCCCCAATTGCCACATGCCAGGATGTAACCGTTTCTGCTGATGAAAATTGTGAAGCCAATGTCTCGGCGGAACAGGTGAATAATGGCTCCAGCGACCCAGATAGTGATCCGATCACACTAAGCCTTGATCCTGCGGGTCCCTATCCCCTGGGCACAAGCCAGGTAACGCTCACAGTATCTGATGGGCAAGAGACCGATCAATGTACCGCCACTGTCACTGTAGTGGACAAGACACCACCGTCTCTCACCTGCCCAGAGGATATGACTGTTGATGCGGATAAAGGCGTTTGCACAGCCATTGTGGAGTTCATAGTGACAGCTACTGATAATTGCTGCGGCGATGTCGAAGTAGTATGCAATCCGCCTTCTGGTAGCTCCTTTCCATTGGGCGAGACAACGGTCAACTGCATCGCCACTGATGATGCTGGAAATGAATCTAAATGTTCATTTAAAGTTACGGTAGTAGATAATGAAGCACCGGTCATTACAGTTATTACCGACACTTTAAAGTTCTGGCCACCAAATCATGAATATAAAACTATTAACGTGGGTCAGTGTGTGATTGGCGTCTCGGACAATTGCGCTAATCTTTCAGTGGACGATGTGGTAATCACTAAAGTCACTAGCGACGAAGAGGAGGATGCCAGCGGCAATGGAGATGGAAATACAAAAGATGATATTAAATTTCGCGATGGTTGTCAATCAGTTGATTTACGAAGCGAACGACAGGGTGAAGGAAATGGCAGAATTTACACCATCTACCTGGCTGTGGAAGATGGCAATAATAATGTAGGCGCTTCAACCTATCAGGTGCACGTACCACATGATGTAAAAGATGTTGCCGTGGACGATGGAACTGTCTATGAAGTTGTTTGCAATTGTGGTATGGGTCTGGGAAAAAGCGATGGCAGTTCCAAATATATAGCTGGTGCGGAACCATTGCCAGAAGGCTATGCTTTGCTGCCGAACTACCCGAATCCATTTAATACTGAAACCCAAATAAGCTATCAACTTCCGGAAGCGGCATACGTTACACTAAGCATCTACAATATCCATGGCCAGTTAATCACCAGCCTGGTAAACGAACAAAAAAATGCTGGTTTTTATAACGTTCTCTGGAATACATCGGATATTTCTGGCGGCATCTATTTCTGTAAATTTGTGGCACGAAATGCTGAGTCTAAGATATTCGCTTACAACAGGAAAATGATATATTTGAAGTGAGCGGGGTGAAACTCAGTAATTCTCATTTTCTTTGAAAAGAATCTTAGTAAATCCAAAGTGAAAAAGTTATCTGGGCGTCAGGAGGATTATCCTTCTTGACGCTCAGAGTAAATGCCAATGGAATATAGTTGGCAAAATAATCTCGATATAGAAGGCACACTATCAGCACTGCATCAGTCGACATATAGCTGGCACAGATAATTAACAATAGGATTTTTCCCCTCATGTTAAAGCCATTCCAGTACGAAAAATACTAACTCTTCCATAAAATTTTTTTTATTCTCTAGCAACTTTACAATTCAAGAACTGATGTACATTTCATTTCATTCCCCGACCAAATTTTCTGCTTACCGATTTATCTGGCATTTCACAGATAATCAATTGGAAATCCACCTTTGTTTCATTATAATTGTGCCAGAAATTAAAACACTCCAAAAAAATTTTCAAGAGGCAAACGAAAATGAAAACAGGAACTTTTATTCTGGCATTTTTGCTGATAACTTCTTTACCTTTATGGTGTCAAACGGGACCGTCAGAAAAACTTTGCACCATTAAAGGCATTGTCCTTGACCAGCAAAATAAGCCACTCCCCTTTGCCAATGTGTTTCTCAAAGGACGAATGGAAGGGGGCATGTCGGACAACGAGGGCACTTTTTCGTTCAAAACAAAGGCATTGGGCAAAGTCATCTTGCTCTGTTCTTTTATCGGCTACAGTTCTTTTGAAAAAGAATTGGAGCTGAAATCTGGCTTGACCATCGAAGTCAAAATCAAATTAAAGCAGACGGAGATCAAAGGCAAATCGGTGATGGTCACGGCCAGCGCCTTTACCGCGGCGGATGAGGACGGGGTAACGCTCACGGCAATGGATGTGGTGCGCACGCCTGGGGCGGCTGCCGATCTGTTCTGGGCGATCAAGACTTTCCCTGGCTTGCAGCAGGTTGACGAAGGGGCTGGTTTATTTGTCCGTGGCGGCGATGTCTCGGAAACTGTGGTGCTGCTGGATGGCGCCGTCATCAATCATCCTTACAAATACGAATCTCCCACGGGTGGATTTTTCGGAACGTTCAGTCCGTTTCTTCTGAAAGGCACATTTTTTTCCAGTGGCGGTTTTTCAGCGCAATATGGTAATGCCCTGTCTGGTGCGCTGGCAATGGAAAGCCAGGATCTGCCCGATAGTCGCAGCATGGGATTTGGTCTGGGGCTGGCGGCTGAATCCATTTATTTAGCCGTCCCCGTTGTTGATGATAAGTTCGGCTTCTCCCTGTCTGGCAATCGCAGCAATGCTAAAATGATGTTCGAGCTGAACAACTGCAGCAAGGATTTTTCCCAGTATCCGTTTTCGTATGATCTCAATTTCAATTCGGTTTATAAAATCAATCATCAAAGTCAGCTCAAATTATTCGCCTATCGAGCCGCCGATAAAGTCGGCGTGGAGATCGACGATCCTGATTATGCGACTCATTTTCACGGCAATAACACTAACCAGTTTTACAATCTGAAATACAGCAATTTAATCCAAAAGAAATTTTTAATGAAGGCGAATTTAGCGTTCAGCAATTTCAAACGAGATATGCGCCTGAGTGTGATGGATCTGGATTTTGAGGATCGACTTTATCAAGCACGAATTATTTGTGAGAGTGAACTATTCAAAGGCTATACTTTTCGAACGGGGATCGAGCTGTTCAGAAATCAAACTTTGATTTCTGGAACAGTGCCGCAAGAAGAATTGGATTTAAGCCCTGATGCGCTAACCGATCGGGTGGACACGGATTACATTTCAAATCGGTCTGCTCAATTCATCGAAATAGAGATGTTTGCTCCATTGGGGATTAGAATGACGCCAGGACTGCGGGGCGAATATGAATCCATTTCAAAAAAATATATCCTTGATCCAAGATTGTCGCTGATCTATTCACTCACCCTGCATTCGAATCTCACTGCCAGTTGGGGAATTTATCACCAGTTTCCTGAGCCGAGCTATTATGATCCTTACGTGGGAAATCCACAATTAAAATCTATGAAAGCCGCCCACTATATTTTCGGCTATGCGTTTCAGCAAGAGAATAAAATTTTTCGGCTGGAAGGCTATTATAAAAATTACTCGAATCTGCTGCTGGAAGATGAACGATTGAATTACGTCAATAAAGGCCATGGCTATGCCACCGGAATCGATGTATTTGCCAAGAATTCTTACGGGCCAATTTCAGGTTGGATCTCGTATAGCTGGCTCCAAGCACGACGGAAATGGCTGGATGCACCTGCGCTGACTTCGCCCTATTTTGATATTACCCATAATTTAACTCTGGTGCTGAACGCCAGTCTGCCGAAAAATTTTTCAGCGGGAATCAGCTTTCGCTATGCCACAGGCAAGCCTTATACGTCTGCGCCTGATCGATATCACCAGGCAAGAGTTCCTGCTTATGAAAAGCTGGATTTGACGCTGTCTTATCTTTGCCGTTTCTTTGAAAATAATGTGACCGTGTTTTACCTTGCCATCTCGAATCTGGAAGGTCGAATTAATATTTATGATTATCGCTATTCGCCTGATTATCAGCGACGGGATGCGGTGGAGAGCTCGTTTGGCAGGTCGGTTTATTTTGGAGTTTCATTTAATATGTGATTTTTTGGGAGATCTAATTCCCCAACTGATAGATGAAGCCAACGGATGCTTCTTTATGCTTTATCCGGTGGGATTTTAATTTTCAAATTTTATTTAAACGGAGGTCTCAATGAAAAGTACTATTATATTAATTCTGGTTTTCTTGCTCATCCCGCTTCTTTCATTTTCACAAACTGAAATCAATATCGACTCTCTCGTCATTCAGGGCAAACAGCTACTTAAACAAGCCGAGAATATCTGGCAGGAGAGTGAGCTATTACAAGCTCATGCCCTTTTTGAGCGGCTATTATCCGATTCATCAAAGGCCTGGCTGGTGCGCTATTATGTTGGATTGGCGGATTATCGGCTGGTGTCATTCTATTTTTCAAAACAGGACAAAGATAAATCGAAGCCATTCATTGATGACGGGATCGATCAATTAAAGCAATGTCTGGAATCGAGAGAAAATTTTGCCGAAGCACACAGTCTATTGAGCTCGATGTATGGCAATAAAATCGCAGTCAATCCTTTTTCTGCTATGACGCTCGGTCCCAAATCTGGCAATGAGATGGATAAAGCCATGGAGTTTGAACCGAATAATCCCAGGAATTATTTGATTCAGGCCTGGTCGGCTTATTATACCCCCAAAATGTTTGGCGGCAGCAAGGAAAAAGCGAAAAAGTATTTTGAGCAAGCCATCGCTTATTTCGACAGTTTTAAAGTTACTGATCCGCTGCTGCCTGATTGGGGGCATGACGAAGCGTATGCCTGGCTGGGCGTGGCTCAAGTGGCAGATGAAAAATTTGAAGCGGCAAAAGCAAATTTTAACAAAGCACTGGAAATCAATCCCGAGTACGGCTGGGTGAAATATGTCTTATTACCAGATTTGCAAAAGAAAATGGCGGTAGAGAAATAAAAAGCTTGAATTTTTGGTTTTATCAGGTTAAATTCAGCATCAAACTGATTTCATCGCTTCAAGTGATGGAATCATTAACAATAAAAAAATAACAATCAGAATAATGAAATCGATAAAAAAACCAAAGGCGATCTTCACGGCAATCTTGCTATGTACCATCTGGGTGCTGCTTTATGCCCTGGTGATGTATTTTCAGGTTGAAAATATTCCCTGGTTCGCTGCTCTCATTGCTTCAGCCAATTATAATTATCTGTTCGGTTTCGTCAGCATTTTGATCTGGTTTTTATGCAAAAGAATTCCGTTTGACCAGACTAATAAAATTCTTTTTTTCTCGTTTCATTTTCTTTCAGCCATTTTCTGTTCAGCGCTGTGGCTTTTTATAAGCTACGGTTCCTGGTATCTTGCCGAAAGAGAGCGAGTTTTTGAACAGGTCGATGTCAGGCAAATCATTGGCTGGCAATTTTTATTCGGGGTGATTCAGTGCTTTTTCGTAGCTGGAATTTTTTACACGATCATTTACCATCGCAATCTGAAACAGAAAGAAGTGGAACAAGCGGAACTTAAAATTTTAGCCCGCGACGCTGAGCTCAAAGCGCTCAAATTGCAGATGAATCCCCATTTTCTGTTCAATTCGCTGAACACTATCAATGCTTTAGTTACTAAAAATCCAGGCTTAGCCAGAAAAATGATTTCCCAATTATCCGAGCTGCTGCGCATGTCGCTGGAAAATCATGACAAGCTGCTTATTCCTTTAAAAGAAGAATTGGATTTGGTTCACACCTACCTGGCTATCGAGCAAATGCGCTTTGGCGACAAGATGATCGTCAGAGAGCATATTGATGCTGAGCTATTAACCAAGCCGTTTCCAGCCATGTTATTGCAGCCGTTGCTGGAAAATGCCGTGAAACATGGCATTACGAATACACGGACAGGCGGGACGATTTCATTATCAATTCAAAAGCAGGATAGGTTTTTGATTGGCAGCGTGATCAATGAAAGCAATGATTTGAATTTAAAAACAACGGCTCCGATTTCTACCAATGGCATTTCGCTTCATAATATTCGCCAGCGATTGGATCGGATGTATGGGGATGATTACATCTGGATTATCGATAAATCGGAAACTAACAAATTTAAAGTTGAATTTAAGCTGCCATTAAATGCGCAATACTGATGATTGGCGGATGGTATCAGTATGTCACCGAAAAATTAATTTTGAATGAGTACCAATGCAAACCATTAAAGCGATAATTGTTGATGATGAAAAATTAGGGCGAGATATTATCAAGGAATATCTGGATGATCACCCTCAGGTGGAAATTGTGGCTGAATGTCGTGACGCCCATGAAGCGCTGGAGGCAATTGATCGTCATCATCCTGATCTGTTATTCCTCGATATCCAGATGCCTGAGGTGAATGGTTTTGAACTGCTGGAAATGCTGGATGATCCGCCGAAGGTGATCTTTTCGACGGCGTATGATCAATATGCGATTAAAGCATTTGAAGTGAATGCGATTGATTATCTACTGAAGCCGTACGATGCAGAGCGATTTAACCTGGCGGTCGAGCGCGCCATCCAGCATATTCAATCGAGCCCGCAGCAGGATGATACCATTCAAAAATTATTACACACCATGCGGGAGTCCCACCAATATTTAGAGCGGCTACTGATCAAGCAGGCGGGCAGGATCGTAATTATCTCTTGCAAAGAAATTACCTCGATTAAGGCGCTGGACGATTACGCCGAGATACGTACCCACAAAGAATCCTACTTAATCCAGCAATCGCTCAATCATCTCGAAGAACGGTTAAATCCTGATCAGTTTGTTCGGGTGCATCGGTCCTATATTGTCAATATCGATGCGATTAGGGATATTGTCACATTATCGAGCAGCC
>JAEAME010001356.1_pt1 | contig 17563 bp, 16 predicted proteins | sample 8958731 | NCBI WGS metagenome assembly JAEAME01 (sample SAMN16933194, study PRJNA681113) | bioreactor sludge metagenome | isolation source: anerobic bioreactor sludge (Control) | place: India:Bengaluru | collected 2018-10-24 | reverse complement strand
CAATGACCAATGCTTTTGCCTTTGATCTCGAGAAACGATCAGTGCGCATGAATATATGTCGCTGTGTATAGGATAGGTTGCCCGGAGCAGTCTCAATAATCGCCGGAGGAGGATCAATCGGCCATCGTCAACCGCAACTGCTCTTTGTAAGCGTCCGGCACCTTCAGGAAACGTATCTTCGACTCGGGACTGAGACGAACTGCGCCTGTCTGAGGATTGTAGTCGTAAGGCACGCCTGATGGATCCGCGATCGGGTGCTTGCGCTTGCTCTCGTGCAGAAGTTCACGCAGGCTATGCGGATACGCGCCCGTTGAAGCTTTGAATTTTTCGAGGAGAAATTCCAGCGTCCAAAGATCCTTTGCCACCTCGAAGCTCAACAGATGATTGCGGGCATTTTCCTTTATGTCTGCGCGATCCGATTCAAGGTATTGCCGCTGCCACAATGCCACGGCAATATCGATGGCGCCCCCCTTCGACATCGACATCGCGGCGAGACCCGCCATCCAGTGAGGAGCCGACGAAAGCTTGCTCGCTTCCATCCAGGTCTCTCCTGAGGATTTATAATCCTGCAGAAACCAGTAATAAACGAAGCCCTTATCGTAATACAGCCGCCACTCCCCGGGATTCGCCCGTATCCCTTTGTCGAGCAGTTTGAGTGCCTCTTGAGGCTGCCCGGCGCCAACGGGATCCGGCTCGGCGAGAAAATTGCTTCCGACGCGATACGCATCCAGAAGATGCGGATCCAGCGTCGTGGTAATGTCCAGCAGCGTCGAAAGGTTTTTGTAGCGCACCGGCCTTTTGTCCGCTTCATCGCGGCGGCCGTAATACTGAATGGTGCGCATCCAATAGAAATCCGCAAGAAGATGGTCGTAGCCCAGGGCTATTGTTTTCACCGCTGTGGGAGAGCTGAAGTACAACAGATCGGGTTTCGGTTCGCGAATCGTACTGCGCGATTCGAGCCGGTCCTGCACCGGTTTGATCAGCAGAACACAAAGCATGCAGATGCCGCAAAGCAGCCACGCTTGTCTGGCTTGTCCGGAGCGACACGCTTTCATTTGAAATCCCGGCGCGTGAAAATCCAAATGCCTGCAGCAAGAAGAAATGAGCAATAGATCACACAGTAAACCGTAGCCCACAAAATTGCCGGCACATCGACCGGCTGAAAATGCCCGGCGCCCTGCAGGATGCTGCGGCTGTCCAGTATCCCGAAATTCGAAAAGTTGGGAATCAGATAATACAGGATCCGGCACAGCCATGTAATCGGACCGGACTTCGTGAGTTCGGCGAAGCTCAACAAAGCGGCGCCGAAATGGCCAATCACCCAGAGGAAGAATGTGAAGACGGCGGACAGGGCGGGCGAGGAGAATGTCGAGAAGAGCAGCGCCAGTGCCGTGATCAGCGCCAGTGAGAGATAGATCAGGTATACCGCCGGCAGCAGGCGCAGATAGGCGCCCGGCTGAATCCCTCCGATATACAGCATGGCCAGCGCCAGTCCCACCGTCATAACCGCAAGGTTCACGAGGAGCGTGAAGAGCAGTCCAAGGTACTTGCCGAGAATCCATTCGTACCGGTGCACGGGTTTGGCCAGCAGCGCGTACACCGTGCGCTTTTCCAGCTCCTTGTATACCAGGCTGATTCCGATGAATATGGCGATCAGCATTCCGAAAATGGAGATCGAGGACAGCCCGAAATCTATGATGACCTTGTCTTCATTCCCGAGAGTCAGCAGGCCGAGCGCAAGCGAGCTTAGGATCATCACCAGCGCAAAGAGGATCAGATTGTAGAGGACCTTGTCGCGTATGTTTTCGCGATACGTGTTCTCCGCAATTGCCAGTATGCGTCCCAGCATGTCTTCCTTCTTACGCTCTTTCCGCCGGCCCCGCTGCCGGCTTCCGGCTGCCCACTGCCGACTGGAAGTACTCCTCCAGCGACTGCCGTACCGGATTCAGTGAAATCAGCTCCAGCTTGTTTGCGAAAATGTACTTGAGAAGACTTTCCATCTTCTCTGAACTGCCGACACGCAGCTGAAGCCGGTCGCCCATCGGCCGCATCTCGTCGCAGAGTTTGCGGATGTCGCCGGCTTGAGCTTCGCTGGATCCCGAAAGAATTACCTCGTGTCCCTCGATCCTTACCTTGAGAATATCCTGAAGGGCGCCCTGCTTCTGCAGTTTCCCCCTGTTCAGAATGGCAACGCGGTCGCAGATTGCCTCGACGTCGGGAAGAATGTGCGAACTGAAGAAGACCGTTACGCCTTGGGCTTTCAGGGACGCGATGATCCGGCGGACGTCCATCCGTCCCAGGGGATCCAGTCCCGACATCGGTTCGTCGAGAAATACTATTTCCGGGTCGTTGATCAGCGCCTGGGCGATCCCGATGCGCTGCACCATTCCTTTTGAAAACTTTCTCAGCTGGAGATCGCCCGCCTGCGACAGTCCGACCTCTTCGATGAGGCTGTCCACCTTTTCCGCCAAAGCGCGACGTCGCAAGCCGAAAAGTCTGCCGACGTAAGTCAGCAGTTCGCGCGGCGTGAGGTAATCGTAGAAGTACGGATTTTCCGGAAGATAGCCGATGGACCGGTGCATCGAAACGGAATCGACGGACCGGCCGAGAATCCGGGCGGTTCCGGACGTCGGATGCAGCAAGTGCATAAGGAGCTTGATGGTCGTGCTTTTACCGGCGCCGTTCGGACCCAGGAATCCGAAGATCTCTCCCTGGTGCACCTCGAGGCACAGATCATCCAGCGCGCGCACAGGGTGTTTTTTCCAGAAACCGACCGGAAAATCCTTTGTCAGGTTTTCGATTTCAATGACAGGCATGGTCCCGGCTACCTGATTCCCTTCAGCGTCCGCTGGCGGAGAACCTCGTACAAAGCGATGCCCGCAGCGACGCTGACATTATACGAATTCACAGATCCTCTTATCGGCAGAGAAACGACGAAATCGCACCTTTCCCTGACGAGCCTGTGCAGGCCGCTGCCTTCGTTTCCAAGGATCAACGCCGTAGGCGCAGCCAAATCGATTTCCCAGATGGACGAGCTGCCGGCCGCATCAAGGCCGGACACCCAGTATCCCTTTTTCTTCAACGACTCGATAAGCCGCGCAATGTTTGTGACGCGGGCCAGCTTCACGTGGGAAGCGGCGCCCGCGCTTGCCTTGACGACAGCCGCGCTCAGGGCGGCGCTTCGGTGTTGGGGGAGAAAAACTCCGTCGGCTCCGGCAGCCTCGGCTGACCGCAGTATGGCGCCGAGGTTATGAGGATCCTCTATACCGTCCAGGATGACGAGAAGCCCCGGAGATTTTGCCTGGTCCAGGACGTCCTCGGCATCCAGCGTTGCCATTTCCGCCGCGAGGCAGAGAATTCCCTGATGCCGGGCGCCTTCGGCTCTCCGGTCGAGCCAGGATCTTTCTTCAAAGGAAATGCGAATGTGACTCTGACGGGCGAGGTCGATGATTTCCCGGATGCGGGGATTCTTCTGGCCGCGTTCGACACAGATGCGCTCGATTCTTTCGGGAGAAGCCTTGATTGCTTCGGCAACCGCATTAATTCCGTGCAATACAGCCATAGGATATCGTTCCCAGCCCCGAAGGGGCGCAAGAGAATAGCCCCGGGCGTGAGCCCGGGGTAAGGATTACGAAATTGCAAAGCCCTGAAGGGGCGACACTAAAGTCAATCGACAGAATACATTGTGCCGCCCCTTCGGGGCTCGAAACTCACTTGTCCGCCACCCCCGGGCTTACGCCCGGGGCTATTCTCTGTCGGCCCTACGGGCCTGGACCTTGTGTTTCGCGACAGAAACTAGCTAATCTTTCCTCGGTTTTTTTCCGGCACTTTGTGCCGGGCTATTTTCACAGCGTCCCTGACGGGAAGCATCGCATCACGCTCATCACGGGGGTTTCCTGGTACCACCCGCTCTGCGGTGGAGCATTCATATGTAATTATAACTGCTCTATCGCGTCCAGAACCGCGTGAATACGCTCGCGGCAGGACATCACCCTGCGAGGCAAACTCATCCTGCTTCCGCTTTCATACAACGGGATCAGCTTCTCCATTTCCGGTCCCGATCCGCGTCCTGTCAGCGCCGCGCGGATTGGGTGAAAAAGGTTGCGCCCTTTCTGCTTCGTGCCGGCCTTCACCTGCGCCACGATTTCCCGGTAGGATTCGACCGTCAGGCTTTCCTTTTCGTTCACCAGCCTCGCGAACTCAAGCGCAACCGCTTTCCCTTCAGGTGTCCTCAAGGCTTCGCGGGCTCCATCGTCGAGATCCGGCGGATCCTTCATAAATCCAAACACGATGTCCGCCTCTCGCGGCAGCTGATCCAGGTGATCCACATGGGACTTTATCAGGTCGATCACCTGCGCCAGCCATGCTTCCATTTCATGATCCATCTGTTCCGGTACAAGCTCCGCTTCGACAAAAAATCGGCGCGAAATTTCCGCCAGTGCGGCGCCGTCTGTTTTATTGATGTAGCTGCGGTTCATCCAGTCCAGCTTTGCCTGATCGAAAATGGCCGGGCTTTTTTGAACCCGGTTCAGACCGAACTGGCCCGTGATTTCCTCCAGAGTCATTATCTCCTGCCCGTCCACCGGAGGAGACCATCCAAGCAGCGCGAGGTAGTTGACCAGGGCTTGCGGCAAACATCCCTGTCGCCGGAATTCCTCCACCGAAGTGGCTCCGTGGCGCTTGCTCAGCTTCTGGCCGTCCGGCCCGAGGATCGTGGACAGGTGCGCGAATTGCGGAACGGGAGCGCCGAGAGCCTCATAAATCAGCATCTGGCGGTGCGTGTTCGACAGGTGGCCCTCGCCCCGGATGACGTGCGTGATGTGCATCAGTACGTCGTCGATCACGCAGCAGAAATTGTAGGTGGGTACGCCGTTGCTGCGCACGAGAACCGGATCGCTGATCTGGGCCGTATCGATATCGATCCTGCCGAAAACGAGATCGGTGAATCCCACGGTTCCGGGCCGCACGCGCAGGCGCAGTGTATAAGGCATTCCTGCCTTGATTCTTTCCTCGATCTCGTTCGCATGCAAATGGCGGCACTTCCCGGAATAGCCCTGCGTCTTGCCGCTCTCCATCTGCTGTTTCCGAATCCGCTCCAATTCTTCTTCGGTGCAGAAACAGCGGAACGCCTTGTCTTCATCCAGGAGGCGCTGCGCGCATTTCCGGTAAATATCGTACCGGTCGCTTTGCCTGTAAGGTCCGTACGCCCCCTCTTTGCCGATTCCCTCATTCCACTCGAGCCCCAGCCAAAGAAGATCGTCGCGGAGCTGTTTCTCGAATACCGGATCGCTCCGTTCCTCGTCCGTGTCCTCGATCCGAAGGATGAAGGTCCCGCCGCAATGCCCTGCCAGGAGCCAGTTGAACAGCGCCGTCCTGACGTTTCCCACGTGGAGAAATCCTGTGGGACTGGGAGCAAAACGGACGCGAACGGGATTTTCGGAACTCATGGATACGCCTTTCAAACAGACAATAGTTTTCAGTGCGGGCTGAAGCCCGCACCCACATGATAAATTATGTCAAATCACGTTTATTTTTTCTGCAAAAGCGCGATTGCCTGAGCGGAAATACCCTCTCCCCGGCCTTCGGCATTCATGCCTTCGGTTGTCGTTGCCTTGATACTTACCGCATCGACGGCAATGCCGAGAGAATCGGCGATGTTCTTCTTCATCGCGGCAGCGTGTGGCATCAGCTTTGGCCGCTGTGCCAGCATGGTGGCGTCCACATTCTGAATCAGCCACCCTGCTGCCTCGATTTTCGCCCCGACCTCGCGCAGAAACTCCAGACTGGATCGATTCCTGTGCGCCGGATCGGTGTCGGGAAAATGTTGACCGATATCTCCCATCGCCGCCGCGCCGAGCAGCGCGTCGCAGATGGCGTGCGCAAGAACATCGGCATCCGAATGTCCTTCCAGTCCGCGCTCAAAGGGAACGTGAACGCCGCCAAGGATCAATTTGCGCCCTTCGACCAAACGGTGAAAATCAATACCCTGGCCGATGCGAAGTGTCGATTCGCTCATGCCCATGCTGCCCTCTTCCCGCAAGCTTTCGGAGATCAGACGCGCCGCGATATCCAGATCCATCGGGCGGGTGATCTTAATATTGTCCGGCGAACCCGGAACCACGAAAACCGGATGCCCGGCCCAGCGAACGACGGACGACTCGTCGGTTCCGATAAATCCTGCGGCGGAAGCCCGGTCGAGCGCCGAGCGAAGAATCTTTCCGTGAAACGCCTGCGGCGTCTGGATCGCAAACAGTTCCTCGCGCGGCGGCGTTGCAAGCACGCGGCCTTTGCGGGACACTCGCTGAATCGTCTCCGTAGCCTGAAGCCCGGGAACCGCAGCGCCCTTTTCCCACGCCGCATCCAGGACGCACCGCATCATTGTTGTATTGCAGACGGGCCGCACGGCGTCATGAACCATAATTACGTCCGCATCCGGACGAACCCGGCGCACCCCGTTATGTACGGATTCCTGACGGTTGCATCCACCCTCCACGCACTGAACCACCAGACGCCCCGGCTGGCGGTTCAGGATTTCTTCGGCCGCAGGGATGTGGTCTCCGGGCAGGGCGAGAATGATCTGAACCACCTCGTCCAGAGATTCGATGCATTCGATAGTGTATACGAAAATCGGTTTGCCGCCGATTTCGAGAAATTGCTTCGGAATGGGCGCATTCATGCGCGTTCCGGTCCCGCCTGCGGCAATGACGGCAGCAACCTTCATGTTCCCCTGAGTATTGGAAAATTTCGGTGACAGGCACCATAATTCTCAAACACACCTGAGCTATTTAGTCACCGGCACTATTCCAGGAATTTTGGAACCGTGATTTATGGCGCCTGTCACCATAATTCACCGTCCCCTGGCGCGCTCCTTTTCCTCTTCGATGGCGTTCACACGGGGTGGGACAGGAGACTTTTCATAAATCCGGCGGTCCTGCCGGTTCTGCTGGTTGGCCGCTGCTGTTTCAGATTCCTCGGGGAAGCGTCCGAAAATCATTTTGCCTGCGGTCGTCTGCAGCACCGACGTTACCTGCGTTGCGATGGTTTTCCCGATCATGCGGCGGGCATTGTCGACGACAACCATGGTGCCGTCGTCGAGATATGCGACTCCCTGGTTGTATTCTTTGCCTTCCTTGAGGATGAAAACCTTCATTGTTTCGCCGGGCAGCACGACGGGCTTTAGCGCGTTCGCCAGCTCATTGATGTTGAGGACGTCCACGCCGCGGAGCTGCGAGACTTTGTTGAGATTAAAGTCGTTTGTGACAATCTTGGCTGCCATTTCCTTTGCCAGCTCGATCAGCTTGAGATCGACTTCCTTCACATCGGGATAGTCTTTCTCGACGATCTGCACGGCGACACCGGGGACCGATTTTATTTTTTCCAGGACGTCCAGTCCGCGCCGGCCCCTGTTACGCTTGGCGGAATCCGCACTGTCGGCTATCTGCTGCAGTTCTCGCAGCACGAAGTGCGGAACCACAAGGGTTCCTTCCAGGAATCCCGTTTTGCATATGTCGGCCACACGGCCGTCAATGATGACGCTTGTGTCCAGTACCTTGCAGGTCTTGCGCATGGAACTGTCGCCGAAAACCCCTCCGAGAGACGCCAGATCGAGGTATTCGCCCTTGTGGGCGCCGCCGACAAGGCCTAAATACGTCATGACGACCAAAATCACCAGCTGGACGAAAGTTTCCGTCTGAGACGTCATGAAGCTCATGCGCGAAATGATTAAGCTGATCAGGCTTGCGCCAATGATCCCCAGGATGGAACCCAGAGCCGCTCCCAGTAGGGTTTTAATCGAGAACTTGCGGACTCGGACTTCAATAAGCAGTATTACCAGCCCGAGTACCGCGCTAAATGCGAACGTTAGCGGAAGATTGGAACCGAAGGGCCGGATAAAGTATCCGCCCACCAGGATAGCCGCGAATAAGAGTGCTCGTATAATCCAGAGATCCATCGATGAACTCCTTCGACATGATCCACTTAGTATCAATGGAATAGTTTATTAATTGCCAGATGACCAGGAAGAACAGAAACCCTATCCCCTCTATGGCGCAATCAACAGCAGGAAGATGGTTGATAATCATTGCAATAATTTCTCCCCGTCTCATCCGACGGTTGTTGGAAATAACAGGCCGGCACTTCCCCGGCAAATAGATGAACTGCCATACCTTAAACAAAATGTAGCACAACTGCGCTTTTTTTGCTCCAACATAATTGAAAGCTTAAGGTTTATGCCGCCTATGCCGTCTTCCAACGAACTCCTTCGGAGTCGTTGCGTACAATCCAATATTGCTAACAGCTCCTCAGAATCCCCTTAAAATGATTGGCAATCCAGGATTTGGGACCATTAGACAAGTGTTGCATCCCAGAGGCGGGGGCATGGAGACGGCATGCTGGTGGATGGTGGGAGAAAAGGCAGATTGCACGAATGCCGTGGAGTGCTTCCCCAACGGGGAAGCGTCTCAAAGCCCAGGGTTGGCCGCGTTTTTTGCGGCCTACCCTGGGAGAGGATTCGGGGAAGATGTCAACCCTGAAAGGGTTGTGTTGACAGATCTACCCCCAAAAATGTCTTTGTATCAAAGGAGTCCCCATCTATGCCTCAATCTCTATCTGCCGTATATGTTCATGCAGTATTTTCAACAAAGGAACGCCGGCAATTTCTCCGCGATCCATCTCTAAGAATGGAATTGCATGCTTTTCTCGGGGGAATATCAAATCGGCTGGATTCGCCCTCCATTATCGCCGGCGGAACTGATGATCATGTCCACCAATTGATCCGTTTGAGCCGGAAGATCACCCAGGCCGATTGGATAAAGGAGATCAAGCGGATTTCAAACCTCTGGATCAGAGAACGCGAGCCGCTATTGCGCAATTTTTCGTGGCAAGCGGGATATGGAATGTTTTCGGTTAACCCCGGTGACCTTGATACTGTTAGGCAATACATTGCGTCCCAGGAGGCGCACCACCGGAAAATATCGTTTCAGGACGAATTGCGCCGGATGCTTAAGCAATATTCGATTGAATGGGATGAACGTTATGTATGGGATTAGGACGCAACCCTTTCAGGGTTGACTTCTCGCGCTGCTTCTTCCCAGGGTTGGCGGCAAAATGCGCCGCCAACCCTGGGCTTTGAGACGCTGCCCTTTCAGGGCAGATTTGCATTCAGCGGGGTGGGCATTCAGCGGGGATGGGTATTCTGTGGGATACGCATTCGGGGGAGGTGTTTCCGCGATGTCTCAAACCGCGGGTGCCCGGGATGCCGCTCCTGCAATTGTGCAAGATGGGGGGCCCCACAACGTATTGGGGTGCGATATGTTGACACAATAACAGTTTGCGCAATTCTGGCTCCGCAAAGAGGCACAATTGCGTAAACTGCAGGGAGGTTTTCCCTTGCACGGTCAGGTTGGGATTATTAGACTCGATCGACATCATGCGGCGTGATCCTGAACGTTGCGTCAAAAGGGGAATGGAATATGCAAAACGTCGAAGGGAAGGTTGCTTTTATCACCGGTGGAGCCAGCGGCATCGGATTAGGTATGGCCATCGCTTTTGTCAATGCCGGCATGAAGGTGGTGATCTCCGATTTCCGGCAGGATCATCTCGATGAATCCTCCGCCTTCTTCAAAGAGAGGGGACTGGCCTCAAACGTCCACCATCTCAAACTGGACGTAACCGACCGTGCGGTCTTTGTCTCTGCGGCGGATGAAGCCGAACGCGTGTTCGGAAAAGTTCATATCCTCTGCAATAACGCCGGAGTCGGCCTGCTCGGGCCGATCAAACGCGCCGGATACGGCGACTGGGACTGGGGGCTGGGTGTGATGCTCGGTGGCGTGATCAACGGCATTCAGACTTTCCTCCCGCGCATCCTCAGGCATGGCGAAGGCGGACACATCGTTACCACGTCTTCCATGGGTGGGGCGATCCCTCTTTCCGAAAGTCCGATATATTCCACGGCCAAGGCAGGCGTTATCGCGATGTGCGAATCGATGCGCGGCGAGCTGGCTGCGGACAACATCGGCGTTTCGGCCTTCTGCCCCGGTCCTGTCGCCACAAATATCCGCGAGGTCGGCCTGATGCGTCCGGCGCAATATAAAAATGATACCGGTTACGCCGCGAAGGAAGCGGATCTTGCGGCCCGGCCCAATTCGCCGAATTGGATGAGCATCGAGGAATGCGGCGAAAGAGTGCTGCGCGGCATCCGGCGCAACGATCTGTATATCTTCACGCACCGCGAATTTAAAGAAGGCGTCGCGGAGCGCATGGAAGCCATGCTCGCATCATTTCCTAATGAGGAGATCAATCAGACGCGCGCCGGTGAAATCACATTCCTGACTTCCAATCCCATTTTTCGGGAAGTCATCAAATCCGCCTCAGAGCGATGACGAGGCAAAACCTGCGGGTCCCGGCTTCAGCCTGGGCGCTCATCAAATGCAGAATGTCTGTCCGATGAACATCCGGGCTGAAGCCCTCCTCCAAAAACAAATATCGAACGCGCTCTATCAGCTGAACAACAGTTCCGAAATTTCGCCCACCGTTTTCATCGGGACAGGCTCGATGCCCGCGACAGGGTCCATCAGCGGGAGGTTGCCTGCCGGCAGGACGCATCTTCGAAAACCCATGACCGCGGCCTCGCGCACGCGCAGGTGCGCCTGCGCTATGGGACGTACGTCTCCTGCGAGGCTCAGCTCTCCGAGCAAAACAGTGTGCGACGGCAGCGGCCGGTTGCGGAAACTGCTCAGGATCGCGGCGAAAATGGCGAGGTCGGAACCGGGCTCATCGATTTCGAGCCCGCCGGCCGCATTCACAAAAATGTCGCATCCCCCCATCTGGATTCCCAGCTGCTTTTCCAGCATCGCGACGAGCACCGAGATGCGGTTGTAATCCACCCCCGTCGCCACGCGGCGCGCGGTCCCGTACTGCGAAGCGACGATGAGCGCCTGAATTTCGACCAGCAGCGGCCGCGTTCCCTCGAGCGCGCATACGACGGCGCTTCCGGCGGAAACTTTTTCACGCTCGGGCAGAAACAGGCTGGAGGGATTGGCGGCGGGGATAAGTCCCCGCGACGTCATTTCAAAAATGCCGACTTCGTTCGCCGCGCCGAAGCGGTTCTTAACCGCGCGGATGATCCTATGGTTCTGCCTGCGCTCACCCTCGAAATAAAGGACCACGTCCACAATGTGTTCCAAAGCTTTCGGCCCCGCGATGCTTCCGTCTTTCGTGATATGCCCGATGAGAAACACGGGGATGTCGCGCGACTTCGCGAGATTAAGAAATTGCATCGCGACATGCCGCACCTGGCTTACGCTGCCCGGGGCCGAATCCAGCGTCCCGGAATAGGAGGTCTGCACCGAATCCAGAACGATCGCCTCCGGCCGAATCTCTTCCGCGACCGCAAGGATATTCTCGAGATTTGATTCCGCCAGCAGATAGAGATCCCTGGCCGAAGCCTGTTCGCCCGGGGATTTCGCGACATCCAGCCGGTCCGCGCGGATCTTGATCTGCTGAATGGATTCCTCGCCCGAGGCGTAGAGCACTTTCCTTCCTTCTCGCTGCAGGCAATGCGCAATCTGCAGCAGAAGCGTCGATTTTCCGGCGCCCGGTTCCCCTCCCAGGAGCACCAGCGAACCAGGAACGAGGCCGCCGCCCAGAACGCGGTCGAATTCCGGATTGTACGTTTCCATCCGCGGCGTATCCTCTATCACGACATCCGCCAGCCGGATCGCCTTTGCGTCACCGCGAGGGTGAACGGATGCCTCCCCCTGCTTTGGGCGCTTCTCTTCGACAAACGAATTCCATCCGCCGCAATCCGGGCAGCGGCCGAGCCATTTTGCAGACGAGTACCCGCAACTCTGGCATTCGAAAACTGTGGGAGATTTGGCCATAATTCACTCTCCGTGAAACAGGAACCTGAAAGTCGGAATACACACACCCGCGGCCATCTCGTACGAAAATTGATTGCTTTGTTCAAGGCGTCCCTAACGGGACGCAGCCTCTAAATATCGCAAATCCCCGGGCCCACCGGTACCTCTACTATTTTGGACGCGAACTTCTCGATCAAATTCCAAACTCCCGCTTCGCCGCGCAACTTGGCCAACCTGGGGAAGAGCGTCCTGTCCAACAGGACGGGATAATCGCGGCGGTCATCGAACACCGGGACGCAGGCCGGAGCGAAAGATTTCCTGTGAGCCTGGACGATGGTTTTCAGAAAATCCGGCGTTGGCGGCGACTGATCGGCCGGTAGAAACACCGCGGCGCCTGTCCCGGGAGGCAAAGCCTCCAATCCTTTTCGAAGACATGCGCTTTGGCCGGCTTCGACGTGCGGCTTGGCAATCCATTGTACGGCCAATTCGCCCAGGGATTTTTCGATCATCTCCGCCAGGCAATCCGACACGACAATCACCGGATTCAGCCCTGCGTCCAATGCGATGCGCGCCGCGAGAACGGCCGAGGCTGCGCCGCCGCTTGAATTTGCCGTTTTTGCAGAATCATTCCGTGGTCCGTTCCCGCCGGCCAGGATGATTCCCGCCGTGTGCACCCACGCTTCGCGAACGGGAGGATCCTGTTTCACGGCGCCCAGGACCACAGTATCGACGGATGGGCTCGCGAGCAGCATTTCCGCTGCTTCGCACGCTTTGGACATAGCGGTTTCGATATCGACCCTGTTCAGAATCGGCGCGAGGCGCGCTCCCTCGGGGCGTTGCTTGGCTCCTCCTTCCGGATGAGCCAGTACACGGGCAAGCGTCTGCGGCGTGATCGGGCTTCCGGGCGCCTGCAGCGAGATTGCCGCGACATTCTCCGAGCGGTGGACGTGCGCTTCATCCAAAGGTTGCCCCAGCGCATGCATCCCCGCGATCGGAGCAAGGATTGTGGTTATTCCGGGGACGACGGGTTCGTGGTGGCCGGGCGCCTTGAATGGCAAAGACCGGCTTCCATCCGCCTCAATCAGAATAGCGTCCACGTCCGGGCGGGCGTGCAGCGCCTCAATCAGATCAGAAGACGCGCCGAAGACGCGCCCCTTTCCGTCTGGTGGCCCGACCACGAGGCATTGGCCGAAATGGTCCAGGCGCGATCCCAGCATATGCAGCTCTTCGAGGGTGACAGAAGCCGGCGCCATGGATACCTGTTCTTTGCTGATGTGCGTGGTTGTGGTGGTGACAACGCGGAATTGCGCCGCGCTTAGCTCGGATGCAAGCCTGAACATCGACGTTGTTTTGCCTCCTCCGCCGACGAACGAAACCACATCCCCGCGCTTGATGCGTAACGCTCTGGCCAAAGACATCCCGGTACGGCTATCCATAGCCAACGATTATAGCACTGCGGGTACGTTCATCTCTTCTCAGCTGTTTGAAGTCCCGAAGGGGGAGCCGGAATAGCAGGCATGCTCCTCGGCCTCCTGGTGGCCGAAGTCCCGAAGGGGGAGCCGAAATAGCAGGCATGCTCCTCGGCCTCCTTGGTGGCCGAAGTCCCGAAGGGGGAGCCGGAATAGCAGGCATGCTCCTCGGCCTCCTTGGTGGCTGAAGTCCCGAAGGAGGAGCCGAAATAGCAGGCATGCTCCTCGGCCTCCTTGGTGGCTGAAGTCCCGAAGGGGGAGCCTGAATAGCAGGCATGCTCCTCGGCCTCCTGGTGGCCGAAGTCCCGAAGGGGGAGCCTGAATAGCAGGCATGCTCCTCGGCCTCCTGGTGGCCGAAGTCCCGAAGGGACGGCGCAGCAGAGCCCAGGGTGAAGGTCGCGAAGCGACCGAAACCCTGGGTTTGAAGCGAAGAAGATAAAGCCCTGAAAGGGCGATGCAGCGTCTCTATGTCCATAGGTACCTTTCATCATATTCAATTCGGTATTGACGCAAAATTTCAATATATTCCTCTTGGAATGTGCGTTTGCGATGGTGTTCCTCCTGGCTCTGAATATATTTTTGTACGGAGTTTATCTGCGACTGATCGATTGAAAAGGCCCCATACCCTGATTGCCAGGAAAATTTTATGCACCTGCCCCCCTGGTTCTTGGCCCACGATGATGAATTTGCCTTGGCCTTTTTGATGAGCTCGCTTACGGGATGATTCCGGGATAAAAGGCATAAAATGTGAACATGATCCTCTATGCCCCCGACTTCAATTGCAGGTGATTCGAGCTCGTAAAAAGCTCCCGCAAGATAAGCGTGCATTCGTCTGCGCAAATCGTTTTCGGACAGGAATGGGAATCGGTCTTTGGTTGAAAAAATGATGTGTAAAAGAATCCTCGAAAGTGATTGAGACATGGTTCCTTCCTCCGAAAGGGAAGTTTCGCGATCGGCGTTTTTATTTCATGCATTTTTGCCATATTCACAAATTGTTAAGGTATCGGACCCTTCTGCATCGCCCCTTCAGGGCTCTATCCTGGGGCTACTGTAACCCAGGGTTCCAGAGCCCGCTTCGCGCGCTCTTTCACCCTGGGCTTTGCTGCGCTGTCCCTTCGGGACTGGCATTCGGGGTTGGGGCCACACCGGGATTTGCATTACGCAAATGCGTTGCTTTGTAGCATTGGGATTGGGGATATATTGGGACTGGTACCATAGGGAAGTCCTGCGCCGCGGCATCGGGGCTGGATTTCCGGTTTGAGCCTGCCGCATCCAATGCAATATGCCTCCTAACTGGCCGCTTCTCTGTTGCCGATGTAATATATAGGCAATGCGGGACAAATGCGGGGAGAGCAACTATGAGGGTAATTGCTGATCTTTGTGTGGTTCCAATAGGTGTGGGCGTCAGTCTCGGATCCTATATCGCGGAATGTGAAAGGATACTTCTGCGAGCCGGACTGACGGTCCGGCTGCACGGCTATGGCACAAACATCGAAGGCGAATGGGACCAGGTCATGAACGCGATCAAGGAATGCCATGAAACGCTTCATGGGATGGGAACGCCGCGGATCAGCAGCACGGTCCGCATCGGTACGAGAATAGACCGCGAGCAGACGCTCGAAGACAAGATACGCAGCGTCGAGGAAAAGCTTTAGTTTCGGGCGCAAATTTCAATCTGAGCATTGGCAGCTGGTTCGGTTTATAATCGGTGGAATGACCATGACGCTTAATACGGAGCGGGCGATTGATCTGATGCGTAAAGCAAACCGGATCGTCGCACTTTCCGGTGCGGGAATCAGCACGGAAGCAGGCATCCCGGACTTCCGCGGGCCGGGCGGGATGTGGGAGGATACCGATCTTCTCCGGCAGATGTCGGCATCGGGATTCCGTCGCAATCCGGAGGGTTTTTATCGCGCCAGTGTGACGCTCTTTTCGACGATTGCGCGAGCGGAGCCGACTCTGGCCCACCGGCTGCTTGTGCGGCTGGAGCAGCTGGGCAAGCTCGACGCCGTCGTAACCCAGAATATCGACGGACTGCACCACGCCGCGGGATCCGATAAAGTCTACGAATTGCATGGGACATTCCGCACCGGCCGCTGCACGAAATGCGGCTCGCGTTTCGATATGTCCGATTTTTATTCCGGTATAGAATCGGGACAGCTGCGAGTGCCCAGCTGCACGGCATGCGGGGCGCCCATAAAGCCCGACGTGGTTCTTTTCGAAGACATGCTTCCCGAAGATGCATGGCAGGGCGCCGTGGAAGCGGCGCAAAACTGCGATCTTATGCTGGTGTTTGGATCATCCCTTGTCGTTTACCCGGCCGCTGAACTGCCGATGATCGCGCTATCCAACGGCGCTCCGCTTGCTATCGTCAACCTTGAAGCCACCGCGTACGACGCCATGGCGACGGTGAATGTCCGCGCCAAACTGGGCGATTTCGCTAAAGCTGCCCTCGCCGCCTTTGTGTAATCCCGGATTCTGAAATTGGCCGCGGCAGCGGCCGAAATGACTTTAGCCCGGCCTTTCAAAGCCGGCAAAAACGATCAGCCATCAGTGCGCGTCACGGCAGTGACGCTTGATTTCACCCGTCGCTGACCGCGACGGCATATTTGTCGCCCTCCTAATCCGGGCCTTGAAAGGCCCGGCTACATTCATCCCGCCGCTGCCGCGGCCAAAGCTATGTGATTCCGGTATTTAAATTGACAAATAAAGATCCAATTTCGGAATCCAGGGCAATTTCACGTCCCCCAAACTACTGAATTTGCTGGAAACGCTTCATTGCGGGAAAATAGAACAGGAGGGTCAAGGTGCCGATGACCAGCATCCCCGCTTCCGTCGTCGCCATCGACAAGGTCGTGCCCCAGATGAGCGGTACGAACGCGGACACGGCGGAGTTGGCCCCGAGGCTGATGGCTCCCTGGCAGGACGCTGCCAGGCCCTTCTGCGACGGGAACAGGTCCAGTGTGAAAAGGGTCAGGCTGGGCATGGCGATCGACATTCCGACGACATAAAAGACGAGCGGGACGATCGTCAGCGGTACCATCGGCGGAACAAATATATTGAGCACAAGGTTACCCGCAGCCGAGACGGCCATGACCAGATAGCCGAGCATGATCGTCTTGTTGCCCGATATTTTTCCGGCGCAATATCCCGAAATCCACGCGCCGACGATCATGGCGACCGCCATCGGGCCGAACAGCCAGAGAAACTGAGTTTCGCGAAGCCCCAGATGCTTCATCAGGAACTGTGGCGCGCCCATGATGTATATGAAAAAGCCGGCAGACGTGAAGCCCATGGACGCGCAGGCCAGAAGAAATGGCGGCGACGTCATCACCTTCCAATAGGATTTTGCGAGGTACTTTGCTTCCAGCGGCCGGCGCTCCTCCTTGGGCAGAGTCTCGGGCAGCCAGCGCCAGGATGCGAAAATCAGGAAAGTGGAGAGCAGGATAAGGAGGATGAAAATCGATCTCCACCCGAACCAGGCTTGAAGGTATCCGCCCGCGACCGGTGCAACAACGGGCGCAACCGTGAAGATGGTCGCGACATGCGACATGAGCCGCTGCGCTCCCGCTCCCGAGAACAGGTCGCGAACGACGGCTCGCCCGACCACCATGCCGGCTCCGGCAGTGGCGCCCTGAAGGGCGCGGAAGAACATCAGAAAATGCACATTGGCTGCCGTCGCGCAGCCGAGAGAGGCCACGGCAAAGACGGCGAGGCAAATCAACGTTAAACGCCGCCTCCCGTATGCGTCCGAAATGGCGCCGTGCCAAAGCGACATGAAGGCGAAGAAAGCTAGGAACGCCGTCATCGTCTGCTGCACCTGGGCGGCCGAAACGCCGAGGCTCTTGCTGATGGAAGGCAGAGAGGGGAGATAGGTGTCGATCGAAAACGGACCGATCCACGAAAGCGCTGCAAGCACAAATGTCAGGCCGGCCATGCTGAAGCCATCGGGGAGCTTCCGTTCGGATTCTTCAGGATCTGCTATAAACGCGGACATTAATATTTACCTTACTCCTTTGCGGCTTCCATCCTGGCCCGCAGACTATCCGGGTGGCCCGGATTGACGCGGGCCTCTCCGGCGCGCATCTTGCAGCTCTTCTCCTCTTCCGGGCCGGTAAACCTGATCCCGGGATTCAACCACTAATCAAATCTCTGCTGTTTCTTCCCGGCCTGCGCAGGTTTTAACCCGCATTTCTCACGGGATTTCGTAGCGAGGCGGCGCAGACGCGCATGGAT
>JAEAME010001354.1_pt1 | contig 17591 bp, 14 predicted proteins | sample 8958731 | NCBI WGS metagenome assembly JAEAME01 (sample SAMN16933194, study PRJNA681113) | bioreactor sludge metagenome | isolation source: anerobic bioreactor sludge (Control) | place: India:Bengaluru | collected 2018-10-24 | reverse complement strand
GCCGGACGAGTATTGGGGCAGAGCCTCCCGCTCCGGTCTCGAAAAGCCCGCCGCCTTCCAGCAGCAGCACGATGGAGTACACTTTGCTGCTTGTGCCGATTTCAAGGATGGGAAAAAGATCCGTCAGGTAGTCACGAATCACGTTGCCGCCCACCGAGATTGTGTCCAATCCCCTGCGGATGCGCTCGAGGGAGAATTCCATCGCGGCTACCGGATCCAGGATGCGCATATCCAAACCTCGCGTGTCGTGTTCCTCGAGGCATCTCTTGACTTTGCTTACCACCTCGCGATCGTGGGCGCGTTTTTCGTCCAGCCAGAAAATGGCGGGTACGCCCGTAATCCTGGCACGAGATACGGCGAGCTTCACCCAGTCGCGGATGGCCACATCCGTGGTGCGGCACGACCGGAAAACATCGCCTTCTTCCACACTTTGCTCAAGCAGTGTTTTACCGTTTGTTTCGTCGACCACGCGGATGATTCCCCGACCGGGGGATATAAATGTTTTATCGTGAGAGCCGTACTCTTCAGCTTCCTGCGCCATCAGCCCGACGTTCGGCACGCTGCCCATCGTTGCCTGATCGAAGGCTCCGTGGCGTTTGCAGTCTTCAATGATCGCCTTGTACAGGGTTGCGTAGCAGCGGTCGGGAAGCAACGCCTTGGTGTCGCACAGTTTCCCATCGGGCCCCCACATCTGGCCGGAGTCGCGAATCATCGCGGGCATGGAAGCATCGATGATAACGAGATTGGGAGAATGAAGATTCGTGATGCCCCGGTCCGAATCCACCATTGCCAGCGGCGGGCGCATGGCGTATACGGCGCGGATATCGGCTTCGATCTCAGCCTTCTCTGCCTCCGGCAGCCTCTGAATCTTGGCATACAGATCGCCCAGGCCGTTGTCCGGATTCACGCCGATTCGGTTGAACATATCGGCATGCCTGGCAAAAACGGAGTCGAAGTAGACGCTGACGGCGTGACCGAACAGAACGGGATCCGACACCTTCATCATGGTGGCTTTGAGATGCAAAGAGAGCAGCACGCCCTGACGCTTTGCATCTTCTATCTGTTCTTTATAAAACGAGCAGAGTGACCGGACGTTCATCACCGAAGTGTCCAAAATGGAGCCTTCCGGAAGCGGAACGTTCTCTTTCAGTGCGGCCGTTGTCCCATCGGCAGCCACAAATTCATAGCGCACGGCTGTCTGCGCCTGCATGGTGACCGACCGCTCACTGCCGTAAAAATCCCCCGCCGTCATGTGCACCACATGCGATTTTGAATCGGGATTCCAATCGCCCATTTTGATGGGGTGTTTTCTGGAGAACTCTTTGACAGACGCCGCCGAACGCCTGTCCGCATTTCCTTGGCGGATAGCCGGATTGACCGCGCTACCCAGGACCTTCGAATATTTTTGCCTGATCGCCTCCTCCGCGTCATCCTTCGGATTCTCGGGATAGTCCGGAACATTGTATCCCTTGCCTTGCAGTTCCCTGATGGCCTCCTTGAGTTGTGGAATCGACGCGGAGATATTCGGCAGCTTGATGATATTCGCCTCGGGAGAGAGCGTGAGTTCGCCCAGCTGCGTCAGATAGTCCGGGATGCGGTGCGCTTCGTCCAAAAATTCCGGAAAGTTGGCGATGATGCGGCCCGCAAGAGAGATATCCCACATTTGCACGGAGATGCCTATCCCTTTTGTAAATGCACGAACGATGGGAAGGAATGAAAGTGTTGTCAGCGCAGGAGCCTCGTCTGTCCAGGTCCAAATGATCGTCGGTGTCTTCATAGCTTCTCCTAATCCCCGGATCCAAAGTATAATATAGCCGTGAACGCTTTGACGGATTTCATGCAGCATTTTGAAATAGTGCCGGATGCGCGGCCGCGGAGGCCTCTGGAAAACGTGGTGACGGCGTTCGCCAAGCTGCCCTACGAGAACATCACCAAAATCATCAAGCGAGCGGAAGCAGGATGCGCGGCGAAAGCGCGCCGCCGGCCCGAGGAGGTAATTCGGGACCACATCGCATGGGGATCCGGAGGAACCTGTTTTGCTCTGACATCGGCGCTGGCATATCTCCTGCGCGGCCTTGGATGGCAAACGGAATATATCCTGGCCGATCGGAAGTATGGACAAAACACGCATTGCGCGTTGCTTTTGCGAATGGAGGGGATTCCGCATTTGCTGGATCCCGGCTTCCTGATTTTGAATCCGATCCGTCTCAAAGACGACGGCGAGCAGGAAATCGATACTTCCTTCAACCGCATTGTCCTCACACCGGAGAAGAATCGCAAACGTCTGTCTCTGTCGACCATCCGGAAGGACGCTAAAACATACAGGCTGACGTACAAAACCTCTCCCGTCGACGAAGGCGAGTTTCTTAAGGCCTGGGATGCGTCTTTTGACTGGGACATGATGAAATACCCCTTGCTGACGCGCACCGCAGGCTCAAAACAGATCTACCTGAATCGAACAAGGCTCCAGATCAGCGATGGCGTCTACCTGCAAAAACGAGAGATCCCTTCGGATGCCCTAATTGCCGGCATTGCCGCCGAATTCCACATTGATCCGTCTCTGGTTGCACGCGCGGTTTATTTGTTAAAAGACAAAGGTGAGCTTCGTGGCGAATCCGCAAGCCGTTGATCCGGTGAAAATATTCGTGGCGGTTCTTTGGACCGAACCGGATTCACTGCAGAAGGCCATAGCGCAGCTCGTTGTGCAGTGGGGTGAGATTGATTTTTCCGGCGCGGATTATGCCTTCGACATGACCGACTATTATGAACCGGAAATGGGCCGGGAGCTTAAGCGCCGGCTGGTATCGTTTAAGAAGCTTGCGCCTCCCGATTTTTTGAGTCCGGCCAAGCACGCCTGCAATGCGATCGAGGACGGCCTGTCCGGAGAGAGGGGCCGCACGGTCAACCTGGATATCGGATATCTTGACCACAACAAGATAGTTCTCGCCAGCTTCAAAGGAGCAGGACAGAAAATCTACCTTGCGAACGGCGTGTGGGCAGACATGGTGGCGCGCTACCGCGGCGGAAGGTATCGCGCCTTTGAATGGACGTTTCCGGATTTCAGCGATGGCCGCTACGACCGCGAACTGATTCAAATCCGGCAGATTTACATACGGCAGCTCCGAAACAAATAACCGAGCGCCGCCCGGCTAAGCTGTTTTCTGTCTTTACCGAGGCGCCTTAGTCATGAAATCCACCCCGGGATTTCGCCCGTTTCGCAGCTTGACTTAATTTTATCCATGATGGAAGAATAGCGATATCGAGCAGCCGATATTGTTGCAGCTAAAGATCTGAATAGCCTAAGTTTCGGGAACCATTCCGGATGAACCTTTGGCGCGATTCCAGCAGGGATTTTCTGAGCTTTGCAAAATATATCTTGCCGGCAGGCATTGTGGCGGTGACGGCCACCGTTTTGTGTGTCGGCTGGTTTACTCAACCGGACCGCATCTCGCGTTTCTACAAGCCGAAGCAGCCAATTCCCTACTCGCATAGGCTGCACGCAGGGACGCTGAGGATCCCCTGCCTTTATTGTCACGGCGGAGCCCTGAAATCACGCCACGCCGGAATCCCTCCGGTCGAGAAATGCATGAATTGCCACCAGGTCACAAAAACGGAAAGTCCGGATATAAAACTAGTCTCGAACGTGGTTGCCACGGGGGCACCGATGCGCTGGGTCCGCATCCATTCCCTGCCGAACCATGTCTACTTCGATCACAGGCCGCACTCGGGATCGGGCATCATTTGCCAGACCTGTCACGGAGAAATACAAACGATGGATGTCGTGTATCAGTCCATGTCTATGAGAATGAGCAATTGTCTGGGATGCCACAGGAAACCGGAGGATGCGCTCCCGAGGCAATCGACGGTCATTCGAGGACCGGAGCACTGCAACGCGTGCCATCGCTGATTGCGGTCTTGCACCGGCGTCTTTTTGGAGATGAGGTATTGTGAACGATACGGGCGATTACAGCAAGGCGCTTCAGGGCAAAAACCTCGAACGTGATTCCTTCGGCGGAATGGATGCAATATCACGCCGCAGGTTCCTGAGCCTTCTATCCGCTTCCGCGGCCCTCGCCGCAGGCACTTCCTGCTCCAAAATCGACCGGGGCTCGATTGTGCCCTATACACGCAGGGCAGCGGGGATCGTTCCCGGCGTTGCCACGTACTACGCCAGCACTTTCCAGGAAGGGCTGGCAGCCCATGGCGTCCTGGTGAAAACACGCGAGGGCCGGCCCATTCACATCGAGGGAAACGCCGAGCACGCCGTTTCGCGCGGCAAGACGAACCTGCGCGCAATCGGGGATCTGCTGGGCTTGTACGATCCCGACCGGCTTCGCGCACCTGTCCGCGGGACTTCGCCTTGCAGTTGGAGCGATGCGGAAAAAGCCCTGAGCGACACCCTATCCGACGCCCGCCTCGCGGGCAAACAGGTTCTGCTATTGACCGGCGCCATTCTGTCTCCGACGCAAAAAGCGCTGATCGAGGATCTGAAAACCGCTCTGCCGTCGCTGCTTCACGCATCTTGGGAACCGATCGCACCATTCACCGAAATCGCCGCTATAAAATCAATCTATGGTGAAACCGCGATTCCCGTACCCAGACTGGACAGGGCGGATGTAATTCTATCGCTGCAGTCCGATTTTCTCGGTTCGGAGACAAATGCGCCGATATTTGCCAAGGATTTTGTCTCGCGGCGCACCATCTCGTCGCCTTCCGACGCGATGAACCGGCTTTGGGTGCTCGAAGGATGCATGTCTCTTACCGGAGCCAACGCCGACCAGCGGCTCGAGGTGCGGCCTTCAAAAATGGCCGGCGTTGCATTCGCGCTGGCGCAGTTGCTCCATGAATCACACTCTATAGCGCTGCCCGCGGGATTGAGCGTCGCCGATCTGGCGGCCTTTGATCCCCTAACTTTAGCCAAAAGCCTGAAACTTGAATTGTCGCTGTTAAAAGCTTTGGCGGCAGATCTGGCACGCGCTCGGAAAACCGCGCTGGTCATGAGCGGCCTCGCGATTCCGCAGGAAGCGCATATTGCCTGCCAACTGCTAAACATTATGCTGGAGGCTCCGGGAAATACCCTGGAATTCCATCCGGCGCCGGAGCACCCGGGTCTTCTTTCCTATACTGAACTTGCGCATATCTTTCAGGACGCCGCCCGGGGCAAATTTGGAGCAGCTGTTTTTTGGGATGCAAATCCAGGCTATGCTTTTCCGGATAACGCATTGTGGAAAAGCGCAGTCGCGCACATTCCGCAAACCTATCGCATCGGCCTGTACGAGGATGAAACCGCGACCGACTGCGAATGGAAACTGCCGGAGCACCACTGGCTTGAATCCTGGGGTGACTTTGATTCTTCACCCGGCTATATCAGCCTGCGCCAGCCCGCCATCGCCCCGATCTATGACACGAGACAGGCGGAAGAGTTCCTGCTTTCATGCATGCGCAGCGTGAGCTTTGATGTCCGGGGCATGAAGAGGCGTGCCGCATCCGGTTACCTGGGCTATCTGAAAATGCGATGGGAGTCAGAAATGTATTCCGCGGGAAGCCCGGCGTCATTCGATGCTTTCTGGAATGCCGCCCTCCGCGACGGCGGCTTGAGGCGCGCTCCGGCAAAACGGGCGGCGCAGAAGATCAACATCGAGCCGGTAAAAAATGCGCTGGCAGCCGATCAAAGCTACGGGGAAAGTGAATCAGCGGGGATCGAGTTGATCCTCACGCCGAGCGCCGGCTTGTATGACGGCCGCTATGCAAACAACGGATGGCTCAACGAACTGCCTGATCCCGTCACCAAAGCCGTCTGGACTAATCCTCTTCTTGTTTCAATATCCGACGCGGAAAAATTCGCATTCGGCGACGGCGACGTAGCCAGCGTGACGGCAGGTTCCGGCGCCATCGAATTGCCGGTGCTCATCCAGCCTGGCCAGGCTTCCGGCGTCGTCAGCCTTGCGTTGGGTTATGGAAGGCAGAAGGGAAATGTAGCTGCAGGCATTGGAGCAAACGGATATCGACTGATTGATATCACCTCGAAAGATCCGTTCATTCTCCGAAACGCAAGAATAAGCGGCAAGGGAAATACCGCTCGGCGCCCGATCCCCCGCACCCAGAACCATAGCCGAATGGAAGGCCGCGATCTCGCGCGCTCATGGACTATTGCGGCCTATGCCGAAAAGCTCGGGAGCGGAGAAACCGCACCGCACCACTCCGCATCTCTTATTCCGGACCTGAAGTTTCCGGAGCACAAATGGGGGATGGCGGTCGACCTGTCGGCCTGCATCGGCTGCAGCGCCTGCGTCATCGCTTGCCAATCGGAAAACAACATTCCTGTCGTCGGCCCGGAACGCGTGCTGGCAGGAAGGAACATGCACTGGATGCGGATTGACCGGTATTATGAAGGAGATCTGAAAAAACCGTCGGTGCGCCATCAACCCGTCTTTTGCCAGCAATGCGACAACGCGCCCTGCGAGATCGTTTGCCCCGTCAATGCGACGACGCACAGCCCGGACGGCCTGAACCAGATGGCGTACAACCGCTGCGTCGGAACCCGTTACTGCTCGAACAACTGCCCGTTCAAGGTCCGGCGGTTCAACTTTTTCGACTACACCTCGATGAAGAAAGAACCGGAAATCCTGGCGATGAATCCGGAAGTGTCCGTCCGCCCGCGCGGTGTCATGGAAAAATGCACCTTTTGCATTCAGCGCATCCAGAACACGAAGCAGAAGGCCAAGATTGAGGGCCGACTCATCGAGGATGGCGAAATCCGGCCTGCCTGCGCCGCGGCGTGCCCTTCGGGAGCGATCGTTTTCGGCGATCTCATAAATCCAGCCAGCCGCGTCGCCATACTCTCGAAATCAAACAGGCAATACCGGATGCTCGAGGAACTGGGAATCAAACCGTCGGTGACATACCTTGCCGACATTTCCAATCCGGCGGGAGAAGGGGGGTAAAGCATGAAATCGGGCACATCGCTTTCCTCCGCAGAACTTGTGCTGCAGCGGCTGAAAGCTCCTCCTGTGATCCACGGCGAAATGAGTTTTGGGTCGCTCGACGATCAGGTGCTCACACCCGTTTTCGTCAAACCACCCCCGGCGTGGTTCGTGGCATTTGCCATTACATCGACGGCGACTCTGCTGGGCATGGCTCTGATAGGATATACGATCGCAACGGGAATAGGGGTATGGGGAAACAACATACCCGTCGCATGGGCTTTCGATATCATCAATTTCGTGTTCTGGGTCGGGATCGGACATGCCGGGACACTGATTTCCGCGATTCTGCTCCTTTTTCGTGCCCGCTGGCGCAATGCGATTTCGCGGTTCTCGGAAGCGATGACCATCTTCGCTGTGATCTGTGCAACGCTGTTTCCGCTCATTCACGTAGGCCGTCCGTGGCTCGCTTTCTGGCTGCTGCCCTATCCGAACCAGCGAGGGGTGTGGCCGAATTTCCGCTCTCCCCTGCTCTGGGACGTGTTCGCCGTCAACACATATTTTCTCGTTTCCCTGCTTTTCTGGTATTTGGGTCTTGTCCCGGACCTGGCTTCGCTGCGGGATCGTACGGCAAGCAAGGTCCGCAGATTTGTCTACTCCGTTCTGTCCGTCGGGTGGCGCGGTGCAGCGTCGCACTGGCGGCATTATGAAAAGGCCTACCTGGTGATCGCCGGTCTGGCGACGGGCCTCGTTCTTTCGGTCCACAGCGTCGTGTCTTTCGATTTCGCCGTATCCCTTGTACCCGGATGGCACATGACGATTTTCCCTCCCTACTTCGTCACCGGCGCGATCTTCGCGGGTTTCGCGATGGTGGTCCTTGCTCTCGTTGTCGTCCGCAGCACTATGCGTCTGGAGCATCTCATCACGGAATATCATCTTGACGTGATGAACAGGATCATACTCACCTGCTCCTGCCTGATGGGCTATGCCTACCTGCTGGAGGGATTCACGGCCTGGTACAGCATGAATCCATACATTCACCACACCTTCATGCAGTACGTCACGGGTACATACTGGTGGGCCGGGTGGATGACCATCACGTTCAACGTTCTCATTCCGCAGCTCCTGTGGCTGCGGTGGTTTCGCCGCCGCTATGCGGGAATGATTTTCGTGGCCATCGCCGTCACCATAGGGATGTGGTTCGAACGGTTTGTGATCATCGTTAGTTCGCTGCACCAGGATTTCCTCCCGTCTTCATGGCACATCTACAAACCGACCTTTGTCGATTACGGAATTCTCCTTGGATCCTTCGGTCTCTTTTTCACGCTCGTGCTCCTCTTCGCCAGAGTACTGCCCGTCATCGCAACAACGGAGATGAAGATGGTCCTGCCTGGAGCGCAACCTGGCCGGGAGGGAGGCGCCCATGAGTGACATCAGAATCTTCTCGGTGATCGGACTATTCGACAGCGCCCCTCTGCTCCTGAAGGCAATTCCTCAGGTCAGGACTAGGGTCGGGGCCCGGCTTGAAGCATATTCTCCGTTTCCCATTCACGGGATCGAAAAGGCGCTCGGCCTCCGGAAATCGCCCATTACGGGGATGGTTCTTATCATGGGAATTATCGGAGCGGCCGCCGGAATCGGGCTGCAGTTGTGGACCAGCGGCGTGGATTATCCGCAATTGACGGCCGGGAAACCCTACTTCTCGTGGGAAGCGTTCATTCCCATTATGTTCGAGGCAATGGTCCTGTTCACGGCATTCACCGCAGGTCTGGGCATGCTTCTGCTGCTGAACCGCCTCCCTTTCTTCCGCCACCCGATGCTGTACTCCAATTCCATGGCCATGATCACGCGGGACAAGTTTGCTCTCGCTGTCGAATCGGGCGGAGGCAGCCTTGATGTAGACGCCGCTACATCGGCGCTAAAGGAAGCCGGAGCAGTATCGGTTGAGATCGTTGAGGCGCCGCAGCCTCTCGGCCCCGCATCTCCCCGCTTTTTCCTGGCCGTTCTACTTACGATCGGAATCAGCTGCGCAATTGCCGGATACGCTGCATACTGGGCGGTGAAACTCTTCCCTGTCTCCATTCCTATGGCGTACATGCTCGATCAACCGAGACTTGATCCTCAGCGACCGAGCGCATTTTTCAAAGACGGCTTCGGCATGCGCATGCCTGCACCCGGAACTGTGTCGCGCGAATCGTTCCCCTCTGCCATCGGGAGCGAGGAAGCAGCCGTTGCGCTCGTGAATCCACTGCCGGGGACACAACGGATATTGCAGCAGGGACAACAGTCATACCGGAACTACTGTTCCGTGTGCCACGGCATTATCGGGAACGGGGCGCCGACGCTTACTGCAGCGTACGGCGCGAAACCGGCAAGCCTTGTATCGCGGGCCATGATGGATCTTCCCGATGGAAGAATCCTTCACGCCATCACGGCGGGCAAAAACGCGATGCCCGCCTACGCGGCGGATTTGAACGAGGACGAACGCTGGGCGGCGGTGCACTATGTCCGCGCGTTGCAGAGGGCGTTAAACGCAAAGGACGAAGACGTCAGATGATTTCAGATTGCAGATTTCAGATTCCAGATTTTCAATTCCCGATTTCCAATCGAATACTGGAAGCGTCCGTCGCGGTTGAGGATCAACATTTTCCAAGGAATTTTGTTGGGAATCGGGAATCTGGAATCACGAATCGGTCTAAAGGTGGTTGCTGTGGACCCACGAACTGACAGGGCACTGGTAATTGCGGGAGTACTCGGGCTTGCGGGAACCGTTTCGGCTTTCTTCCTTGCCGGCTGGGAGCGGTTTTGGGCGAACTGGATTCTCTGGTTCCTGTTTCTGTTGACTACCGCCCTTGGATGTCTGTTTCTCGTTGCGCTCGAACACACGGTCGGCGCCCGGTGGAGCATACCGCTGAGGCGCGTCCCCGAGCGGTTGTCCGGCCTGCTGCTTTTGCTCGTGCCGGTGGCTTTGATCGCCCTTTTTTCATTGCCGGTCCTGTATCCCTGGACCCAGTCCGAGACGCTGAAGAATCCGATGGTTGCAGGGAAAGCGGTCTGGCTGAATATTCCTTTTTTCTCTGCGCGCGCTGTCACATGCCTCGTTTTATGGTTGATCTCCTACATGATTTTCGTGCGCGGATCCTTTCGCCAGGACCGTGACTGGGATCCGGCGTTCAATCTGCGCGCCCGCCGTTTTGCGCCCCTGTTTATGGTGATCTTCGGAATCACCATCACCTTGGTGGCGTTTGACTGGATCTCCAGCATGGAACCCGAGTGGTACAGCGACATCTTCGGCGTGTACGTTTTTGCCGGCAGTTTTCTCGCCGGGCTGGCAGCGACGGTGCTCGCGGTTCTATATCTGAAAAGCCTTGGACGACTGACTGCCGTCGGGCCCGATCACCTCTACAACCTGGGCGGATTTCTTTTCGCATTTACGGTGTTCTGGTCTTACATCGGATTCGCGCAATACATGCTCATGTGGTACGCCAACATGCCTGAAGAGATCTTTTGGTATAAAGATAGGCTCGAAGCGGCATGGGGACCGTTGTTGCTGGCATTGGCCGTTTTTCACTTCCTCATCCCGTTTTTCGTATTGATCCCGCGCAGCGCGAAGAGCAATCCGAAATGGCTCCTGTGGATTGCGGTCCTCATGCTCTTTTCGCATTGGCTGGATTTGTACTGGATGATTTTCCCCGTGCTCGGGCATACGCCGCTCTTCAGCTGGCCGGAGATCTCTTTCGCGGCGCTGTTCCTCTCCGCCGGTCTCATCTGGCTCCGGCGATCCATGAATCGAGGCGAGGATATGCCTGCCGGCGATCCTTTGCTTCGCGAAGGTCTGGAGTTCCGACTATGATCGAGAAATATGTGGATGCGGAGGAACTCAAAAGACTCACGTCGATGCTGGTCGCGGTCGTGGGCTGCCTGATTATTGCCGGATTGTTCGCCATTATTGTTGTTCCTGGACTCCGGAATGCGAATAAGCCCGCAAGCCCTTCCCCGGTCGCTCCCGTCGCAGGGGAATCCGGATGGCTCAATCCGGAGGAGTTCCCGGCGCAAAGAGGAAGCGTGATTCCTCCGGTCGATCCCAAGACTCTCATCGAGCCTTCTCCCGAACTGGTTATGCGAGGGAAATCCCTTTTCGAGAAAAATTGCGCTCAATGCCATGGAGCGCTGGGACGGGGAGACGGACCGGCAGCTTCCACGATGAATCCGAAGCCGCGTGACTTTGCCAACTCGGCGGGATGGAAGAACGGGCCGCACATTCCCGGCATTTACAAAACCATCAGCGAAGGCATACGCGGGACCTCCATGAGCTCTTTCGACTACATCTCCAGAAGAGACCGCATGGCACTCGTGCACTTTGTGCAATCTCTTGAATCATTTCCCCGCACAGCGTCGGACCGGAAGGCCATGGAAGCTCTGGCCGAAACACTCGCCTCGGCCGGAGAGACTGTGCCCAACAGGATACCGGTAAGCGCAGCCATGGCAAGGCTGATCGAGGATTATGAGGATCCGCCACCTCTCGCCATTGCCCAAACGGATCAAGGAGAAGGGGCGGCGATTCTCAGAAGGATCTTGAAAGATCCGGAAAGAGCGGCACGCTTTCTGGTACGGTCACAGTCCTGGAAGGCCGGTTCGCAGGCACTTGCATCGAGTGTTTTGCTCAACACGCCTGGAAACGGATTTTCGACAGTCTCGGCAACACTAAATGAATCAGAGTGGCGGGAGCTGTACGCCGAGCTATTGAAACGTGTGAAGCCCCGGTAACGGAGGAGACGCGAATGTTGAGGACATTTTTGGCGGTTGTTTTGTGTTTGGCTTTTGTTCCGGCGGTCAACCCTCAGATGAAAACGCCAGCCGAAATCGGCATTGACGAGAAACTCGGGAAGCAGATTGCCATGGAAGTCATTTTGAAAGACGAAGACGGCAACGACATCACACTTGGCCGACTGATCGACAAGCCCACCCTCCTTACGTTCAACTACTACCGATGCCCCGGGATTTGTCCGGTTCTTCTCAGCAGCATGGTCCAGGTGGTCAATCAGATAGAGATGCAGCCGGGCAAGGATTTCAGACTGATTTCGATCAGCTTCGATCCAGAGGACACGCCCGAACAGGCGAAGCAGAAAAAGGCCAATTACCTGAATATGCTTAAAAGGCAGTTCTCGCCGGATGGGTGGCGCTTTCTTACGGGCAGGGCGGAAAATACCAAAGCAGCAGCGGACTCGGCTGGATTCAATTACCAAAAGAGAGGGGACATGTATACCCACCCCGGAGTCCTGATAGTGCTCACGCCAAAAGGGATCATCAGCCGCTATTTGTACGGCACCACTTTTCTGACTGCGGATGTTGCGATGGCGGTCCGGGAAGCGTCAGGCGGCAAGGTTCGTCCGACAATTTCGAAGGTCCTTGCATTCTGCTACACCTATGATCCCGAGGGCCGCGCCTACGTTTTCAGCGTGACCCGCCTTGTCGGAACCGTAATCCTTGTTTTTGCGGCGATATTCGTGATTTTTATTTTGAAGGGGAAAGGCAGAAAGAAAGACGGGGAATCCTAATCGCTCGGAATCGGGATCGACATCGCGAATCGCAATCGCGATCGGCAGTTGGGAAAAAGCTAAAGCCGAATCCCGATCTCGATTCCCGATACCGATAGCGAAGAGCACTTGAGGAGTTGGGACATGTCGAGTTTTTTGGATGAGGGAAAGCGGCGGGGGATTCGGGGCTGGATATTGTCTACGGATCACAAGAAGATAGGGATTTTGTATCTTGCCTCCATGCTCTTTCTTTTCTTCGTTGCCGTGACGATCGGCGTGCTCATGAGAATCGAGCAGTTGACGCTGGATCCTCCCCTGTTTGCTCCGCAAGTCTACAACGCCTTCTTCACGGTGCACGGCGTCATCATGATTTTCATGTTCGTGCTGCCCGGCCTGCCGGCGGTCTTCGGCAACTTCATTCTGCCAATCATGATCGGCGCAAAGGACGTCGCCTTCCCGCGATTGAACCTGCTCTCCTGGTATTTTTTTATCGCCGGCGCAGCCATAGTGATTTCTTCGCTCTTTGCCGGAAGCGGGCCTCCGGACACAGGGTGGACTTTTTACGCCCCCTACAGCCTGAAAAGCAGCACAAATGTAACGCTGGGGGTTTTGGGAGCTTTTGTTCTCGGGTTTTCCTCAATCCTCACTGGATTGAATTTCATCACTACCATACACAGGCTTCGCGCTCCCGGCATGACCTGGCACCGCATGCCGCTTTTCGCCTGGTCTCTATACGGAACTGCATGGATTCAGCTGCTCGCAACTCCGATCATCGGGATTACTCTGCTTCTCATTATCGCGGAACGCCTGTTTGGAATCGGCGTCTTCGATCCGGCAAAGGGCGGCGATCCGCTCCTCTACCAGCATCTCTTCTGGATATACTCGCATCCCGCGGTCTACATCATGATTCTGCCCGCCATGGGAGCCATATCCGAAATCATACCCACCTTCGCGCACAAAACGATCTTCGGGTATAAAGCCATCGCCTACTCTTCCCTGGCGATCGCATTTCTCGGCTCGCTGGTCTGGGGCCACCACATGTTCACGAGCGGCATGTCCGAAACCGCGAACCTGGTCTTTTCACTCCTCACTTTCATCGTCGCGGTCCCCAGCGCCATAAAAGTCTTCAACTGGACGGCTACCCTGTACAAGGGCTCGATTGAGGTAAGGTCGCCGATGCTGTATGCGCTCACCTTCATATTCCTGTTCAGCATCGGCGGACTGACGGGGCTGATGCAGGGAGCTCTGGCGATAAACGTTCATCTGCATGACACCTATTTCATCGTGGGACACTTTCACTATGTCATGTTCGGGGGCACGGGGATCGGATTTCTCGCGGCAATCCTCTACTGGTTTCCCAAGATGTTCGGCAAAACCTACAGTGAGAGAGTCGCGATTCTTTCCTGGATCCCCATTTTTATCGGTTTCAACTTGCTGTACTTCGCCATGCTGGTCCTGGGCTATATGGGCATGCCACGGAGGTACTATACTCATCTGCCGCAATATCATTCAGCGCACGTCATTTCTTCGATAGGATCATTTATACTGGCATTCGGACTGGTTTTGTTTTTTGCCAACCTCGTGGCCGCTTTGTTCAGAGGCAGAAAGGCCGAGCAGAATCCCTGGGGCGGAGTAACCCTGGAGTGGCAGATCCCGACTCCGCCGCCGGCTGAAAATTTTCCGGAGGTCCCCGAAATCAAAGGGCGCCCCTATGCTTTCAACCGGAGGGCTCACGATGAATAGCACGCACTCCGTCCCGCACACCGCGCATAAGGATTACGAAGGCTCCAAGCTCGGGATGTGGCTGTTTCTGTTCACCGAGATCGTGCTTTTCGGGGGACTTTTCATTCTTTATTCGGCGTACAGAGCGCGCTATCCGCTTGAGTTTCACAGTTGCGGCCAGCACTTGAACGTCGTCCTCGGCGTCGCCAACACCCTCATTCTGCTTACCAGCAGCCTTACGGTTGCCGTGTCGATCAGCGCACTCCGCAAAGGCGATCGCAGGATATCTATTTTCTGCCTGTCGGCGACGATCGCTCTGGGGGCGGCGTTTCTCGTGAACAAATATTTCGAATGGAGCGCGGAAATTCACCATGGCCTCTACCCCGATTCACCGCAGCTGCTGCAGCGCCCGCATGGAGATCAGATTTTCTTTGGGCTGTACTACAGCATGACCGGATTGCATGGCCTGCACGTATTGGCAGGCATCGTTCTCCTTTGCGTGATACTGGCGTTTGTCGTCAAGGAGAGGATTACGGGCAGAGATTTCAACAAGCTCGAGAATACAGGCCTTTACTGGCACCTTGTGGACGTTATCTGGATATTTCTTATGCCGCTTTTCTACCTGGCGGCGTAGCGCGGTTGCTATGGAACAGACTGAAACGCACGGCCATATCATTCCCTACCGGACGCTGATCGTCGTCTGGCTGGTCCTGATCCTGCTCACCACAATCCTGGTGGCGGCGAGTGTGCTTTTTCGTGAAACACTATCGGTTGCGGCGATGCTCGTTCTGACTCCCGTTAAGGCAGGTCTCGTCTTCTTCTATTTCATGCACCTGAAATACGAAAAAACCTATTTGAAAGCCCTGGTCTTTCTGACCTTGGGACTCCTGGTCCTCTTAATCGGGCTGCTGTTTTTTGACGTTTTATACAGGTGACGCCATGCCGATCGCTCCACAGGCTTCGAACATTTCCGGCAGCGTAGATTCGGTCTTCATGTTCACCCTGGTGATCAGCGCCATGGCGCTGATAGGCATCACAGGCTCGCTGATTTACTTCGTCCTCAAGTACAGCAGGAAGAGACGGCCCCGCGGAGAAGATATTGAAGGCAACGTGTGGCTGGAGATTGCATGGACTGTCGTTCCTGCGCTCCTTTTCCTGGTGATGTTCGTATACGGTTGGACCAATTTCAGCTACATGCGCGAAGTTCCGAGAGAAGCCCTGGTGATCGAGGTGACCGGCCGGCAGTGGGCATGGTCTTTCAAATATCCCAACGGCAAACAAACCTCCGATCTGTACCTCGCCGTAAACCGGCCCGTGAAACTGGAGCTACGATCCCCCGACGTAATCCACGGATTCTTCATCCCCGCTTTCAGGATCAAACAGGACGTGGTACCAGGCAAGGATAACTACACGTGGTTTGTTCCCACCCAGCTGGGATCATTCGACATAGAATGCACGGTGATCTGCGGCGTCAGCCACGCCCTTATGCTGGCCAAAGCCGTGGTGATTCCCGTCGACGAGTTCGAGGAGTGGTACTTCGGAGGCGAAGAAATCCCGTTGGCATGGAACACGAAGCAGTCGGCTTCCCGCGATGGCATCATGAAGGATCCGGCGGTGAATCTGTTGAACCGGCATTTATGTCTTTCATGCCACTCTCTGGACGGCAGCGCTATGGTGGGCCCAAGCTTGAAAGGGCTTTATGGAAGAAAACAGATGGTCTTAATCCCCAACGGCAAAGAACTGGAGGCGATCGCGGATGATGGGTACATTGAAAGAGCCATCCGCGAACCGGCTGCGGAAATTGTCAAAGGATATCCGCCCGCGATGCCGGAAAGCCAACTGTCCGGCACCGAGCTTAAACTGGTTCTGGAGTTCATAAAAGCGCTCAAATAGGATCGCAGCCAATTGCCGAAAATGAAAAAGAGCCCCGGTTTTCGTAAACCGGGGCTCTTGTTTTCGCAGCAGGTTTTATCGGCGGGAACGGTTTCACGGAGACCGGAAACCGTCGGTTGGGATGAGTGTTTGCTCGCGCTTCGTTAAATTCTAGTGGGGACTTACCCCGCTGCCGGCCCCCCCTATCCGTACCGGCCACTTGGCAACTGTCCCCACAACTTTTTGCGGCTTAATGAATTACCGCGAAAATCTATAATTGCTTCGGAACCGGTTTGCACCGCTTCCGAATTATTCCACTCCAAATCAACTACCCTTAAACAACCTTTGATCTTCCTTGCGTCTGAATTCCTTTGATTCTTTTCACTGCCATTTCGAGGAACTCATCAGCTACTGGTATTAGAATATGGGACTGCAATATTGGCAATTCGCGCAAATACGCATTTCCGGCTGGGTAGAAATACCCAGCGTAGCGCGCTAGAAATCCTCTGACATATGTTCTGCCTGAATTGGCAGCAACCGGATGGATCAAAAATAAAAAGCAAGCCCCGCATTCCATGAATGACCACCAAATTACGGCCTGTTAATGGGCGGGCCTCCGGCCTCGAGTGATTGCGCCTGTTTTCGTGCAATTAGTGTAATTCGCGACCGGTTTTTGTCCATGAAATGCAAAGATCTGTTAGACGCATTACACCAGGACCAAAACGATACGCAAGAGATCGGCCATTATTGTGAAAAGGGCGTTGAGTAAGAATCGGAATCGGCACTGCGTATCGCAATTGGCTGTAAGGAAAAAGGCGATTCCCGATAGCGAGGGATTGTCAGGCGGCGATTTACTCCGGTATGGTGAAATAAAAGACAGAGCCGTTTCCCGGATTTGATTCAACCCAGATCTTTCCGCCGTGCCTTTCAACGATCTTTTTGCAGATCGCCAGCCCGATGCCGGTTCCGGCGTATTTGCGGCGCGTGTGAAGCCGCTGAAATATCATGAAAATGCGCTCCGCGTATTGCGGATCCATGCCGATTCCGTTGTCACGGACGGAGAAAATCCACTCTCCGGAACGGCGCACCGCCCCGATGTGGATCTCCGGCTTCTGCTTGCTGTGGAATTTGACGGCGTTGCTTATCAGGTTCTGAAAAAGCTGGATGATCTGAGTGGAATCGACGGGGAGTTTGGGAAGAGGATCGAAGGTGATATCCGCATTCGCCTCTTGGATGCTCACCTTCAGGTTTTCAATGGCCGCGGCGAGAGCAGTGGACAGGTCCGTGGATACTATAATTTGCTCTTTGGTCCCGACTCGTGAAAATGCAAGCAAGTCAGTAATCAAGCCCTGCATACGGGCAGCGCCATCGACAGCCCCCTTCATATATTGCAGCGATTTTTCCTCGAGTTTGTCCGCGCAGCGTTGCTGCAGCAGCTGGATATAACCCGATACGGCACGAAGCGGCTCCTGAAGATCGTGGGACGCAACATATGCAAACAGCTCCAGGTCGCGGTTTGATCGCGCAAGTTAGGCCG
>JAEAME010001353.1_pt1 | contig 17598 bp, 11 predicted proteins | sample 8958731 | NCBI WGS metagenome assembly JAEAME01 (sample SAMN16933194, study PRJNA681113) | bioreactor sludge metagenome | isolation source: anerobic bioreactor sludge (Control) | place: India:Bengaluru | collected 2018-10-24 | reverse complement strand
CTATATCCTTGACAAAATTTTGGGTCAAACCGCCTATTTGGCCGATGGACCGCTCTCCCATGAATCATGGCTTCATATCTCCGGGCTGGATGAGTATAAATTCAATCCCCGAAAAGCTATTCAGTTATTGCAACAAGATAGCTGGAGCGATTCTGACCGGGATGATGTTTTGGATAAGAATGGCACACCTTTTCGGATTTCTATCAGTTATGAGAAAGGCGTATTTCTTGAAGAACAGTTAGCTTCGCGGATCAAGATCAATTGGAATAAGATCGGCGTCGATGTCATCCGTAAGCCGCTGTCGAAAAGCGAGATTAAGAAAAATTTGCATGAAGGGAATTTTGATGTCACATTGACCAGTCATATATTTGAAGAAACAATTGAAAGCTTTGAGACATTTTTTAGCGCCACCAGCAGCGAGAATATATTGGGCTACAGAAATCGGCGGGTTGATCATCTGCTGTCGCTTTACAAAATGCAGCAGGAATCTGCATCGAAGCGGCTTATGCTTCAGGCAATTCTAAAACAAATCAATACGGATCAACCAGCTTCGTTTCTATTCTTTTTATGGGTAGATCGTTACTTTGTCAATCGCAACAAATTTACCAACTTTGAAGTTCGTGGGAAATTATTGCCGTTTACAGAATGGAAAATAAAAGACTGAGTTTTTTAGAATGAGCTATCAACTTAAATTTCCTTTTTAGAGGTAGGGCCATGCTGAACGCGCTACGCCTTATAATGAGCCGCTCCTTAATTGGACTCATGTAAAGATTTTGTTTGTATAACGAGTTATTATATGCCTCAACTTCGGATAAAAATAAAGCACCAATTCATCACCAAGTTATTAATTTCCCATATTTTTTTAGCAGCAATCCCGCTCACTATCACCGGGTTGGTTCTGATTCATACGGTTCAAAAAGCTGTGGTGCAAACTGTAAAAGAAAGAAACATGGAATTAGCGCGCAATCTGGCTCGAATTACGCGAACAAGAATTGAAAATGCTGAAAAAACGCTTGAATTTAATGCCTTTAATATTTTGAATTCACTGAAAACCAGATTCGCACAAGATTTATTTATAAATGAAATGGTTAGTAATTTTCCTATTTTCAGTGCCATAAAAATTTTAACCGATTCTGGACGTATAGTCATCTCTACAGTTGCCGCTGAAGATTCAATGCGATATTTTGGAGCAAGCTTTGTGCAACAGGTTAATCAAGGCAAGGATTATCAATCCGATGTGTATCTGACCGAATATCAATTGCCAGTCATGGAAGTGGCGGAATCTATTCGCTTATATAATGAAAACGATATGATTTTGTTAGCTCAGGTCAATTTAAAGGAGATGTGGGACCTTGTCGATAGCAGTGTGGTAGGAAATTATGGCCAGGCTTTTGTATTTGATAAAAATGGTAGATACATTGCTCATTCCGATCCCAGGAAAGTTTATCTAAAAGAATCTTTTCTGGAAGAAGATATTATCAACGATGTAAAAAATAATAAACAAAATCATCGAATTTATATTAATCGCGACGGTATTAAAATGATTGCGGCTTATGTTGCCCTTCCCCGAATGGGTTGGGGCGTAGTTATTCAACAACCGCTGCGCGAAGCATTTGCCGTAGCCGATCAAATGAGGTTGCAGATTCTTTGGTTTGTTGGAGTTAGCATCATAGCTTCTTCCATCATTGCGTATATTTATACTCGGTGGATTGTCATGCCCGTGAATCAATTGGTATCTGGAATGGATAAATTTTCAGCCGGAGACCTTCGCTATCGAATTCCCAGACTTGGCACTGATGAAGTTTCCATGTTAGCAGAACGCTTTAATGAAATGGCAGAAAAACTAACATTAGTTCAGGAGAAATTAAAACGGAGCGAACGGTTAGAAACATTGAGCAAGCTGGCATCGGTCCTGTCACATGAAATTAGAAATCCGCTAAATGCTATGGTGATCAATATGCAGGTGATGGAACGCTAGCTTAACCGTCCCCAGCCTGGAATCGAAAAGCTGCGCCATTATCTTGGCGTTGTTGCCAGCGAAATTCAGCGCGTTGATGAATTAGTAAGCAATTTTCTCATGGTCGCCAGACCATCGAAACTTGATCGAAAGCCGGCAAAAATCGAACAATTAATTGATGATGTCATTATCTCTCTTCAAGCGGAAGCCTTACAATCGGGAATCCGGATCAACAGAAAATATCATTTAAAAGATTGTGAGCTATTGATTGATGAAAAAAAAATCCGCCAGGTGTTATTAAACATTTTGATCAATGCCATCCAAGCGATGCCCGGCGGCGGAAACGTCACGCTTGAATTGGAATCTTTTAAAACTGCCGAGCAAGATGATCAGTTCGAGTGGGTCGTAATCCGATGTCGTGATACGGGCAAAGGAATACCAGAAGATCAATTAGCACAGATTTTTGATTATTATTATTCAACCAAATCCTCTGGTACCGGTTTGGGGCTATCGGTGGCACGGCAAATTGTCGAAGAACATGGGGGAAGGATTGAGGTTCAAAGCAAAGTTACCAAAGGCAGTGTTTTTTCAGTGTTCCTCCCTAAAATTTTAAAAAATGATTAAATAAAAAGAAAAAATTATTAATATTGCAAGCAATCGCTTGACTTCTGGAAATTTATTTAGTATATTAAATTTGTGATTCTAACAACGAGTCCTTTGATAAGAGTCGATAGAAATAGGCTGGAAAATGAGCAATTCAGTTATCGCAAATTAAATTGCTTAATTGACGCAAGAATTTCTGATCACGCGATTGGCGGAAAAACTTTTTCAACGATGTCAACACTATTTCTTTTTCTTCACTATACCTGGCTGGTATGAAAATATCTTAAAAGGTGAGGAACTTTAAATATATGCTTTAGTATAAATCCAGAATAAAAAATTGAGTGTGATACTCTTTTTAAATAAGGAGCGAAAGGATGTGATCTCATATGATCAAAGTGGTCGTTGGTGAAAAAGAGTCAATTGATCGCGCCATAATAAGATTTAAAAAGAAGTGCCAGCAGGCAGGTATCTTACGTGATTATCGAAAGAATAGCTATTTTCTGAAGCCGAGTCAACGAAAACGGTTGAAGCACGATAAGGCAATTCGGCGAGGTAAAAAAATAATCGAAAGAGTTTAGGGATTTAGGAATATCGGAATCGTGTTCAAACAGTTAAATCTGGAGTTGCAGGAGCTTCTCTTGAGTACGGGTTTGAATCTAATGCAGTACTGCGATTGTTGCTTCGACGATCCATCCGCGTTATTTCCATTTTTTGTTTTAGAAATAGGTTGATTAATAATTGAGGTGATAATTTTATATCAAAAGATTTTCTGTAAGTTTGTCGTTTGGTTTGTATACTAATTGAGATTTGAATTTGTTGGAAGTTGTATGGCTAAGAAAAAAAAAGTGGCAGGATCACGGACGAAACAGTCAATTGAAAAATATCTTGAGGAGATCGGCGGTTTCTCTCCACTTCGCCCTGAAGAAGAGATTGATTTAGCAAGATGTATTCGCAGAGGTGATGAGGAAGCGCTGGATAAGCTGGTTAAAGCGAACTTGCGTTTTGTAATTAGTGTGGCAAAAGAATACCAGGGTCAAGGATTGCCATTGCAGGATCTAATCAGCGAAGGCAACTTGGGATTAATCAAAGCCGCTCAACGTTTTGATGAGACCCGTGGTTTTAAATTTATCTCATACGCGGTATGGTGGATTCGCCAGTCTATTTTGCAAGCATTGGCGGAGCAGTCCCGCGTGGTGCGGCTACCATTAAATCGAGTTGGCGCCATTAATAAAATCGGACGGGCATTAGAATCATTGGAAAAAACGTTCGGTAGAGAACCCAGCATGGATGAAGTCGCCCTGAAGATGGAAATGTCCACTTTCGAGGTTGCTGATGTTATTAAAACGTCAGCGCGTCATCTTTCTCTGGATGAGCCATTCAAAGAAGAGGACGGCAATAGCCTGCTGGACGTGATCGAAAGTGATCGCTATAGTCCGCCTGACAGCACCTTGATGAAAGAATCGCTGCAAGTTGAAATCGAGAAAATTTTAACGACCCTAAAGCCCCGCGAAGCCGAAATTATCCGACTCTATTTTGGGCTTGAGGGTGATCGTCCTTTAACTCTTGAGGAGATCGGCGAACACTTTCGTCTGACAAGAGAGCGGGTGCGACAAATTAAAGAAAAAGCCTTGAGAAGATTAAGACATCGGTCCCGCCTGGAACCGTTGAGAAAATATCTGGGTTAGTTAAAAATCCATAAAAATAAAAAAGCCCTCTGGCGATGAACCGAGGGCTTTTTTATTTAATTCTCGGTTGAACTCAATCAAATATTTTTCGTTTAAAATGATAAGGTTAAAATTTTGCAATTCAGTATCAACTTAAAGACCTGATGCTCAATATGAATTCTACCTGCGCTAAATTTTCAGAATAAAACGATGATAAAAAACGGCGTTGTCAAAACAGTGGAACATGATCTAGCATCAGTCATCATGATAAAAGGCGAACAATGTGCTGGCTGCACTTCCTGCAATGCGTTCGGCGAGGGAACTTTTGAAATTGTGGCGCTGAACATGCGTGGGGCAAAGCCTGGTGATCATGTTGAAATTGAGGTAAATCCGAAACATGCGGTCAGTCACTCCGCAATCGTATTTATGCTCCCGATAGTAAATCTAATTATCGGTTATTTTTTGGGAAGCTCTTTCCTTGCCAAAATCGGTTTGGCGGCTGAAGTTGCAGGTGTTATTGGCAGTTTGGGACTGATGCTGATTACTTTTGTAGGCATCGTTGGCTATGGTCGGATTATAAGAAGAACCGCGCCGATTAATGCGCACATCAATCAAATTTTGTAACTGGAAACAATTGTCAGAGCTGATTAGTTTACTCAACCTGACAAGGCTGTAAGTGATGAAATGGATTTGGGGTAATGAAATCAATAATCGGAGTCGAACAAAATGAGCAAAGCTTTAAATAAATCGAAACGTTGTTGGCTGGCAGTCCTGGTACCTATAATCATTATATTTTTGTTTCAAACCAAAATATACGCGGCATCGGATTTAAAAATCCTCGATTCCTCTGATCGCGGTTTAACGATAGAATTCTCACCAACAATTAATCGAATGGACACGATCCAATTGAATGGTGAGCGTTATATAAAAGCATATATGGCAAAAGCAAGCTATGTTGGTAATCCTGGCGAACCGATGCTTCCTATGCGAGTAATAACGGTCGGCATTCCTCTGGAATCAGAGGTCAATATATCAATCTTATCTATGGAATCTCGTGAGATTAGCGGCAAGCTATTGCCCGCTCCAGAAATTGATGGCAACGGTAACTATAGTTTTTCAGCTCAATCGGCTATTTATCAATCATCAGCGATGTATCCCCAACAAATTTTAATCACTGATACGCCGGCATTCATACGGGATCAGCGGATTATTAGCATAAAATTGTCTGCCCTGCAATTTGCGGGACAGCTTGAGCGGATAAAAATTTATAGCAGGATCGTCGTTCGGGTTGACTTTGTTGGTAGAATTGGCGGCTCAATTGACCTGAGCCGATCTGCCAACGAAGATGAATTTTATCGCGGTATCGTTATCAATTATTCACAATCAAAAAAATGGTTAAAACCGCATATCAAAAGTTTAAAGCGTGCCCAAACCAGTTTTCAAAACGGCAACTCGTATAAAATCTCGATCCGTCAGGAAGGGATTTATAAAATCACAGGAACTTATTTGGCCAGCCAGGGCATAAGTATTAGCGCTATCAAACCCGAATCCATTAAGATCTTCAATAACGGTGGTCGCGAGCTTCCTCGAAGCATTCAGATCGCCAGATCAGACAGCCTGATTGAGAATGCCATTCGAGTTATCGACTTGAACAACAATGGGAAATTAGAAAGCGATGATTATGTTGTATTTTATGGAAAGTCTATAAATAATTGGGAATTACCCGAAGGTTCTGAAATCTATCGCCACTATATTAATCATTACACAAGTGACAATAGCTACTGGCTCATCTGGGATAATATGAGCAGCGGCAAGCGGATGGGCAATAAAGATGGAACTGTCTTGCCTAATAAAAATCCGACACCGCATTGTTGGGGACTTTATTTCAACGAAGACGAGACGAATAATTTCCTCAATTCCGGTTTGGATTGGTTTGGAAGGCTAATGATCGGCCAAAACGTACAACAGGGTTACAGCGTTTACCTCCCTAATCCTGGCAATCAAGAAAACAATGTTAATTTTAGAATTCAGTGTCTGGGAATTACATCGGGGAATCATAGCTTTACGATCTATTTAAATGACCAGTTGCTTGCCAATTTTACATTCTCAGGCGGCTATCAAACCAAGGCTTACACTGTTCAAAAAACTATTTCGCTGGCTGCCAATGGGATCAACAATTTGAAGATCAACTATAATGGCGCTTCAACGGAGAGCCAAGCTTATATCGACTGGTTTGAAATTCAATACCTGAAACAATTTGTTGCAGAGGATAATTATTTAATTTTTAATCAAATTACTGCTAGCCCTCAAAATTATCAAATTTCCAATTTTAAAAATGACCAGGTTGAAGTTTATGACATTACAGACAGTTACAATGTACAATTCATCGCCAATGCCGGAATTTCATCCAAAACAGTCACTTTTGGAGATACGACAGCTAGCTCACTACGCCGAAAATATATTGCTTTAACCCCAGAAGCCTACCTGCAACCTGTAAAAATTGAGTCGGTTAGCTTTGCAGACCTGAGAAATTCGGTCAATGGCGCAGACTTCATTATCATCACTCATGATGATTTTTACGAAGCAGTGCTTCCGTTGAAACAACACCGCGAAGCGCATGATTCTTTAATGACCGAAGTGATTAAAATTAGTGATATCTACAACGAATTTTCCTGGGGTCTGATTGATCCCATCGCCGTCCGCGATTTTATAAAATATGCTTTTGATCATTGGATCCCTTCGCCAAAATATGTATTGCTTTGCGGCGATGGGGATTACGATTACAAAAATATTAAAAGCAACGTTGATAAAAACTGGCTTCCTCCCTATGAAACCACCGAGTTGAATGAAAACAATAATCGCACGATGGATGAATTTTTTGTATTAGTTAGCGGCGATGATGACAAACCGGATCTTGCCATCGGCCGTTTTCCAGTCCAATCTGCAGAAGAAACCGAGAACGTGGTAGAAAAAATTATTTACTACGAAACTGCACCGATCGTAGGGTCAAATCAAAATAATTCGCTGGAGGATTGGCGGAATATTGTAACGATGGTCGCAGATGATGAATACCACAATAGTGAGAGCAAAAATGAGTACTTTCATACCAGCGATGCCGAGCACATAATGGAATATTCTATTCCGAAATCATTTAATAAAGAAAAAATTTATCTTATCGAATATCCAGCGATAAGCGAGCCATCGTTTTCTGGATACCGAAAGCCGGCGGCAACGGAAGCACTGTTAAAGCGATTAAATAATGGCACGTTAATATTTAATTTTGTAGGTCATGGCGCACCATCAATTTGGGCAGATGAGCGAGTTTTATTGGAAAGCCGTGATCTGGATCTGATCCAGAATCAAAATAAATTACCGCTCTGGATTGCCGCCACTTGCGATTTTGGCCGTTTTGATGACCCGATGGAACAGGGGATGGCTGAAAAGCTTTTTGTTGCTAAAGGTCGCGGCGGGATCGCCTTCGTGACATCGGCACGGTTAGCATATGCCCCAAACAACGCTGAATTGAATCGGAAATTTTATGAGCAACTCTTCAGTGATGATTACGGACCAACTGCGCGTCTGGGTATCGCACTGGTAAATGCTAAAATCAATAATTCTAGCAGCATCAACGATCAAAAATATCATCTTTTTGGCGATCCAACCCTGAGACTGGCAAAGCCCGATCATACGGCTAAAATCACATTAATTCAACCCGACACGCTCAAAGCCTTGAGTGAAACAAAAATTAGCGGTCAAATACTCAAACAAAATGCGGAATGGGAAGACTTTGAGGGTAAAGCTTTGCTCAAAATTTTCGATTCGAAAATTAACAAAATATACACAACTGCTTATGGAACCTCAATCAGCTATATTGCTCAGGGTAAGACCATATTTCGTGGCACTGTCGATGTTAGCCTGGGACAATTTGATGCCAGATTCATTGTACCCAAAGACATTACCTATGGCGGTACTTCTGGCAGAATTAACATTTATTTTGCAAACGAAGGATTTCATGGAATTGGCTATCGAGACTTCATGCCGGTCGGAGGAACATCTGTGCTTCAAGATACAGAAGGTCCTATGATTAATATCGGCTTCGACGGACAGGATGTTATGACGGGAAGCCCGGTAGGTCAGCAGTCTATTCTTGAAGTAGAAATTGCTGATAGTATCAGCGGGGTGAACATTGCTGGAGATATTGGCCATCATATCACAATGGTTGTCGATGAAGAGGAAAGCGATGAGACCGTCCTTACTGATTTATTTAATTATTATGAAGGTAATTTTAAAGCTGGAAAAGTGCTTTATGATTTTTCCAACTACAAAAGCTCAAAATATGATCAAAAAAATAATCTGGTTGAGCAATATGGCATGGCGCCTGGCGAGCATAATATCCGAATAAAAGCCTGGGACAATTTTAATAATTCATCCATCGTCACTGCCAGCTTCTCTGTCGTTGCTGATGATATTTTAAGGATTTCGAATGTGTACAATTATCCCAATCCGTTTTCTTCTGCCACGACATTTCTTTTTTCAGTGAATCATGCTTCGCAAATCAAACTAAAAATTTTCACGGTAGCAGGACGACTCATTCAAACGTTTAATAATTTGCCCGGCGATAGTGGCATCAATCAAATCCCCTGGGATGGTCGAGATAAAGATGGTGACGAGGTGGCGAACGGCGTTTACCTTTACCAGCTTATCGCCACAGCGCAATATCAGGACAAAACATTGAAGGATGAGTATATCGGGAAATTGGTCATCACACGATAAAAATCGAATGAACGTTAGATATAGAGAAGCTCAACAAAGCTGCAAAAAATTTGCTCAAAACAAAGTAAGAAAGGGAACATCCACCTGGGCGGATCTACCAAAACTAACCAATCTTTCTTTATCCTTATCCTTTCAGTGGTTTCTTTGTGTTGGAAAATTTTTTACAAAAAAAATGGGTTCTCAAAAAGTAGAAGAACGTTTTCACAAACTTTGTTTTTTGAGAACCCATCATCGTATTGCGGAACAGCAGTATTCGGGTCAAATGCGCTGTTTTAGGTTGGATAGTTTTTTAAGCTATTTTATCTCCTAATTCTAATAAGTAAGCCTACTAGGAAAATTAAGAGAGCAAATCAAGTTAGCTAAAAATTCATCAATACCAGAGACAAAATTAGTGCCAGATAACAGATGATTCCTCAAAAAATTGATGAGCCATTTAACTGACTTATTTCTTAAAGTTAGCTCCAAATTTCAGTAGCTTATTAAAAACCAGGAGTTCTAATTTAGCTCAACTCATCGTATCAAGATGGGACACTGTTTCAAAATATAACAATCGAAAACATATCATGCACGGGATAAAAAAACAAACTATGGTTGAATTAGAGCTCGAAACAATTGCTTTCGGCGGAAAGGCAGTAGCGCACCATGATGGATTCACCATTTTTGTTGAGCGCGGTCTGCCAGGCCAGCGGGTTAAAGCTAAAATCATTCGCAACAAAAATAATTACGCTGAAGCGCGTATCGTTGAGGTTATTTCGCCTTCGCCGACTGAAGTTGTTCCTCGCTGTCCATATTTTGGTGATTGTGGCGGGTGTCTTTTTCAGAACCTGGACTATCATGAACAATTAGCTCAAAAGCATCGTCAGGTAAAAGAGTCGCTGGAGCATATCGGTCGCTTCAGCGATGTTGAAGTCCTTCCGACGCTGCCCTCTCCTGAAATCTATTTTTATCGCAATAAAATGGAATACTCCTTTGCTCGGCTTCGCTGGTTGCGCGACGCCGAAATGATTTCCGGAGATAACCTTAAAAAAGATTTCGTGCTTGGGCTTCATGTCCCGAAGTATTATGAAAAAGTTTTAGATATTGATCAATGTTGGCTGCTATCGGAAAAAAGCAACCAGCTATTAAGAGCAGTGAAAGATTTCGCCCGCCAAAGCGATTTACTACCTTATTCGACCAAAGATCATTCAGGATTCTGGCGCTTTTTAGTCATTCGTGAATCGAAACGATTGAATCAACTGATGGTTAACCTGGTCACTGCTGATCATCCCCAGGGCAAGAACATCATCCAATCGCTGACTGAGCAGCTTATTCACCAGTTTCCATTTATTACAACTGTAGTACATAATATCAGTCGTAAAAAAGCCCAGGTCGCCTTTGGAGATGTGGAGCATAAAATTTTTGGTCCGGGATTTATCGAAGAATCATTAGGGTCAAAAAAATATCGCATTTCAGCAAATTCTTTTTTTCAAACCAATTCAGCGCAGGCGGAACGGCTGTACCAGCTCATCGTCGATTGGGGGCAATTTCAGCCTGATGAAATCGTTTATGATTTATATTCGGGGACCGGCGGAATTGCCATTTATATTGCAGATCGAGTCAAACAGGTCATCGGATTTGAGCTGATTCCACAAGCTATCGCCGATGCAAAAATGAATTGCCAAATCAATTCTATCGACAATTGTCGTTTCATTCCGGGCGATTTGAAAGATAATTTATCAACGCCAGATGAATTGGTGAAACAGTACGGTAAACCATCCACCATCGTGATTGATCCGCCGCGATCCGGTTTACATCCCAAACTGCCTGAAAGCATCCTGCAATTGCAGCCAGAAAAAATTATTTATGTCTCCTGTAACCCGGCTTCGCTTGCCCGGGATTTGAATTTGTTTTGTAAAGAAAAATTTAAGATCATGAAAGTACAGCCAGTCGATATGTTTCCACATACTGCGCATTGTGAAGTCGTGGTATTGTTGGAGAAAGCGTAAAAGTAATTCGACATGTCGGCTCGATAAAAAAAGCACCCGAATTCATTCGGGTGCTTTTTGGTGAGGTTAACATAGGCATCAGAGGCGCGGCTCCGCTGCGTCCGCCTGAAGGCACTAGTTATACACTTTTCATTTTCCGTTTCGAATAAGTTACGCAACCTTCATACAATGGCTTCAATACAGTATTGATAGACAATGGCCATTCAGTTTTGTTTTCAATTGATACTCCAAACTTTTCTCCAATAATCTCCATTGTCTTTTTATGTTCTTTATCTAAAGAATTGAATCTACCAGATGAGTGCGCAAAGTAATTTCTTAATCGACGAACTATCTCAATATGTTCCGACCCATCTAATGTAGGATCAATTTTTATTTTTTTGTTTGAAAGAACGTGATATGATTCTAGCAGAGCACAGAGCCTGATTATAAAGTTCTGATTAATCCAATGACCAATCTGATTAATTTTTGTGATCTCTTCTTTGGTCAATCCTTCACTAAAGATAAAAGAGATATTAAAACCTTGGGCAACATAAAAAGGAGCAGTGTTCGCTGATCTAATTCCGACTGCATCATCAGGAATATATGGGAAATGTGCTCTACAATTATTAAAACTAATCCAAAGAGTATTTAAAGCTTCTAATAAGCCATCAAGATTTTTCTCCATACTCACTCTCTATTGTATAACCTATATTTACGCTGCTTTACAGAACAGGAAATTACTGATAAATTATCCCGCCGTCACTGCTAATCGGGGTTCTTCTTTTTTCTCGAACACTAAATCAAAAGCATCACTCATTTTTTCCAAAAAATTGAATGTCATCTCATTTCTGATCTGGTCCGGAATTTCGACCAGATCTTTCTCATTTTTTTTGGGCAATACTACGGTTCGAATGCCAGCCCGATGGGCTGCCAATACTTTTTCTTTAATACCTCCAACTGGCAGAACGAGTCCTCTTAAAGTGATTTCCCCGGTCATCGCAATATCGCTTCTTACACGTTGCCCGGTCAGCAACGAAAGCAAAGCGCTGTAAAGCGTGATTCCTGCCGAGGGTCCATCTTTGGGAATGGCACCAGCCGGAATATGAATATGGATATCGTAATTTTCGTGGAATCGGTCTTCGATCCCCAATTCATCAGCTTTGGCTCGAATGTAGGACATCGCTGCCTGGGCCGATTCCTTCATCACATCACCAAGCTGACCAGTAAGCTTCAGCTCGCCCTTTCCTCTCATTTTCGAAGCCTCGATAAATAAAATATCGCCGCCAATCGGGGTCCAGGCTAAGCCAATCGCAATGCCGGTTTCATTGATTCGCTCGGCTGATTCGGGAAAGAACTTTTTGGGACCTAAATATTCATCAACTTCTTTTTCGGTAATTATCTTGGTTTTGGCTTTCTTGATGTCTTCTATCTGAGCCACATCCTTAGCTACGCCGCGACAGATCGATGCGATCTGCCGTTCCATATTTCTCACGCCAGCCTCTCGGGTGTAAGAATTGATAATCAACTTGACCGCTTCTTCGGTGAATTGGATCAAATTGTCATTCAATCCATGCTCTGCAATCTGTTTCGGAATCAAAAAATCGAAAGCGATGTGGACTTTATCCTCTTCAACATAACTGGGTATTTCAATTATTTCCATCCGATCTTTTAATGCCGGCAGGATCGGTTCTGACATATTCGCCGTAGCAATAAACATAACCTTAGACAGATCGAACGCTACCTCAAGATAATGATCACTAAAAGAGAAATTTTGTTCCGGGTCCAACACTTCTAATAAAGCTGACGACGGATCGCCTCGAAAATCAGCGCCGACTTTGTCAATTTCATCCAGCATAAAAACAGGATTATTGGAGCCGGCTTTTTTAATTCCTTGAATAATTCTTCCCGGCAACGCGCCGATATAGGTTCGGCGATGACCCCGAATTTCAGCTTCATCTCGAATGCCCCCGAGCGACATCCTGACGAACTTTCGACCGATGGCTTCTGCAATTGAGCGTCCCAACGACGTTTTGCCAACTCCGGGAGGTCCGACAAAACACAGGATCGGTCCCTTCATATCATCCTTTAACTTTCGGACTGCGAGGTATTCCAAAATTCGTTTCTTGACTTTATCCAGGTTGTAATGATCGGCATCCAGTTTTTTCTGAACCGTTTTGATATCCAGGTTGTCTTTGGTGCTCACACTCCATGGCAACTCGATCAGCCAGTCGAGATAAGTTCGGGAAACCGTGTATTCAGCCGAAGACGGGTGCATTTGAGACAGGCGCTCCAATTCTTTGTCAGCCACCTTTTTGGCTTCTTCCGGCATTTTCGCCTTTTTAATTTTTTGCTTTAATTCCTTAACATCGGATGTATCCGCATCTTCTCCTAACTCCTTTTGAATCGTCTTCAGTTGTTCGCGCAAATACATCTCACGCTGGGTTTTCCCAAATTTGCTCTGGATATCAGATTGGATTTTTTCACCTAATTCCAGCGTCTGAAGCTTTTTATTGATCATAATATTTACTTTGTTAAGGCGATCTTTTATGTTGAGGGTCCCCAAAGCATCCTGCTTTTCCTCGATTGAAATATTTGAAAATGCCAGCGTCATGTCAGCCAGAACGCCAGGCTCCTTAATATTCGAGACCATGACCAATTGTTCATAAGTAACCTCATTGGATAGATCAACGACTCGCTTAAAAATGTTTCTCAAATTGGCTTCCAATGCTTCAATTTGTGGTCGGTCCTTTTCATTCAAATTATCCCGCAATGGCTCGAAGATCGCTTTGAAATAGGGAGTTTCCTGGATAAATGTGATCAGCTTAATTCGGTACGCCCCCTGAATCAGAATGGTTTTGCTGCCATCTGGCATGTCAATTGTTCTCATAATTCTGGCAGCCGTACCAATGGTATAAAGCTCCTCGGTTGTCGGATTTTCAATAGTCTGATCTTTTTGGGTTAAAATGGCAATTATATTTTCATCCTTACCAATCTCGTCTATTAGTTTCAATGACTTTTCCCGTGAAATTGTTATCGGCAATAATTGCTGAGGAAATAAGACTTCATTCCGCAATGGGATGATAGACAGAACGGTAGGAATTTTTGATGAAAATTCTTTTCTATATTCACTCATGATTGTTTCCTTATTCTTAGAATTGCAATTTTTTCATTTGACAAAAAATGCAACAAAATCAAAATCATATAAGTTATATTTCATAACCTGATACATCGAAGAATTAAAAAAGTTCAATACTATTTTCGACTTTTCCTTTTTGTCTAAATCATTCGATTTGAATGCTGTTTAAAATGAACTGATCAAAGTTTCCTTATTTTAGGCAAAATATATGCCATATAAAATGTAACTGGATAACTCTCTTTAATTCAATTTATTAACCACCTTCCTGTTTTTGACAAAATCAAGTAGTTATGCGATTTGACTGTCAGATTGCAATACTATTGTCATAATGACATTGCAGATCTGTCATTTGAAATGTTCGAAAAAATCTGTTCATTGAAATTTCAAAACGATGGTCAGAAAGAATAGAAAAGCAAAACATCAGTGTTACTAATAATTTTTAACTTGATCTGTACACATTTTTTGTGTACATTCTGTTGAGATTTTTTCTTCCTTGATAGATTTCTGTTGAACAAACATACATTTTCCTACTAAGCAATTGGAGGACAGATGAACAAAGCAAAATTTACAGAACAAATTCTCGAATTAGTTCGTAGAACTTCCGCTTTTCTTCCTCAGGACGTGGAACAGGTGCTTGCAGTTAAAAAGGAATTGGAGAAATCTGGCTCAAAGGCTGATTTTGCATTGGATCTGGTCATGCAAAATATTGGTCTGGCGAAACGTTACTCTTTACCGATTTGCCAGGATACGGGCTTGCTGAATTTTTATGTGAAATGCCCGATCGGATTCGATCAAATTATATTGCAAGAAGCGATTGAAGAAGCAGTTGCTCAAGCAACCCAAAAAGGCTATCTTCGTCAAAACTCTGTGGATAGTTTAACCGGGAAAAATTCTGGCACTAACCTGGGACCGGGAAGCCCGGTCATTAAATTTGTACAGACACGAGACAAGAATTTAGAAATTCGCTTGATTCAAAAAGGCGGCGGATGCGAAAATATGAGCGCTCAGTATAAACTGCCCGGCGAATTTAATGGCAAGAAATTTGGCCGAGATCTGGAAGGCGTTCGGGCATGTATTCTGGATGCAGTTTTTCAAGCCCAGGGCAAAGGATGCAGCCCGGGTTTTTTAGGCGTCTGTATCGGCGGCGATCGTGCAAGCGGCTATGATTGGGCGAAATATCAACTACTGCGCGAAATAGAGGATGTCAATCCAATTGCTGATCTGGCTGTATTGGAGCAAAGAATCTTGAAGGAAGCCAATGAGTTGGAGATCGGTCCGATGGGCTTCGGAGGCAAACTGACCGTTGGCTGTTGTAAAATTGGCTTGCGCAATCGACTTCCAGCTTGCTTCTTTGTTTCAATTGCTTACATGTGCTGGGCTTATCGTCGTCGCGGCGTTGTTCTAAATCCGACTGGAGACATCGTGGAATGGCTCTATCAAACGCCAGATGAATTTGAAAAAAAGGTTGATTTCCCAGAAACCTTTACAATACCCGCTGGCGATGTAAAAACTTTAAACACGCCCCTTGATGAAAAGGCTATTCGTTCCCTCAAAGTTGGGGATATTGTGATCATTAATGGAACAATTTTTACCGGCCGCGATGCCGTGCATAAATATTTGTATGATGGCGGCGAGCTGGATCAAATCAAAAATGGAATTATTTATCACTGCGGCCCAGTTATCTTAAAAGAAAAAGGTGAATATAAAACCATGGCTGCCGGTCCGACCACATCGATTCGGGAAGAGCCCTACCAGGGCGATATTATCGAAAAATTCGGAGTCAAAGCTGTCATCGGCAAAGGAGGCATGGGTGCTAAAACGCTTAATGCCTGTCAAAATTATGGCGCTGTTTATCTTCATGCCATTGGCGGCGCAGCTCAAATATATGCTCAATGCGTGAAAAAAATTCCCCATGTTTATCTAGAACAATTTGGCAGCCCCGAAGCAGTCTGGGAAATGCAAGTTGAGGGATTTCCTGCCGTGGTAACCATGGATTCACATGGCAATTCGCTTCATAAAGATATTCAAGATTTGTCTCAAAGTAAATTAAAAAAATTGCTTTAGCAAACAACTTGATTTGTTAAGAAACGAACTCTCGCTGAACCACTGAACCGGCGTCAGTTGGAGTCCATCTAACTCTTGTCAAAATAATGGTTATGTTATGAATCGAATCATCCAACGATATAGCACCTTTTGGTGGTTCAGAAACACGGTAATATTTTTTATTTATATTTTAAGCTGGAATAATTCATCGGCTGATAGTCCTGAAAAATTCTCAACGCAAAAAACCAGCTTCAGTGTCTCAATCAGGGACGAAGTAATTCCTTATCGAGTGATGGGCATCTTCGTGCTCCCCGACGAAATCATCACTTTTGAAGTCAAGGATTCAGGCAAGAATCAAACCTATCAGATTAAGATAACAGATGGGACATTATCTCAAGTCGCCCGAACCCAATGGAATTGGCAAGCGCCCGCGCAAAAAGGATTCTATCCGATGGAGATCAGCCTGGAAAATTCAGATTCAATGACTCTCAATTTTTTCGTGATGGCCCCCTTCAAGGAGTTGCAGGGAGAATATTTAAACGGTTATTTAATTGGCGAGTACCCTGCCACTCCGCTAAAAAACCTCTCAATTTACAAGCCGCCGAAAGGCTTTATTGAGGTCACCAAAGAAAATCAAGCCACGCCGGTTTCGCCACATTTTAAATTAAATCAATTTCTCTGCAAACAAGAATGCAAATCATCCCGGTATCTGGTTCTGGAAGAACGTCTGTTATTAAAGCTGGAATTAATTCTGGAACAGGTGAATAAAAAGGGATTCCAGTGCAACACCTTTCATATTATGAGTGGTTATCGAACTCCATATTATAATAAGGCAATCGGCAATGTTAAATACAGCCGTCACTGCTGGTGCGGAGCTGCCGATATTTTTATCGATGAAAATCCCAAAGATGAACTGATGGACGATCTGAACAAAGATGGAAAAATCGACCAAAAAGATGCCAATGTTTTATATGATATCATTGATGAGATGCACCGCATTCCATGGTTTAGTGGCTTTATCGGTGGACTGGGAAAGTACAAAGAGAATAATTCTCATGGGCCGTTTGTTCATGTTGATGTCAGGGGATTTCATGCAAGATGGGGAAATTAGATGCGTAGAGCGAAGGATCGAGAATCCCTACAAGTTGGGTGAGACTGTTTTTTGCTTCAACATTTTTTTTATTAAAGGCAGACTTTGAGTAAATTGACTACGTCAATTTATGCTTTGACGCAGTCAAAGCACTCCAAATTCAAATTCTATAAAAATTGAGATCTGACCAAATAGTAAAAAAATTAACTTTCACAAAAACGATCAACTGAAAACCTTATCCTCAAAAGGAAAAGTAGATGGAATTCTTTGAGCTAATTAACAAACGATACTCGGTTCGCGCCTACCAATCAAAACCAGTTGAAGAAGAAAAACTGCAAAAGATCTTTCAAGCCGTTAATCTGGCGCCA
>JAEAME010001352.1_pt1 | contig 17605 bp, 12 predicted proteins | sample 8958731 | NCBI WGS metagenome assembly JAEAME01 (sample SAMN16933194, study PRJNA681113) | bioreactor sludge metagenome | isolation source: anerobic bioreactor sludge (Control) | place: India:Bengaluru | collected 2018-10-24 | reverse complement strand
GACATTAATATTACTTTTGCAGCAGTAATCCCCTGGCTCACCATGGGATTGATCGATGCAAAAAGATTCTGCCATAATAATTGTTCCTCTGATGTCAATGGTTTTGTAAACAATCCGATTCGCTCAGAGCTGAAGAAAAAGATCTTTCGTAATCGAAAACCAATGGGGATTCGCTGCCCTCGAATTTTCCAGCACCCCACCGAATCTGAAGCAAATCTCATCTTTTGAGCCACCTCATCAAACACATATTCCCGCAACTGACCATCTCCGGTGAAAACAGCAAAGTCATTATTGGCGCATCCCAGCGAAGTCAGGACATCACTGATTGGCCATTCAGCCGTTTCTTGGTCAGCGTCATTCCTCAGAGAAGCAAAAACCGGGGAATCGAAAAAGAAAAATTTCCAGATTCGCTGCTCCTGATCGTAAGTTTTCAACTCCAGGGCTACTTCTGCCGGATCGTTCATCCAGTGCATCTCGTGCAGGTCAGGAAAGATAATCCTCATGTAACCAAATTTCTTAGACCATTCCTTGCCCTGCATGGCAAAGGTGCACAGTCCCGTTTCCGCGTCCTTCAACTTTGAACCAGAAATGACTGAAGAATACCCATCCGGTGCCTTGATAGTTAAACGATGAATATTTGCCCAATCGATATTCAGATATTTTTCAATCACCTCTCTTAAATAAACTCCTTCCCAGATCAACAATTGCTTTGATTTATGGTCAGGTAGCTGGACTGACTGGTGCGGCAGTTTTTTGGTATCATCAAGAGAAATGAATTTTGCCAGAGATGAGTCATGCCCATTCTGGCTCATTATCTTCAATAGGAATCCGGGTTCGCTGTAATCCTGAGGTTCAGATGAAAAAGCTGCAGGAATTACCAAGCAAGTCAGTGCAATACAATAGATCAATCGGATGAAAAAGTTCATAATAGCTCCCTCAGAAAAGTTATAGTGATTGTGAATATAATTAAAATTCTCCCTGCACTCCAGCGACAAACGTTCGCATTGGCATTAAATTGCTCTCCATCGGCGCGTAATTGTACTGCAACAGATTATTCACACCGATTTGAAAAGTCAACTTCCTGATTTCATAAGAAAGACGCGCATCTAAAAATTTCATTGGCACCCGATCATTGATGGGATAAATTTTTACTGCCTCGATACGAGAAGCGTAGCGATAATCGATCTGAAGCTCCGCATTACCAAGCTGAAACAGGGATTTGATCGTCGCTAATAATTTTGGGCGATAGGTAAGCGGCTCGTTCCATTTTAAATCTTTATGATCCATTGCCGTCAGACTGGCTTCCCAATTGGAATTGAGCTTCAAGCGAGCAATTCGGAATGGGATGCTGAGATGAGTTGATGCCTCAATCCCTTGGATTCTGGCATTAAAAATATTTCTGAATTGAATCTGTCCCCGAATTAAATCAAGATGCGGCTCGATGAGGTTTTGATAATCATTACGAAATAGTGAAACGTCGAGGTTCCAATTTGATGCCAAATATTGACGACAGCCGATTTCATACGCCCACGATTTTTCTGCTTTGAGTTTGGGGTTGGCTTTGATTTTAAAATTCATCACGCTCAATTCCAGAAACCGCTCCACAATTGTTGCAGCGCGAAAACCGCTCCCGGCTGAAGCGCGCAGGCTGGTTTTCGACCAGGGCTGCCAGTTGAGACCAAACCTGGGACAAAACAAATCTTCTTTTGGTCCAGCGATCAATTGATAGCGATCGTAGCGGAAACCGGCTGTCAATCTGAAATTTTCCCTGATCTTCCATTCATCCTGAAGATAGTGACCAATGAAATAACCTTTATGATCGCCAAAGAATTTTGTGCTACCGGCATCATGTTGATATTGCACGCCAGTCGTTACCAGGTGATTTAAAAATGGAATCCAATCAACCTGAAGCTCCAGCCCCTGTCCAAAGGCGGGATTAAAATTACCACCTTCACCAAACTGATTTCCCATTAAAGTGCGAACTAGTGAGGTGCGCAGATTGATCCCCAATCGGGCTGAAATTGGTATCGCTAATTTCGAATAGAGATTTAACTGGTTGGTAGCGGCGTAATTATTTAGATTGGTTTCGTCCACCTGATAGGGATCATTCTGCCCTTTCCACTGGACAAAAAAACCGCGATGGATATTGCTATAAGCCGCAAAACCAGTCCATTTGATTTCATTGGCAAAGCGATAATCCAGCTTGGTCGTCAGATTATATTTAGTGAAATCGCCAAGCTGAGTATAGCCGGTCGAAGTGAATCTCCCGGCAGAAATCTGAACTCCAAATCGATTGAACTGTTGGCTGAAGCTTAAATCAGTTCGGACATAATGCAATCGCTCATAGTTCGTCCATTCCCATTCATTGTAGAATGGCTGATCAAATTTTCCAGCATTGATTGAAAAGAGCAATTTAGCTTCCGGGCCGGGCGATTTCGTAATGATGTTTATAACCCCACCGAGGGCAGCAGCGCCCCACAGGCTTGAGCCAGCGCCTTTCAGGACTTCAATCTGTTCAATATCAAGTGGCGGCAACGCATCCCAATTGATTTCACCCGTGTCGCTGGCGTGGATTGGGACGCCGTCCAGCAGCAGCAGGACTTTATTGCCAGCGCCAAAGGCATAACCAGTCGAACCTCTGATATTGATCTGGTCGCCGACAAAATGAATCCCTGAAGTTGTTTCTAACGCTCCGATTAAATCGGTGGGGTTACGTCGCTTGATTTCTTCTGCCGAAACAATAGAAAGCGAAACTGGAACCTGATCCAGCCGCTGTTTGGTTTTGCCAGCCGTAACAACGATTGGATCGAACTGAATGGGAGTTTCCTCCAGTTCGAAAACCAATTGAAGCTCTGCACTTTCCTTTATCAAATTAACCTTTTGTACATGATTCCGATAACCGATCATCGAAACTTGAACCGAATAATTGCCAGGCGGAACTTTGTTTATAAAAAAACTTCCATCGCGATCGGTGCTGGCGCCATAAATAGTGCCTAAAATTTGAATATTGGCACCTGGCAACGGCGATTTAGTCTGTGAATCAATGACTTTGCCTTTGACTTGCGTTTGAGCAATTAAACCACGGGAGAGGGGAAAAAAGATGATGACAAAAGTGATTATCAAAATTTTTCGCAAGACCGAAAATATCCTGTAATTGTCGATGAAATATTCGTATTTTAAAAAAAATTAATCACGGCTGAATCAACGACCAGTCGGCTTGGATATCAATGCCGGCGATTGTGGTATCTGCCGGGATGCTTAATTTGCCTGGCTGATCAGGATGATTTGGATCACGATAAATCCCGATAGTTTTAAAATCGGTGAGCTCAGCATGTTCTGGCAACCAGAACACAACCAGATAATTCACGTCGCCATGCCGAACTGGCAAGCGATAATGATATGGATTTCTATCGATGCTATAATCCATAGATTTTAGCCATAGCAAATAGTAAATCTTTTCCTCGGGCTGATATTGATAAGCCGCCACTGCTGTGATGTGAGTATTTGCCGGGAAAGCGCCATTAAAATAGATGGTTCCCTCAATAGCAGCATCGCGATCGACTCGGTTCCAATTGGCATAAAGCTCGATTTCATAAACCGGATCTTCTTTGGTAATATCAAATCCCAAAGGCTCAAGATTGTTATTGGGATCGAGCGGCAGCGCCAGCACGTCAGCCAGGTTCGATTCTGTCTCAGTATTGTACCACCACAAGCTGACGGCATCGTAGTGCCCAAACGGCAATTCCATTTCAGTGTAAACTGTATCCTGATCGATGGGCAGGCTGTTGGGACTGTGATACAGCTCGTTGATGGCATGGGGCGGAAAATCTGGCGTCACGATGAGATAGATGCCCTGCGTATTTAATGGCGCCGCTCCTCGAAAATAAATTGTCACTGCAATTTTGCCAGGTAATGGAGCAATGCCGTGGTCGATCTGGCAGTTTGAGGCTAACACTAACAAGACAATTGATAAACAAACTTTCTGTTTCATCCTGGCTGCTTTATTTATATTATACCCTTTCAAAGGCTTCGAACCCTTGAAAGGGCAATTTTTCAACGAAGCAAAATTAACTTTTTAACTGATGAAAAATCTTCTGTCTGAAATCGGCAAAAATAAACTCCCGAAGCCACACTTCGATTTCGATCATCCCTGCCATCCCAGCGAAGATAATACGTGCCCATTTTAAAAAGGCCCTCTGCCAGTTTGGCAACGACCCGTCCATTGCTATCATATATTTGCAGCACCACACTTTGCTTAGCTGGCAGAGCGAATGAAATAACGGTTGAGCTGTTAAAGGGATTGGGATAATTCTGATAAAGCGCAAAGCTTTTCGGTGCGCCAAAATTTGCGATCTCTACTGCCTGAATCGAATAAGTTTGAGATTGGGACGTCGCTTTAACTGGATTTTCTAATGAATATGCCAGCTTTTCTCCGTCTGCTTTGGCTAAGTTTTTGGGTAGAAAATAAGCCGTAAAATTCAACTTCAGACTGACACTATCATTGGCCAGATTGCGGAATAAGATCCCCTGATCGCCAAAGGAGACGCTGTCGCCAGTATCGCCACCTTCAATGAAAGTATCATCGCCCTGGCCGCCAGCCTTGCTGTCATGATAATAAAGCTCCACCTGCTGCCACGATGTATCATTGAACTCCATATAAGAAAACATGGAGCCGGGCTCACCCGTGGTAAGCGTCCATTCCCGAATCGGGACGTTGACCGCTTTAGTCAATTGATCAGCCTCACCATCGATCAGAACATCCTGATTCCGATGATTTAAAAAATACATCCCCGCAGCATTGGCATTGAAATCCCACGATTGTCTGAGCAAATCCAATCGGACATAATTATCCTCAGTCATATTGAATTCTTTTTTCAGCGTTTCTGGATCGAGATCAGCGCCGCCGCCAATGCTACCACTGAACGGATAAAATTTTGTTTTCACATAAAAAGCTGTTTCACGAAAAACGATCGGATTAAAACAAATCGTTTGCCGCACCTCGCGAATCAATCGTACAATGGGCTTCGGCGTGTAATACAGATGATAATCCTCAGTGTCATTTTCATTAAAGACATATAAATTATCACGCTCATTAGCTGCTGGCGCCCCATTTTTGCCGATCGGCAAAGTTAAGTATCCCAGTTCAAACACTCCGACGAATCGAATCTTCTGCGTATCAAAAATATCTACGCCTGAGCCAAACGGCGGTTTAATGATGACATCCTCGATCAGGCCGTTGGCTTTGCTGAGTCGAACTGAATAATAATTGTTGCCAGCAATCTGATTTATCGGATCGAAGCTGAAACCATAAGGTGATGGTATTTCCTCGGTAATCGTAGATAACCGGAACAGATACCCGCAGGCGCGATTATTAAGATCGTTCGGATCAGCAATTTTAATCTCCAGCCGCGGATAATTTTTTGATTCCTCATTTTCGATCCAGGCAGAATTTGGCGCTTCATCACCCAGATCACGCACCATAAAGACCAATTCATCCCGCAAGTCCAACAGTCCATCGTCCGGAAGAAAATAAAAATCCTGATATGCGCCGGGGCTGAACGGATCTTCTCCAAATTCCATCTCATCGATTTGAAACGGGATCATCACCCATGTTTGAGTGCTATCGTGATAAGCGTACATAAAAATTTCATTAATAGGCACATCATAGAATGATGACAGGATTTCACCGCGCAGAACCACTGGCTCGTAGCTGCGATCTTGATACAATTTTTGTGCTGCCACTGCACTCGATCCAACTCCAACTATGAAAGCGACAATAGCGATGACGATCCGAGGCTGAAAGGCGTTATTCGTTTTCATGGCTCGATTCCTTAATAAATTTTGATATTTGCTACGCTAAATTATACAAAAATAATTCTCGATTGTCAAGAAATATTATGTTATGATTTTGTAGAAACTCAACCAATCTTCTGTAATTTTTCAATGGCATTCGGATCAACAGTTTTTATTCAGCAAAATAAAAAGTCAAACTTTTTCTTGACATTCTCTATTAAATGTGTTATCTTTTTTAAAATCGTGCCACAAAAAGTGAAAATAAATATGAGCGAACTTATCCGTTTTGGTATCTCAATCGAAGACACCCTGCTTGAAAAATTTGATCGACTGATTCAGGAGCGCAACTATTCTAATCGATCTGAAGCAATTCGTGATCTTATTCGCAATGAGTTGGTTCAGGAGCAGTGGCAGGATAGCGAGACTGAAGCCGTCGGCACCATTACCATTATTTATGATCATCATGTTCGCGATCTAACTCAGGTTCTAACCCGGGTTCAGCATGATTTCAATGAACAAATTATTTCGACATTGCATGTCCATCTTGATCATCACCATTGCCTGGAAATATTAGCAGTCAAAGGACAAACCAAAATCATCCGTAAAATTGCTGATAAATTGATCAGTCTGAAAGGCGTGAAACATGGCAAGTTGGTGATGACCACACAGGGAGAGCGGGTGTAGGTGGTTGGTAATTGGGTGATAAGGTAACTGGGTAATTGGTTTGAATGATGATTAAGGGACATGATTCGTAACACAAAATTATAAAAGGTAATACAAGCAAAAAGCAGTTGGAGCATTGGAATGAAAAAAAAATTGATTGCGTTTATATTCATCTTTCAATTTTTTATCACAATAATTTTCGCTAAAGAAAAACCAATCGATTCAGATTCGGTTCGCTATAAATTTGCGCCAGTAGTCGTTACCGGTCAGCGATACGAAATGCCGCAGAAGGATGTAGCTGCCAGCATTGCGATCCTCTCCCCTATCGAAATTCAGCAGACTAATTTGACCACGGTGGCAGATGCTATTTCTTATTTGACACCGGGAGTTTTTACGACTCGAAGATCGACTATGGGATACGGGGTGGCAGCGCTGGCTGCCGGCAGTATTACGGTTCGTGGCATCGGCGGCAAGCCTAATTCTCAGGTGCTGATGCTCATCGATGGCCGGCCGGATTTTCAGGGTATTTTCAGTCATCCCATCAATGATGCTTATTTTTTGGACAATGTCGATCATATCGAAGTTTTGCGAGGTCCAGCTTCGTCGGTTTATGGAACCAACGCGCTGGGTGGCGTGGTCAATATTATTAGCAAAGATCTGCCCGCCGCTGGTTTCGATACGCAGATGAACATCGGCTATGGCAGCTTCAATACGCAAAGGTATCGTTTTCATCATGCTGGCAGTCTTGGCCGGCTCCAATATTTCGCCGGTGTCGGCTATCAGAAATCGGACGGAAATCGAGACAATGAAAATTTTGAAGCCCAGAATTACGCTATTAAAATCGCTTCTCAAATCAATCCGAGCTATAAAATCAGCTTCAATGGCAGCCTTACGCCGTACCAATTTCATGATCCCGGTCCGGAGGGCGTTTCATTGTATGGCTATTTTGATTACGGAGAAATCACCCGCAGCTCGATGGATTTGACTTTGAACAATAAATTCAATTGCACCGATGGTACGATCAAAATTCACGGCAACTTCGGCAGACATAAATTATCCGATGGCTGGGATTCGGATGATCAAACCAACGGAGTGATTGCCTTTCAGAATTTCAATCTGCCTTACGAAATCAAAACCACACTTGGCTTTGATGCGAAACGCTATGGTGGAACCGCACGATCGAATGGAATTAAATTGGGCACTTTTTTCAACGATGAATATGCGGGGTACCTGCATCTTCAAAAAGTTTTAATTAAAAAAATCATTGTCGGTTCTGGAGTTCGGTATGAACATAATTCCAATTTTGGGACCGAGTGGATTCCCAAGCTCAGCCTGGTTTATCATCCTCTATCGCAAACTGCATTTCGAGTCGCTGTGGCAAAGGGATTTCGCACCCCATCGATTAAAGACCTGTTCCTTTATGCGTCAGCCAACCCAGATCTGAAACCAGAAAGGTTGTGGAGTTATGAATTGGGAATTAACCAGTCGCTGGGACGAAACGTGTCGCTGGATTTTTGCGGTTTTTATTATGAAGGCGATCAACTGATCGAAACAGCGATGATTGTCCCGGGCAAGATGCAAAATCAAAACATCGGCTCTAATAAAGCCAGAGGTTTTGAAGTGGCATTGCAAACAAATCCGGCTATGAATTTATCAGCTAATCTCTCCTATTCTTACCTCGATTCCGATACGATTATTCCATTTTCACCCAATAAATTCAACTTTATGTTGAATTACAAATTCAAGAGATTGAACTTCTCGCTATACGGCGAACATATTAACAATATTTACACCAGCTATCAATTAAACCAAATGCCGCTCAAAACAACGGTTGAAAAGCTGTCAGATTATGCTCTCGTTCATTTGAAACTAAATTACCGCTTGGCTGAAAACCTGCAATTGGCATTGGGCATCGAGAATCTATTCGATGAATCCTACCAGATTTTAAAAGGTTATACCATGCCGGGAAGAATGTTCTTGAGTCATGTGACCTTTAATTTTTGATTCTACTAAAGACGGGGCATAGAGCATTGGATTAAAATCTACTGCTATAAAACTCCGGCACTCGTATTCTGTCACTTAAAAAATTAGGAAAATGAAAATCTCTACCCAACAAATCACCCTTACTTCTCTTTTCATCGCCTTGTGCGTAATCGTTCCGTTTCTATTTCATCTGCTCGGCCTCGGAGCGATGTTTTTGCCCATGTTTGTGCCGATTTTATTAGCGGGATTTTTCATCAATTTCCCCACGGCAATTCTGGTTGGCTTGTTGGGTCCATTGGCATCTGCACTGGCAACTGGCATGCCGCCTTTATTTCCCACTGGAGTATCGATGATTGCCGAAGGGACGGTTGCTGCTGGCGTCGCATCTTTTCTATTTCAATCTAAAAAATTTTCATTGTGGCTAAGCCTGCCACTTGCTATCGTTGTTGAACGAATTACGCGGGTCATTGTGATTTATTTGATATTTCCGCTATTCGGTTTACCAGCCAGGGAATGGTCGATAATTGAAATTACCTTCACGTTGCCAGGTATTGCGCTGCAGCTCTTTCTGATCCCGCTGGTTCTGTTTATGCTCTGGAAATCAAAAGTAATCAAGCGAAAATTATGGTGGAAAATCTCTTAACAAGACACTATTTTAACGGACTGGCAAAGGACTGGAAAGCCGATCAAACTGAGCAGGCTGACAAAATATTCAAGCTTCTTTCCCATCTCGATCTGAAAAGATGCGATTCGGTATTGGACATTGGCTGCGGTACTGGCGTGCTGTTTCCTTTTTTGACTCAATTAACGCAGGGACAGGCGAATATTTTTGCCAGCGATTTTGCCGAAGGCATGGTCAAAAAAGCTGCTCAAAAAAATTATGCGCATATAAAACTTCTTTGTGGCTGTGCCAGATACCTGCCATTCCATAATAATTCGATTGACTTGATTATTGCTTTTCATGTATTCCCGCATATTCGAGGGATGCAACTCGCTTTAAAAGAGTGCTGGCGAATTTTAAAATCAAATGGAGAATTAGCTATCATTCATCTTCATAGCAGTCAGGAAATCAATGCCATTCACGAGGAAATAGGCGGTACAGTGAAGAATCATAAATTGCATTCAGGAAAACAGATGAGGCTCATATTGAAAAAATCGAATTTCAAAATCAAAGAACTAGTCGATCAAAAGGGGGAATATTATATTATTGGACAAAAAAATACTCATGAATTTTAAAAGACCTCATAGATCAAATCGATCCCTGAGGTCTTTCGTGCACCATATTTTTTCAAATATCCCTTTATCATTCCGGAATCTTTTCCGAGCCTAAAAGGCTATGAGGAATTAAATACACCGCCAGCATGAGGATCGCTGCAAAAATAATCCAGCCTCTCCCCTCTTTTCCTTTTCGGTTTTTAATCCAGGCCCCAATCCATCCCAACATGGCGACCAGACTTTTATTATCAGTCAGATCGATACCAAAAGGGAAGCCTGTCCATAGATATCCGAACGCATATTTTTGCATTACTGGCCCTAAAATAAATCCACCTGCCAGGAAAAATCCAATTGTCCAGAGCATGTATTTATAAGCTTTTCCTTTCTCATCCAGTGCTTCCAATCCGGCTCGATTGGATAAAAACATAGCAAGAAACATGAAAAGAATATGAGTGATAAGAATGAAGTCTGGCACTTTTCCAGTAAATCTGACTGTAACTGGATTAGTCCCGGTTAACGATAGCTGCTCGTTGTTTTTAGTTAAATAGACAAAATACATTAATTTTTCAGCCGCCTCTTGATTCCCATGCGGCAGATCGACAACCAAGCTATCACCTTTTCGTTCCAATAAAAGCTTGGACCATTCAGTTGACGATTTTTTTAGACGCTTAAATTTAGCGTAACCGCCAATGCTTGTATCCGCCACTGTTAGCATGATTGGAATATCTTTGGTCACATTTTGGCTTCTCAATAATCTGAACGAAATCTCATTTCCTTGAAATTCCACCTGACCTCTTTTCGGATAGGTTGGACCCGTACGTCTTTGATAGATCGCCGAGCTAATTGTAATGACAAAAGCGAGAATCCATAAGGTGATTTTATGATGTGCAATATTTAAATTTATCATACAGTGGTCCTTATTTTTTCTTTTGCTTTTTTGAATGTTGCAGCCTCCTTTTTGTTCCATTTTTACTATCGTTTATTATCATCTGATTGATAAATACCTTGCCGCAGACTTAATGCAGCGGTTCAAGAATTTTTATAAGATTTAATAATTTCGGTTTTTAAAATCGACGATTTTGTTGAGGCAGGGAAGCATGATTTCCCCTTTGTCAATTGCTTGCAACTTACGAAATTCGATCAAACATGGTTTAAGACCATTTTTGATCCTGACCTACCTTTAATATTACTCTGGTCATTTCTTTTATTAAACAGCGACGGAATATCACCCAGAGCAAATTTAGCTTTGAAAATTTTTCTACAGCTAAACGCTGTTGAACACTGCTTTGTTATTGCCGGCTCAAAATTGTTTTTTATTAAAGATCAGAATGGCTAAGGCTAAAAAAAGCAAAGTCAGTATGACACTCAGCGCGACAGAATAAAGTATCGAATCGGAAGATTTCAGGATGATCGGCAATAATAATGCAATTGAAGCGATATTGTTTACCACAAAAATAATCAAAATAACTCCTACCATTACGCTCGGCGCAAAGACCCCGATCAACACACCAGCAGCGCACCAGCTTGCCATGTTTGAAAGGCTCAACCAGAATGACTCCAACGTGTTTTTAGCAATTTCCCCGGGAATCGAGCCCAGACGAATGTAATCAATCAGCAATCCGAACAACAAGGAAAGCGCAATTGCGATAGCAATACAAATCAGCACCGCAAAAAACTTTGATAGCAGCAAATATTCTCGTTTTACTGGTCGAACTAAAAATAATTCATAAACATGCCGACTTTTCTCATGGATGAGATGAACCGTTATCATAATCGCCGCCAATGTCCCTCCCAGACTCGACATCATCGTTGCCACCAGAATGCTGAATGGCATTTCTCCCTTGGTATCTGGCGACCAGAGATACAGCAAGATGGATACGATTGGCAATCCGATCCAGAGGATGATCATGATGTAGGATTTATAAAAACCTTTCAGCTCGTCTTTGAATAATATGGGAAAACTCATGCTCATTGATCCTCAGTTATGTATTTTAAATAAACATCATCCAGATTTGGAACGATAGGCTTAAAACTTCCTATTCGACAGCCGAACTCGATCAACCGTTTCAAGATAATGTGACTGATTTCATCCAGATCCACATTTTTTTCAATCGATACAATTAACCTGTCTGGCGATTTCGGTTCAATTTTTTTGATGCCCGAAACAGTATTTAGAGTTGTCCATTCTTCAGTTAAATATGAAAAGGCTATTTCGATCTCCCGAGTTTTAAAGAAATCTGCTTTAAGCTCGTCCAGGGTCCCCAATTTTAAAAGACGTCCTTTATTTAAAATTCCGATTTTGGTGGCGACATCCTGCACATCGCTTAAAATATGGGAGGAAAAGAAAATCGTCGTTCCATTTTTACTCAATTCTTTTAATATGCCTTTAATGGTGAAGCGACTGGCCGGATCCAATCCTGACAATGGCTCATCGAGAATTAATAGCTTGGGTCGGTGCAATAGGGCTTGAGCTAGTCCCACTTTTTGAATCATGCCGCCAGATAATTTCTGAATTTTTTTATTCCTCACCTCACTCAATTCAAACAAATCGAGCAACTCGACTATCCGACGCTCAAGCGTATTTTCTTTCATTCCCGAAAGACGACCAAAAGTTTTTAACGCCTGATCAACCGTGCGCCATTCCTGGAAAGCAACGTCCTGGGGCAGATAGCCGAGTAGCTGCTGAACGTTATTGAAATTGTCTGGCATGGAATAGCCGGCGATAGTACAATTGCCAACAAATTCTCTTAAAAGACCCACTAATATTTTTATCGTCGTGGTCTTGCCAGCTCCGTTGGGACCGATGTAGCCAAAAATTTCTCCTTCCTTTATTTCAAAAGAAACATGGTTGAGAGCGAATAGATGCCAGTACTTTTTAGATACGCTATCGAAAATTATGAGCCGGTTATCTTGTTCGGTATCCATCATATCCCGCTATTTTCAAATTCTGTAAAAAATAAAAGCTTTCAAACTTAACTAAGTAATTTGCAAATGTCAAGAAAATATTTTTTTAAATAAGAGCTGTTTCCTTGTGCCAGGCTCACCTCAGCCACACCATTTTCTGGTGTTTCACGCCAGTTTGGGTTTTCAATTCATAAAAATAAATTCCGCTGGCTAAATCCTTGCCATTGAAGTTGATTGAATATGTCCCAGCCTTTTGAAATTCATCAACCAGTTTGCTGATTTCCCGACCAAGCAGATCGTACACCGTTAAGCTTACGAATCCCGATTCTGGTATTGAATAACTGATCTGGGTGGCGGGATTGAACGGATTGGGATAATTTTGCATTAATTGAAATTCAAAGGGAATTTCGTTTTCAATTTTAGAAACATCCGATTGATAGTTTTTAAATTTGACACTCATGCTATCGACCGTCGCATTGCCAAATTGATCGCGTGCTTCAACAAAGATACAATAGTCGCCATCGGGATAATCAGCGGTTGGGAATGCCAGTTCTTTTTCTGATAAATCAATAAGAGAATCACCATTATTGTTGGTCAAAATATGATAATAATTTCGGGTCTTTTCCATCCAGTAAGAAGGGATGAGCAGCGAATCCCTTTTATAGATCAAAGCGGCATACGGTGTGTAATAATTCGAACCATAGAAATCGTAAACGTGATTTAAAATTTGTCCCAAAGTTTTTGGAAATACAATTGTGTCTTCTGGTAATTTTTTTATCCAATAATAAGTCTCATAAGCAGGCAATTGCCAGGGGGAGTCGCCAATGTAATCGGTTATCTTTGCAATGAGATCGATGTCGCCATACAAACTATCGGGGTCGAGGTAAAAACTTGTTTCATTCAAACAAAATGCAAATTTGGAATTACTAAAAACATTTTCAATCTTAGGAGGAATCAAATCGGTATTGGTCTGGAGCGAGAGCAGCGGGTTGTACGTGATCCCCCACTCATTATCGTCATAGCGCCAAACCAATCCCGAATCCTGAATCTCAACAAAATGGATATGACCCCAATCTGCTTCCCACTGAATAATATCGCCCAGGTAATCGAACTGCTGCACCGTATCTCCGACATCAAACTGGATGGTTTCTGGAATAAGATGCGCATAAAGCCAGCCTTTCGAAATATCGGCGGACTGTTCTTCGGCGATGGCAATTCGCCAGTGCCAATCTCCACTGATCGTAAGGAGGCATTTTACCATTCCATCATCGACCGCATAAGTCGGCTCGTTCATCGGCACAATAATATCCAGCCCCTGATGAAGATATGACCAATCTGGCTGGCCATAACTCATGTGCTGTTCATAATAATTCCAGACCGTGTGGACGCTATCGAAAGGGACAAAGGGCCAGGGAATTTGTTTGTAATCCAGCGAAGATCTTTGGAGTTTGTTCTGATTTTCAAAAGTTTTGAAATGCTGGCTCGATTCAACTTTCTCTATCAATACTTTACCCTCGTTATCATAAACTTTCAAAATTCCTTTTGAAACCCCTTTATCCCGATAATGAATTCCAGCTAAAATTTTTCCTTTATTTATAAGCAGGTCACGAAACGAATTTTTTTCTTTGAGAGCGTCTTCGAAAATTAAATTTCCATCTGACAAAGAAAATACTTTCAAATGCTTTTTATCAATGACTGCCAGAAAATTATGTTCAGCAGAAACTCTGATCTTTCGCGGATAATCGAAATCGGTCTTAAATTCCCTCATCAAATTTCCATTAAAATCGACTCTTGCCTTATCTCGCTGGGCAATGGCAATTAGCTTCTCATCCTCTGAAATATCGAATTGATCAGCGCCTCCGTAGGTTTCAATGCGATGCTCAGGAATGGAAATAACTTTGAAATATTTGGCATTGCCCACCCCGAATTTATTGCCTTTCGAGGAAAAACCAAATAATGAAGCCCCAACAAAAGTCTCGGAAAAAAGCTGATTGCCAGATTTGGAATAGAAATGAATGGTCAATTCGCTTTTGTAGTGGTGGGTCATGTTCATAAAAGCGCAAACACCAGCATTGGAGATATAAAGATCAGAGCCAGGCGCCTGTTCCAACTCATATAAAAGCTGGTCGCCTTCAAAAAATTTGAAATTCCTCAGCTCTCTGATTTCATCGCTCACCTGCCCGATTTCATATTGACACCAGAAGTGACCATTCTCGGAAGTGGCATTGGCTGACGGCGAGAGGCTGTTAGAAACGAATATGCCATTAAATGAAAGCTGCACGTTTTTTGGCAACATCTGGCTCTCGATCTCCTGTGAAAAGACGGGTTGGATCAGCCAGCGAATGAAAATTAGCATTTGAATCAGCTTCTTCATGGGTGACTCCATTGCAAAATAAAAATCTATTCGCTCAAGATGCTTTGCCCATAAGATACATGATTTTAGGAAAGATGCAACTAAAAATTTGTACTATTCTTAGTAAGAGATGAAATAATCCTTGACTCAGAATTTTTTTGTGATAAATTCTTAATAGATAAAACAGCTCTATTGAAAACTATGATTAAGGATTTTGCATGAATTTTGGACTTCCTCTGGTTGACTACATCGTGATCGGTTTTTATCTTGTCTTGATGCTCGGCATCGGTTTCTACTTCTCTCGATTTATGAAAGGCGGGAAAGATTTTTTCATCGGCGGCAACCTCATCCCCTGGTGGGTGTCGGGCGTGTCGCTTTATATGACCATGTTTTCCGCCTGGACTTTTACGGGCGGCGCCAGCTTCGTCTATCACACCAGTTGGTTTGGACTGGGCTATTTTCTCACCTGGGGCATTTCGTTTTTTATCGGCTTTATTGTTTCGGCCAAACGCTGGCGCCGCACTCGCATCACCTCGCCTGTCGAATATATCAAAACCCGATTCAATAGCGCTACCCACTTATTTCTCAGCGTCTATCTGGTGCTGGTGATGCTGTATTGGCCCGCTCATCATCTGGCGTCTCTGAGCAAAATTTGTGCGCCGACTATGTTCCCTGGCTCCATGACTGCCATCGATGTGACGATCATCGTCATCGGGATTGTGATATTGCTTTACACTTTTTTGGGCGGCTTGTGGGCGGTTTGCATTACCGACGTGGTGCAATTTTTGATTTTGATTACGGTCTGCCTGGTGCTCATTCCCGCCATATTTTTATCGGGCGAATTCAGCTCGATCGGACAGGTTATCCAGCAGATTCCACCGCTAAAATTCAAGCATGTGCTGCCCGATAAAACGCTGTACGATCATTGGTATTTGCTGGGACTCATTGCCGCCAATATTTTTGGAAATTCGGTCGGCGAAAAAGCTCAGCGTTATTACAGCGTTCGTGATGAAAAAGAAGCGATGAAAGTCGGCTGGCTGACTTTTATTCTGTTTCTGACGGCGCCGCTGTTATTCGGCATTCCTCCGCTGATTGGAAAAGTGCTGTGGCCCGACATCAGCATGTTAGATTATTTCGCTCGAGTCACCAAACCTGAAGAAAATATTTTTATCGCCGTAGTCTTGCGCTATTTGCCTGCTGGCATCGTGAGCATTTTTCTCTCGGCCATGATGGCGGCTTCCATGTCATCGATGAGCGGTGTTTGGAATACGGTTTCCTCCATTGTTTCCGTCGATATTTATAAAAATCGTTTCAAGCCCAATGCGACTGAAAAAGAGACGCTCTGGGTGGGGCGCATTGCCGTAATCGCCTTTGCGATTGTTGCCATGCTATTGGCTTTGATCATCATTCATAGCAAGTACTGGGTATTCTCGTTCACCAATATCTTCTTCGGGCTCACGGGTGTGCCTAGCGCCATCCCCATGTTCCTGGGAATCATGACCAAAAAAATCTCTCGCTGGTCCGCTATGGCATCCATCATGGCTGGCGTACTCACGGCATCGCTCGCCCGATTCGTGCTGCACTATTCGTTGGGACAACAATTTCTGATTACGGTCGCCATCACTCTGTTGTTCATCGTGATTTCCAATCCATTGGGACGATTGTACAACTTGCGCCGAATGTATGCTTTGCTTTTCAGCCTCTTGCTGAGCTTTTCATTATACTTCTTTTTCATGATTGCCAATGCGAATCAAAATTTATCACTGGGCAGCTTGGCAATTTCAGGCGGGACTGATTTCCTATTTTCGGCTCATTTCTGGCTGATGCTGGCGACGCTGGCATTTTTCATCCTGACCTACAAATTTGCCGCCCTGTTCGGCAAGGATTTGAAGTCGTCACAAAATGAAGTGACTGAATTTTTTGAAAAATTAGATAGACCAATCGATGTAGCAAAAGAAGTCATTTCCGCAGGAGCAAGAGAGACCAACATTTTTCCATTAGTTGGCTGGATGTCGATGGGATTGAGTGCGGTCTCGCTGTTAATCCTGATCGCACCCGTGGCTCGAACCAAAATCTGGATCAATCTGGCGATCAGCGGCTTGCTGTTTTTGATCGGATTGGGGATGTTTCTGTCAAAATATTTTTCAAGATGATTTATCATCAAGCGGATCATAAAATACTTCTCCAACTGATAGAAACAATCTTCCTTCGGCAGGTTTTTACAATAGATTGATTCGCCGCAGGAGAACCCAACAGATATAAGCGATCTTAGATTTATGAGTTCGGATTTTAGAATTAGCTTGGGTAATTAAATTTAGATATTAAAAAAATTCACAGATGATAAAACTGGCGCTGAAATTTTTTATTATTAAAAACAAATATCAATATGAATGACCAGTTGAATCAATTTACATTTCGTCCCTAGAGGGACGCCAGACTGATCAGGAAAATTGTATCTAGAAACATTTTGTTCCTAACGGAACAAGGCGTTCATATTATTTTGATACAGAACTTGGCGTTTTTAATACAGACTTCAATCCCGTAGGGATAAAATGTGTATAGCAATGATTTCATCAATACCATAAAGTCCCTTTAGGGACGACATGTTCGCTGGTGCTAACTTTTCTTCTGGTCATTCATATTATACTCAAGCCGAAATGGTTTTCGGATTTAGCTCGATTTCAGCAATATGAA
>JAEAME010001351.1_pt1 | contig 17607 bp, 23 predicted proteins | sample 8958731 | NCBI WGS metagenome assembly JAEAME01 (sample SAMN16933194, study PRJNA681113) | bioreactor sludge metagenome | isolation source: anerobic bioreactor sludge (Control) | place: India:Bengaluru | collected 2018-10-24 | reverse complement strand
TTTTTTAATTTAATTTTTTCTTTTTACTTTTAACTTCTTCAATAAGTCTATCTTCACGACTTACTGTTTTATTCATATCGTCAATATTAAGCGTTATATCACTAAACTCTTCTTTCTTTTCGTTGTTTGCCAAAATTTGGTCTGCCAATGCAACGGAAAGTTTAGTTTTAATTTCATCTAATGTGAATTTAGAAACATCATCTATAATATCGTCAATAGATTTCTTAGGTAATTTTGTAGCGAACGATTCAACTAAATCATTCTTTTCTTTTAATTCCATCTCAATTTTAGCTTGATTTTCTTTTTCTTCAACTTCGGCTTTAAATTGTCTTAATGGAACTATTTCAGTTTCAAACTCAGAACATTTTGCTACCAATTCATTGAATTTTGCTTGTAATTCATTGTACAATTGTTCATAGTTGGTTGGTTCTGGTTCGGGTTCAGTATTATCTTCCATATGAGGTTCAGTCTGTTCTGGTTCTACTTTTACAAATTCTTTAAATTGTGCAATGTTTTCAGGCTCTTCAAATTTTGAAACTTCACCTGTTTCAACTATTGCTTCTACAACTAACATAGCTTCATCGGCTAAAGTTAAGCCATTATCATCAAATGTAAAATCAACCTTAAACAATTCATCAGTATCTCTTTTTCTTAATAAAGCGAATTTTGCATTGTTAGAAGTATCTTCATAAATTCCATCTATTCTATATATAGAACCATATCCATTAATATCAGGATATTTTTCTTCTAACTTGCCATAAATTAATCCCCAAAGCCTTTCTAAATCCACCAACGTGAATTCTGTTTTTGCGTTTTCCATTTGTTCACTTCCATTCTCTTGCGTTTTTATATCTTGCAACATTTCAGTAAATTCGGCTTTAAATGCTTCGAAATCATCTGAAAAGTTAGCGTCTACATCCATTCTTGCTTTTTTAAAAGCAGGATTTACATCTTTATTAAGCATTGTTAGACAATCAAACGTAAAATCAGATACATCATAATATTTTTCATCCTTGTTAAATAATGCCTTTACTCCAACAATTTCCATAGATTCATTAAAATTTGAAACATCTGAAACTACATTATATCTTCCACTCCATAAACATGAGTCAGCGACTAAATAATCTTCACCTTCAATCATTTCAAATCTTGCTGTTTTAGGTAATACTGCACCATATGGCACAGCTTTGCTATCGTGTGAAGTAGGCTCTCCATCTTCAAAATATCCAACAATCGGCAACATATCTAATTGATTAAATTTTGAAAGTATTAAATCTTTGCTAAATTTAAACATATTGGCTATCTGCTCATATGTCATAATACTTGTCTTTTTTACAGTAAATCTAGGATTTAAATTTTTATAATCATCACTTGTTATATCTGAAAATTTTACATCAACACTAACATTTGCATTATCTATGTAATTCTTTTTTCTTGCCACGATTTCTCCCCCTTTCGTCTAAAATAGCATTTTATCTGAAAATTCTATTGCATTGCCAAACATTGTTAAATCTTCAAACTTATTCTCGTTCAGTAATACAAAAGGATAGTCATTCTTTAATGGGGTAAAACCTTTTTCAATTAGTTGGTTAAATACATCTTCACTGAAACAATGTATAAAATTTATATCCATTATTCCACCGCCCCTGCTCTACTTTTATTTACACCGTTATTTTGCTGGGTAATTGTAGAATCTGCTTTATCTTTATCGTCTTTTTCAGGAGCACCCGCAGTATCGCTACCAGTTTTTGTGTATGTGCTTTCTGGGGCTTTTAACATATCCTTAATTCCTAAGTCGTTTTCATAGGATAGTAATGATGCAATTTCAAACTGATTTATTCCAATTGAAGCAAAATAATAGAATACACTTCCACCAACTAGGGTTAATTGGTCTTTGTAAATAGCTACCTTTTCCTTTTCGTTGAAGCAAGTTATAGGTAGAAAATCTATATCAAATATTACTTTTCCTGCGGCGTATTCGCCTAATTTCTTAAAGTACCAATTTTTGTATTGGGCTAAAACTATGTCAAATATTCCTTCGGTCATGTTATTACTTGCGTTTAAGCCAGCAGTACCACCATTTTTTGATGAACTATTGAAGGATATTTCGGGTAATGAAGCTGAGTTATAAATTCCAGTTAAACCATTTTGAACGTAGTCTGTTTTTTGTACGTTTCGGTCTGTCATTTTTAGTGCTTCAACCGTAAACGGAGTTGTGAAAGCCCCGCATCCGCCTGATTTAGCTACTTTAGCTAATGTAGAAGATAATTTGTCCATAGTTTCATCATCAACCATTAAATTGCCGTCTTTATCAAATTCGGCTTTCTGTACTAAAATTGTAAATAAGTCTAACTCGGATGATAATTTATTTAACGACTTGTACGATACATAGTCTAACAAGTCGGGAAAAATTGCACAAAAATAGGGCGTACCATCTAGTGAAAATGTAGTTGCCCTTGCACAATCGGGATCAAGTTGTTGCCAATAATGAATTGTTGGTTCGCCTATATTATTTTTGCCAGCTTTATAATCATCATATAACCGCTTGAATTCTTTCGGCAGTTGTTTAAATATTAGTTCTCTTTTAACTTTATCCGAATATTTTTCATCAAAATATCTAAAGTTAAATTCTACTATTTTGTTGCCAAAACTATCAAATGTCCTTGTTCGGCAATAATCTGATGGTAGAAATTGCTGCGTGGTCTTGTCGCCATCCTTAATTTCTTCATATGTATAAGCCGTACCATCCATTAAAGATTTGATGGTTATATTTAAACAAGTTTCTTCTATCCTTGAATTTAATACATACTGTCCAACTTTATCGTGTATCTTTTTTACGTTTGCTTTTTTATCAAATTGAAATCTTGGATAAATTACATTTCGATACTTTTGTATTCCAGCAAAACGATGTAGGAGTTGTCGATATTCGCCTGAATATGTATAGAAGAAATTTGACGCTTGTATTAACATTTTAGTATTCTGTTCGCTTTTAGTGGACAATGCTGATAAAAGTTGGTCTTTGGTGAATGTTGATGATGTGTCATTAATTTTTGAAAAATCTACGGTCGATATATTTTTATCAGTCTTTGAAAATGCTTTGTTTATCATTTCAAATCGGACTGGTATTTGTATTTCATCGTATACTGTTTTTTCTTCCATAATCACCCTCCTTTCTTAATTATTAAAATAATCTTGTGGGGTGTATGAGAATGCGAATGATGATTTTTTCTTCTTAGGTTGTTTCAATTTTAATTGTAATTCGTCAGCAAATCCCGACATATAAAGTAAACATGTATAACGGTCTTTTCGCCCACTAGCTGTTTCCTTGAGGCGAACTAATCCATTTTCAACAGGCTTTTTCTCTAAAGCCACCATCTCATTAACTAATAATGCTGTGTTTAAATATGGCAACTCTAAATCTAATTTAACATCATTTGGGAAATCGTCGAAATCTTTTAAGATTCTCAAATAATCTTTTGCTGTATTTTCATTTATTAACAATTTTAATGTTCTCTGTTCTATAGATGCCTGTAAACTTAATGCCCACTCACTGTTTATGGCAGCAGAAGCATTTACACAATAGAGAACCTTTTTAGCATTTGGATAACTACACATTATTCCATACTCTTCTTTATTAAAACAAGCAAATGGTTCGTAGTTCATTCCGTTTTCAGCGTCTACTGTTGGTTCTCCAAGCATTTGAATTACTGTTACCCCAGCGTTCATGGCATCAACGACCATATAATCACAATCTAACTCATAGTATATTTTTTTTAACCTATTAGCTTGATCCTTAACCAACATTCCTTCGTGAGTTTCCAAATATATAAGCTCTTTATCATAATATGGAACTATTATTGTTTCTTCGACTCCATTACTTGTTGTTTTAACTTTTCTTTCCTTCGGGGTTAATTGTAAAACCCCAAAAGCAGAAGCGTCATTTTTTCGTGAACCCACAGTTGAGATATCCGCTCCACAAATTCTAATTACTCCATCAGCTTTCTTTTTATCAATAAATTTCTTATTTTTAGATTCAATAAAAGTCATTAGTGTTTGTGGGTAAACAGCTTTTTGCAATGTTCTACAATTTTCTAATGCCGTATATTTAAAAAATCCATTTTCATTATCTGTCGCCCATAAACCTTCATATTCACAACTAAATTTTTCATCAGTCATTAAAGGATTCATTCTTTGCTTAGTATAAAATTCCAGACTTCTTAATCCACATGCAACTGCAACTTGATAGGGTAAATCACAAACAAAATAATCTTCTTCGCCTTCTACCATCTTTTTAAAATAATCTAAAAATAATTTGTGTGACCAAGTACCAGCATGTCCAGCACTTGAAGTATACATTGCAGCATCTTTTTCTTTTAAGTATGAGTATTCAGGCGTCCTGTATTCATCTAAATCTAAATATAACGGATGCCGAGGATCGCCTAAGAAGGCTTCTATAACGCTTGTTAAAATATCAGGATCTCCGCCCAAAAATTCATCCACGTAGATCAGATTGGCTCTGAAATGTCTGCTTCCCTCGCTCATTGTAGCCACTCGAACAGTTGAACCATTCCAAAACAAACATCTTGCTCCATTCATGGTATCACTAATGTCTGATATTTCTTCTCTTAACATTGGACTATTTTTCATCAATTCTTTTATCTTTGTGAGTGTTTCAACAGCTTGTTGTCTTTCTCCTGAAGTTATAATTATTTTAGTCTTAGGTTTTAGAATACAAATAGTCACTATGCTGACCGCAGACAGAAATGTTTTCGCAGCGTTACGAAAACTGATCCACATAAAATTATGTTTATGCATCATTTCATATAAGATAATTTTTTGATAATCGTATAACCTTACATTTAAATATTGCTCACAAAATGCATATGGAAACTGCCGAAAATATGATATTAATATTTCAGCTTGTTCTAATACTTCATCGCTTATTTTAAATTTTTCTATTGGAAAGATATAGTTATCTTCGGTATTTTTAAGCATATCTTTTTTAGGGACAGTACGTTTAGCCATCAGTGTTATCCTCTTCATTTTGTGCATCTTTTAATTTAACTGTATATGGCTCTAATTCTTTTTCGTACTCTTTTATGTCGGGATTGTTAATTCCCATTGCACGAAGTATTCCACCGAGATAATATATCTTAATAGTTTTGTCTATCGCATCAATATTGCCTAAATCTTCAACCCATCGTCTTATAGGTTTCTTTTTAATATCTTCATGATACCTAGCAATAAGCCCCAAAGTAAATCGGTCATTTTGTTCTTCATTTTTCTTCTGTATAGCTTGTATTCCCAAGCTAGTTGATAGATTATCAATTAATCCCTGAAGTTTCTGAACATCCGCTACCTTATCTAAATTGTATTGTATTTTACTTTTTTGTAATTCATAAATACATAATGTCTTATAATCGGATTCTTTTTTATAATCCATGTTTTTTTCATTAGATGTAAATCTATCAAAATTTTGCTGTAAAAATTTATAATCTTCTGGCGGCAAATCATTTCCCCAAAAAGACTTTATATCATCAGTAACTTCAAACAGCAAATCTTTTTTAACTTCATTTTTGGCTATATTTTGTTCAACTTCAAATCTAGGAGTATCAGCAAATTTTAGATTTTTCCACTCTTTTTTTAAATTCAATGATTTTTTATATAAACCTATAAAGTTATTAGCATTTATATTGTCTTGCAGAGACACTTCTGTAAATAAAGAAGGTATATAAACCATATCTAAATAGCTTAATACCCTCTTAAAATTTGTAACAGTTATACTTTTCGTATCCATATCAATGAGCAAGTTTGCCATACACTTTTTACATATAGGGCAATATCCATCATTTGAAACTTGATATTCTTTCCGACTAGATAAAAAATAATTTGACTTAGCCTTTTCTTCGCCACAAATACTGCAAACTATCTTTTCTGGCTTCTTACTTTTAGCATTTGCCAAATTATCACCACTTTCTTTTATTTTCTTTTTTAATTTAATCCTAATTCTTTTTTAAGTATCACTTCTATATTATCAAAATCCCAATAAGGAATTCTAATTAGTTTAATATTATGTATTTTACAATATTCATTCTTTAATTTATCGTGTTGTTTTAAAATTTCAAATTTTTCTTTAGCATGTTCTATGCCCAACCCTTCAAAATCAACTGGTTCATAATGTTGGATACCATCATATTCAATAGCATATTTAATATTATTTAATTCTAAGTAAAAATCAAATTTTAAATTACCATTACTAATACCAAGTAAATTATCAAATTCTTTCTGTGGCATATATTTAATAGTATTTAAAGATAAATAATTTGAAATTTTTTGCTCGCCAAACGATGTGCTACACTCAGGACATCTGAAATTTAATTTGTTTGAACTATCTATACTTCTAAAATATTCGTTATGTATTCCATTTTCACATTTCCAATAAACCTTAAACCCACTATTAGGACTATATTCAAAAGGAGATTTTTTATTTTTATTTGACCAAATACTTAATGTGTCAGGGAATAAATATCCTAATGAATCATATTTATGGACTTTACCTTTTCTTGCTGTACAACATCCACACCTATTACCTTTTGAAAATTGTTTGGTTGCTATTTCATAGCTGCCATGATATGATTTTTGTTGGCATTTTATAAATATTTTTTTATCAGACATGACACTTAATTCCCATGGAGATATTTTATTTTTATTATAGTCCCAATATTTTTCTAAAAAATTAACATCTGTGTTATCAATATGATATTGAGCAAATGAATCTTTTGGATGTACTTTTAAACTCGAACAATAAGGACATCTGCAACCTTTTGTAAAAATCATAGCATATGTTTCATATTCTCCGTGATAGTTAGTATTAGTGCAATTAATTAGTATTTTAGTCTTACTTGATTTAGATATATCCCAAGGACTTAATTTATTATTTTTAGACCAATATCTATTAAAAAAGTCATCTCCATATTTATCTATCCCGAATTGAGCTAAAGAGTTACATTTGTTACATGATAAATTATAATTTTTAAAAGTAAGCTTATCTAAAGTCTTTAATTCACTCTCATGTAACCCTTTTAGACATTTGAAATAATATTTTTTATTACTTTTACACGCTACTTCTTGAGGCGATTTCTCATTTAATTTATAATCCCATAATTCTAAATAATCCTTATGATTATTTTCTAAACACCAATCATAGAATGATAATGAAATTCCCTTTTTTATTTTATTTAATCCATTGTTACGCTTATTTTCGTCTGATAAACAACCACAGCTTTTAGTAGTCCCATTTTTTAAAGAATCAGTTGATATTGAAACTTCTTTTTCATTCCCACAATCACATTTACATAGCCAAAACAATTTTGAATGGTTGTTTTTATCTCTAAAATCATTTGATTTTTTTACATCTAATTCAATAACAGTTAATCTACCAAATTTTTGACCAATTAAATTATCTTTTTTAAAATAAGTTATATCTTTACTTATACAACCACATGATTTAGTACATCCACTTCTAAGATTAGATGCTGAAATACTTACTAAATCTTCTCTTTCACAATCGCATTTACACAACCAATAAATAACACTTCGATTATTTTCTTTTTTAAATTGTTCAGTATTTTCTTTATCAAACTTAATAGTAGTCAATCGTCCAAATTTTTGACCAGTCAAATCTTCAATTCTTGTCTGTTTCCCATCAATAACTAAATATTTCTTTTCTTCCATTTTTTATTCCCCTTCTATTGTAATTTTAATTTATTTTATCTATCTTGAAGTTTAGCTAAATCTTGTTCAAATTTTTCAGTAACCTCAAAATAAAACATTGTTTTGTCTGGATTTTCCTTCATATTTTTAATATCAACTATTGGATTACCCATTTTTAATAATCTTCTTGCTATTGCTGGTTTAAAAATACTTTTATATTTTTTCTCCATAATTCACTCGTCCCGTTTTAATTCATTATAAAATTGCTTTGCATATTCTAATTCCAATAAAAAATCGCCCTCTACCAAAAATGCGAATACGGTTCTTTTATCGCAAGGTAAATTAGTAATCTCACATATAAAATCTCTATGTTTCTTTATGTTAATTATCCTGTATCCCTTGCCAACTAAATACGAAGCAATTTTATAATCTCTTATAACACGGACATCCTCTTCTCTTTTATCTTCTTCTTTTTCCATCTTCTATTCTCTTTTTAATTTATTTTTGCAATAAAATTACATTTTTATATGGTATTATCGAAGTTTATATCATATTGACATAAAACTCCGCTACTTGTAGCAACACATACTAACTGTTGTGGCTGGCCAATAATTCTCTTTTCAATCGTAAAATTATCAGTGCCAACAAAACTGCCAGCCATAATAGTTTTAATACCTTGTACATAATCAGTCTTATTATGGTGGAGGTGCCCTAACATTACGCAATAAACGTCTTTTCCTGCCATACTAGCTACGGATTGAATTTTATAATTACTGTCATCATAAGAGCCATGAACACCTAAATATTTCTTTCCACGTATATTTACTACATACATTGTATTATCAATCTTTTTCTCATTTATGACTATGTTATTAATGCCTTGAACTCTTGCTTTAACATACCATTCTATCAAATCATCTAGTCTTTCATCTTTGAGAACGTCTTTATTTTCACCAATTCTTGAATGATTTCCAGCAACACTTGAAAATATAACCTTCCCAAAATGTTGACTTAATTCAAATAAAAAGTTGGCAACCAATTCAGCTACCCCCATAATTTGTTCAACAACATTCTCTTTATTTTCCAAGGTTAGCGAACGATGGATGTTTCCACTTATGAAGTCCCCATTTGCACAAACATAACAATCTTGTGAATTATGAGTCTTTTTTATTTCCAATATTCTATCTATGTATTCTTCAAACATATCTTTACAAATATCAGAATTGTAGCGATTCCAATGATTGTCGATTTCAATTCCGAAGTGAACGTCGTTCAAACTTACTATTAAATCATTGTCGGTTGGCTTGTACTCTTTTTCTATGTATTCAAGTTTAGGCAAGTTAGAATTTTTAATTGTATTTGTGATGATGTCATTTAACTCTTCCTGCCTAGCACGTTCCCTAATTAATTTATTAAACGCTGCACGTTGATCTTGAAATTTTATCTTTTCTTTCTGGAGTTCTATCTTTTTATTTTCAATTTCCCTAATTAAATCATCTTCGGTGAAATTACCTTCAACTTCATCATTAATATTTTTCAACATTTCCGAAACAAAGTAGAAAGATTTCCTTAAATTTTCTGACGAATATTCTTTATCAATTAAAGCATTTCCCCACTCGACATAATCTATATCAAGTGTTTTATCAGCTTTGCCAAAAGTTATTCTCTTTGCATAAGCTAGATAACTTTCATCTTCCCTTCTATCTAAATCATTCATTTATTACCCTCTTTTATCTTCTTTTTTAATTTAATCTTAAATAGAAAGACCTTTACTATTCAGAGAAAGTCTTTCTTTATGAATAACTATCGTATTTCTAAATTGTCCATTTAAGAATTCGTTTTAAGTTGTTCATGGGGCAAAACCCCGACCTCAAATGAGGTAAAGTAATTTTATCAACCCTACGCAGAAGTGCCTAAACACTTCCGAGGAGGATTCAATGAAAATTCAGTCTTTAGAAACTTTTGTATAGGGCTGATTTTAGATAGGAGTAAGCAAAGTTATACAATACCTACTCCTATGTAGGTTTATAACCTATTTGTATCAACAATGTTAAGGTACATTGTGAAACCAGAAAGCCACCTTTAGCATTACTATTGGCGGTATCCCTTCCTACCTTTGGTAAGTGGGTAAAGTGCCACCTAAAACCGAAACTTGTGGCATAGCTCGTCAGCTAAGTTTTTATAACCATTTATCAACATTGGTTATTCGGGCAAATGACCTAACGTGTTACGCATTGTTAAGAGGCTAGTTAGGGACTATTCATCGCTCGGTCACTTTTTATTTTACCGACGAGTCAGAACCGTCACTCGTCTCATCTTTGCCCGTGAGGATAACCTCTTTCTAGGATACGGGCGAATCCAGAGCATTCAGTAGCTTGCACAAGCTTATTAAAAATCCGATTCATTACAGGTAACTCCTCGGTAAAACGTAGTTTTGTTCAATTTAGCCTACCAGTGCTAAATATGTATAATAAAACTTGTCTTTTATATAATAACCGCATTCAAACCCTTTGCTTTACAAGATTCTTCTGCAATTATATCTGCTATTTCTTTTGCGTGTTCTTTTAAGTTTATGTTGCAAACACAAGTACCATTTGTTTCTTCTTCTGTTACAAATTCAATTTCTTCATTGTAATCAACTGGATAACCGTAATTATTTAAAAAATTCTTATATGTATCATGCAAAAACTCTACTTCAGTTAAATCTTCCCAATCTTTTTTAACTTTTCTGCTTACTTTGAATTCTTCACCAAATTCATTTATAAATTTAAATTCTATTTCCCACATATCTTCTATCCTCTTTTTATTTTAATCTTTTAAAATCTGTGTTTTATCTTAATCTAAATCATTTGACAGGGTAACACTAAATTTAATATTACATCCGTCAAGTTTAGCTAATACCTCTTGTAACTTTTTAGTTCCAATTTCTTCGACTTCTACGGTCATATCTTCAATATTCAATATTCCTTCAATGGAAACTGAATGGGATTCTTTATATTTACTTTTCTTAGCCATTACTCAATCACTTCTTTCTCAAAAGAATCCGAAACTTTAACTACGATTTTCTTGCCAGCGTCCTTATGCCACTCTTTGCCATTAAGCACACCTGAAGATTCCTTAGTTTCTTTTATTTCCCATGTTCCTACACCATGAATAGATACTTTCCCTTCTTTTAGCAAGCCAGCCTGAATTGCTTCAAATACTGCATTTATATATTCTTCTGCAACCTTCTGGCTAACTTTTTCATTATCTGCTATAACTTTCTTCAAATCTGATTTATTCATTTTTGACCTCTCTTTTATTATCTCTTTTTTAATTTAATTTATAATTTGTTCGGATAATTCATTACTTTTATCCTTCCATATAGCTAAAATCAAGTGTTTCTTGTAAACATTGAAACTCCAACGTTTTTTTGGTATTAATTTACTTCACATTCCTTAGTTTTTTCATACTTTCCCTTTGTTGTTTCAATTGATTTTCTCTTGCACATTCATCACAATATTTTGGTTTATTTGTTTTGCTTTTTATTGGAACAATCTTTTTACAGCATTCACACTTTATATAATCATCTCCAAGATAAGCTAAATACTGAAATCCTAAATCTCTAAAGTCATCAATCTTTAATTCAACTTCACTTTCATCATCAATGAACTTTACACACAAATTTAAATTATCAACCTTTTTACTAAATTTTATGAGTCCTAAATCTTTTATTTCACTTATTGACAAATACTGTTTTTTAACATTATCTCTAACATTGGCAAGCTTGAATATTTCTTTAACTTCTCTATTTATCCAATTATTATTACTTGTACTTGCCATATTGTTAAATTTAGCAAGAGACAACATTGTAAATAACAATTTCTCTAATCTCTTATTCTTGATCCGTTTTATTACTTCAATTTCACCTTTTGTTATTGACACAAACTCAATTTCAAGTAAAGATTTATCACTTTTCTTAACAATTTTATCTAAACTAGTTTGCCAAGTAACTGTATCTTCCCCTTGTTTTATTAAGAATTCTTCTAACTTTTTATAAATTTCTGAGGGCTTACTTTTCATTTGGGTTTTATAATATCTCGCTAATAATGTTAAAGTATAATACATATTGTCAACTTGTTTTTTGTTATCATTTATAAATGATTCTATGTATTCTTTTTCATTCAATATTATCATCAGTATCACACTCCATTTCTATCATTTTAAAATTATATCCACCGAATTCAATATCTCCATCGTCATCTTGAATAGGAAAATTTAATTTATCCCCATTAAGTTTTAACAAATTTCTTATGAACGTCTTCCCGCAAACATCCCAAGCAAACTGTTTAGAATTATTGTTTGTGTAACAAATATCCAATACAATATTGCATAATTCATCTTCGTTGGGGCAAACCTTAATGCAACTAGACACAAAATCATTTTTAAATATTTCTCTTTGTATTAAATTATCTTTAGATTCAACCCTATCCTTTTTATTTTGTTTGGAATGTTCTTGTGTTTTTTTAATATAATCTTTATAAATCATTTTAATCATATCATATGTGTTACTTGAATATTCAGTATCAGATTTCAATATTGTATAGTCAAAATCTAAATCTTCTTTGATGTTCTTTAAATACCCATCAAACTTATCTTCAAATTTTCTACAAACCTTATTCATAACACAATCGCTAATTCCAACAGGCATAAACTTATAATAATTTTCAATAAATATCTTCTGTTCGTTAGTTTTTTTATTTATATTTAACAGCTCATCAAAGTCCATCTTGAACTCTAACAAACACTTTTTTTGGACACTATTGACATATGTATTGTAAATATTCATAGTCTGTGGATATATGTATTTCATAAAATATGGCTTCTTGTCTGCTAATATTGACATGTTAAATTCTTTTTCCTGTATGGTTTCGTCAGAATCAAATTCTTTTATGCCACATAAATGTTTATCATACCACCCTTTATTCATTGGTTTAGCAACGATACCCTTTATCTTATCTATGGCATTTTGTTGAAACATTTGACCACAAATAATTCTGTACTTCAATTCTTTAAACTCTTTACTATTTTTATCAAATAAGGCTTGTTTTTCAAACATCGAAGTTATTCTATTTGTGGTTGAACCTATATCATCTCCAAAACCATTTATGTTTGATATAATAATATCTTCTTCTGTCGGGACTTTCTTTTTAGCTTGTTTTTGAACACAAAATATAGCTGGAAGTTTTCTTATATTGTTAACCATTATTGAATTGTCCGTAGTATACACACTATCTGAATCTTTGTCCGCACCATTCAGAGCATGTGTAGTTGTATCCCATGAATTAAATATAGTTACGGTATTCATATATTTATACCATCTCTGCATTTCTTCGTTATTATCAAGTCTTAACAATCTAATATTATTGTGACAAGTCATAGGAGCACGAAAACATGCAACCTTATCTACGCTTTTATTATTCCAATAGTTTGAGTAATATCTATTTGTTTTTAATAATCCAGTTACTTTTAAACCAAAAATACTTTGACATAAGCTATATGGATCACCCGATATGATAGAGTAATTCCCTTTGCAATTAATAACACCTATCTTTGCGTCATTAATTTTCTTTTTAATCATTCTGTGAATTCTACTTCTTACAAAAGGATCATTCATCATTCGTTTGTCAATGCTCAAAGCTTTTATAAAATCATCATCCCCCTTTATAATACTATCTTCGTTAATATTTACTCCTTTTAAGTACAATAATGACTTTTTGTAGTCTAATCCTAAAATATCTTCAATCTCGTCCATAGTTGGTTTAATTAATTCATCAATCTGTTTATCTGATAAATTATAACTTTGAATAAATTGATAATTCAACGTTCGTTCATTATCTAGTTCTTCGGGCGTTATTTTAGTTACGCTAAAAGTATAATGATTTTGTCCGCAACATTCTAAGTAGTGTTCCAAACTTTTATAAGAATCCCATAATTTTAGCATAGAAGTAGTTAATATGATTTCGATATCATTAATGTTTCGTTTATCACCCCATGCATCTTCAACCCATTCTTCTTTAGCAATTTCTTTACTGAATTCTATAAAATCAAAGGTAAATAACATTCCTTTGCAAAAACTATTTCTAATACAAAATCCACTCGGAAGATAGGCTTCCTTTAATTCTGTACTCCACTTAGAAGAAAGATTAGGTAATATTAATCCATAACCATCACTATCATTAAGTTTAATTTCTTTGTTTTTTACAAATGTCATTTTTGGACTATCTCCAATTGTATCATCTAATTCAATAACATTTGCTTTAAATTCTGTTTCGCAATCTTTAACAACTAATATTCCTTTTGGAGTAGATACAGGTATCGACGCACTACAAGTCAATGCTCTGTATGCTTCTAATTTGGCAGGGACTAATTCTTTATTTAAATCCCTACCATTTTCAGTTCTTTTAAATATTTCATCAAAATATTTTTCATCTATGTATATTATTGTTTCATTTTTAATACCACCAGTTGTACCCAAGAATCTTCTATACTTAATTCCATTGATTTTAAAACCTTCGTTCGCTCTTTTATAATCTTGTTTCTTGTCAATAATTAAGCATAAGTAAGCCGACCTAAATTGTAGTTTGTCTAATTTAGCATATTCTTTTTTAATCTGTTTTTTAGATTCTTGCGTAATTGGTGGTATTCTTAGCTTTTTTATTTCTTTCCTGACTTTTTTTACTTCTTCATCTGTATCAATCATACCACTCAATTCATCAATCCATCTGAGAACTGTATTATCAGCAAGTGATATGACTTCTTCGTTTCGCCTTGCTTGTTGCAATGGCAATGTCAAATCCCACTTTGCTTTTCTTAATCTTGTGCTATGTATTTTAAAAACAAACTTTTGTGCTGCTTGTTGTTTTGCCATTCATTCACCTCTTGTGTCATTTTTAATTTAATCTTTCATTGAATTCCAACGCCCGAAAAGCAATAAAACTCCTAATTTATTACATCTTCTATACTTTTGATAAATTTATTAAAACTTTCAGACATTTTATAACAATCACTCAATTGTATAGTTTTATTCCTTATACAATTAATGCAAGGATTTTTATCCCAATTGTCATAAGAATATTCGCAACCCATACAGTCCATTATCTGTACAAAACCATCTTTTTCGGCATCTTCATAACCTTTTAACTCATCCCAAACCATATCATTTATTTTACACTCACAACAATGACCTTGAACTCTCTTACACTCTTCGCTCCAACCAAAGTAAGTGCAACAAGTTTTCCCATTTGCATATTTCGTAAATCTTTCCATTTAATCCTCCTTCTTATCAAAGTAAACACCATACCACCAACGATTATAACGTCTAATATTAAGTTTAAAATTTTCTTTTATGTATTCATTCTCTTGCATTTCTTTTAATACAAAATCTCTTACTCTCAACATTAATCCAACACTAATTTCAACGACATATGGTTCTCTAGTTCTACTTCTTTCAATTATTATTCCTGATTCCATTTTTAACCCCTCTCTTTTTTTTTCGCAAACAATTGGTCTTTTTTTAGAATTTCTCCGTTTGTTTGCAGTAATAAAAACATAGTTTTAACTACTTGCAAATTTCTTTAATTATACGTTCTGCTAATTTGTGTAAATTTTTATAATCAATTTTTAAATCATTTCCAATATGTAATTGTTCAAAGTAAATTATCATTGCCATTATGGTATTACTATCTATAGCTGGCATATAATTTCTTATCATAACATATAGCCAATAATCAAAATCACTTATTATTTTTGAACATTCACTCTCATAATAACTTGAATATTTTTCTCCTTCTTCATCTTTAATTTCACCATATAAAACCTTAAAAATATCATCTAGATACTTATTTAACATTTCTTTTCTCCTTTTTTAAACTCTAAAATCTTCAATATTTACATTTCCACCAATTCGATTATAATCTTCTAATATGCTTTTTATGCCATCCAATATTTCGTCTCTATTGCCTCTCTGACTTCCATTAAATAATACATTAGATAACTGTATCATCAGTATTTTAAAATATTGTTCCATGTTATTTTATCTCCTTTTATTTTTTAATTTATTTCTCTTCTAAGAAATCTTTCCAACATTGTTCGCATTGATTTCTTAGCAGTTGATTTTCTTTTAGTTCATTTCTCTCGCATAATCCAATATAATCAGCGTAAACAGAAGGGCAAACATCGGTCAGTTCATGATAATCATCTTGTCTATACATTAAAGCAAATAAAATACTCTCGTCAATATTCATAGATGCAGAATCGCCAAAGTGATACATTTTATTTTTTATTAAATTTATCAAATCATTTCTTTTCATTTAAATTCTCCTTATAAAATACGATTTTTATTGCTTAAATCAATACTTGTGCTATTAAAATTAATATTTTTATAAATACGGTTATTACAGGCACGATTAAAATTCCGTACAGTATATAACATAATTCATCATTTTCTAGCCAGCCGCATACTCCAGCGACTGTACAAAATATCGTAGATATAATAAACATTATTCTTAAACCTTCTATCTTACTCCCCACCTCTCGACCTCTTTGATAGTACCGATTCCTTACCTTTTTGACCGCAAATCGACCTCAAAACGAAAGTTATATACCTCGTCTAGTGTTTACTCACCCAGATATTTACTTTTGTTTTAGGGCGTTTTAAGGGCTGATTTTTATCATGTGTCTTTTTAATTTAATCTTCTAATATTTTAAAGTATTCTTTATCAAATCTATTTGATTCAAGATAATGCCTATCTTTTTTAGTATCATACAGCATATCAATAGTTTGATAACAATCATCAAAATCAAATATACATTTATCTGAAGTATAAGCAACTTCTCCTGTTTTTATATTAATTACCTTTTTGATTTTTTCGCCCCACCCGATAAAATTATGGTTTTTATCATTCAAATCTCTTCTCAACAGTCAATATCATCCACACTGCACTTGCAAAAAATATTGTTTTGACTCCATAAAATAACTCCATGTCCATGCTGTCGGTAACAAAAACTTTGATTAAATAATACGCCCATGCTGCAAATAATACCCAGCAGATAGATTTGATTATGTTTTTCATCTTTACGCCTTCTTTTTAATTTAATCTTTAAAAACTTCCTCTAAATAATTTCTTATTAATATGTTTGTTTTCTTCTAATGTTTCTATGTATACTTCTTGCGGATCACGATATAAAACGTCTTTTATGTAAACTTCGTCTATGATATTTTCTGGATATTCTTCAAATAAAACAGAGTCGCTATAAATTACATTCCCTTCCGTGTCCTTATAACATTTCTCAGTCATAAGAACGTCCCCCTTTCTTTTTAATTTAATCTATTGAAGTTAAACTTACTTCCCCCTAACTTCACTAATAGAATACCATACAATTTATACCCTGTCAAGAACTTTTTTAATATAATCTTTAAAATTTTTTAGTGGTTACTTTTGTTCTTTATGATATAATATATTTAACAGAGAATACCACATTTTTAAAACTCTAATCTATTTTCTAATAGATTTTCTATTCCATTTTATATTCCATATTGGAATATAATCTAAATTGGAATCGCTAATCTATTTCAAATTGTATTTTATTATCTATTTTAAGTTATAATATATATTTTACTTTAAATTATAATTTATATTATAACTTAAATGATATTTTATGATATATTCCTTTTTATATTCTGTAATATATTCCATTATATAAGATATTTTATATTTTAGATTATAATTTAGATTTCTATTGTATTTTATTTTATATTCCACTTTGTATTTTAAAATATATAATCTTTTGTATTTGAGAATGTATTACTATTTTAACTTACATTTTATCTTATATTTTAGTTTACATTTCATT
>JAEAME010001349.1_pt1 | contig 17613 bp, 16 predicted proteins | sample 8958731 | NCBI WGS metagenome assembly JAEAME01 (sample SAMN16933194, study PRJNA681113) | bioreactor sludge metagenome | isolation source: anerobic bioreactor sludge (Control) | place: India:Bengaluru | collected 2018-10-24 | reverse complement strand
AAGAAAAAAACCTTTATTCGGCGGCCCATGGTCGTCAGGCGATGATCTTTCCCGGCTCGGGGCTTTTCAACCGCGCCGGAAAGTGGATCGTTGCGGCGGAGATGATCGAGACCTCCCGTCTGTTTGCGAGGACCGCGGCAAATATCGACAGTGCATGGCTGGAGGAACTGGGCGGGGACCTCTGTCGGAGAACCTATTCAGGACCTCATTGGGAGAAGAACCGCGGGGAAGTGGTCGCCTTCGAACAGGTGACTCTGTTCGGTCTGGTCATTGTTTCCGGAAGGACGGTTTCATTTGCCCGGATCGATCCCGATGAAGCGGGAAGAATCTTCATTCGGAGCGCGCTGGTGGATGGCGAGATCCGGCATCCGCCCCCCTTTATGATTCACAATCAGGCATTGATCGCGAAGGTTGTTGGGATGGAGGAGAAATTGCGCCGTCACGACCTTCTGGTCGACGATCAAAGGATTGTGGATTTCTATGAACAGCGCCTCCCGGGAATCTTCGATGCTCGGACCCTGCAGCGTCTGGTCCGCGATCGCGGCAGTGACACTTTTCTTCGGATGAAGGAAAGCGATCTGTTGGCGAGATCCCCCGATGCAACCGAGATCGAACTGTACCCCGACGCCGTCTCAGCCGGCGGTTGTCGTTTTCATTGCGTTTACCGTTTCGACCCCGGATCCCTGGAAGACGGAATCACACTGAAAATTCCCCGGCATGCGACATGTTCCGTGTCTGCAGACTCTCTGGACTGGTCCGTTCCCGGGTTGCTGCGCGAAAAGATCGCCGCGCTCCTTCGCGGTCTGCCGAAGGAGTTTCGAAAGAAGTTGTTCCCGTTGCCCCGGACCGCCGATACCATTTGGAGCGAAATGCCGCGAAATGGAACCCTGCTCAACGCGATCGGCAGGTTTGTTTACGAGCGGTATGGCGTTAGTGTTCCTGCCGACCGGTGGCCGATGGAACACCTGGACCCACATCTGAAACTGCGATACTCCATCGTCGACGATAAAAACTGCGAATTGGCCGCAGGTCGCGACATGGTCGCACTCCGGAAAGATCTCATGGATGAAGGGGAAACGGATGCACTGGCGAATGCGAAACAAATCTGGGAAAAAACAGGACTGAAGACCTGGGACTTCGGCGATCTTCCGGAAAAGGTTCCGCTGTATGAGGGCCGTGTTCAGCAGGGGGTCGCTTATCCCGCCCTTATGGAGACCGACGAAGGGGTTTGCCTGCGCCTTTTTCCGGATCCCAGCACGTCCCGCATGGCTCATCGCATGGGAGTCAAAGCCCTCCTGAAGCTTGAATTGCGGTCCGAGCTGCGGCACCTGAGAAAAGGACTGGCTCCGACCGGGGAGCTGAGGGTCTGGGCAGCGTCGTTCGGCGGCGAAAAGTCGCTGGAAAACGCGCTGTTCGAAAAAGTCCTGCACGATCTTTTTGAGGCCGATATACGCATCGCCGAGGTCTTCCGGGAATATTCAGTCAAGATCCGGTCGCTGATCCATCCCACGGGTCAGAAGGTTGTGAAAACGGCTGAACCGGTCATTAAAGCGCTCTATGAGGTCACGGAGTCCTTCCGCATCATCGAGATCGCCAACCGCGACAACCGCCCTTTCCTTGCGTATCTCGGCGATCTTCGCAAGGAGCTTTCGACTCTGCTGCCGGCCGATTTTTTAATCCGGTACGAATCGGAAAGACTCTCCCATATTTGCCGATATCTGCGTGCCATGTCGATTCGCGCCGAAAAAGGATCCGTTCATCTGGAAAAGGCTCTGGCCCGTGAGGCGGAGGTTCGCAACCTGGTTGAACGTTTCAAGGGGGTATCGCCGCATCCGGACCAGTCATCCGACGAAAAACGCATAGCCCTCGAAGAGTTCTTTTGGTGGATCGAGGAGTACAAGGTTTCCCTGTTTGCTCAAGAACTGAAGACTTCCGTACCGATTTCACGAAAACGTCTCGACGCCAGAATGGCGGAAATTGAAAGGATGCTGTAATGCTCATGTCACAGAATCGACGGAGGGAGGATGCGGACATGAAAGTTTTGTCGGAAAAAAGCGAAGGGATCTTTACGGTCACCATCAACCGTCCGGAACGAAGAAACGCCGTGGACCGTGAAACCGCCGATCTGCTGGTTGAAGCATTCGTCGAATTTGAAGAGGACCGCAACCTGCTTGTGGCCGTCTTGACCGGAAACGGGGGAAACTTTTGTGCCGGGGCCGACCTCAAGGCCGTCGCCCGGGGTGATCTTCAGCAGGTGAACCGTCTTGATTTCGATATGTCGAAACCGGGTCCAATGGGTCCGACTCGAATGAGGACGACGAAACCCGTCATCGCCGCCGTACCCGGTTTTGCCGTGGCCGGCGGATTGGAGCTGGCCTGCTGGTGCGACCTTCGGGTTGCAGAGCGCGATTCGGTTTTCGGGGTTTTTTGCCGGCGTTACGGCATCCCCCTCATCGACGGAGGCACACAGCGCCTCCCCAGGTTGATCGGAATGAGCCGCGCTTTGGATATGATCCTGACCGGTCGCCCTGTAGGCGGTGAAGAAGCCTTTGCCATCGGCCTGGCCAACCGGCTTGTTGAAACCGGAAAGGCCAGGGAGGAAGCGGTGGAGTTGGCCCGACGGATCGCCGTCCACCCGCAGGCGTGCATGATCGGGGACCGCCTCTCCGTATATCGGGGATTCAACCTCTCTATGGAGGCAGCGTTGGAGCAGGAATTTCACATGGGCATGGAGGTGATTTCCCAGGAAGGTCTGCAGCCCGGCGCAACGAAATTTTTACAGGGAATCGGAAAGCACGGCCATTTCTAAATACGCTGTTGCCGCTCCATCTTTCGGATTCAATCGCTCAGCCAATCGTCAGTGAACCGATCAAATCTTTCATGTGTTTGATCTGATGGCGAGCCATGTATTCTTGGATCCCCTCCAGGACCTCGATGGTCACGGACGGGTTTAAAAAATTGGCCGTTCCGATTTCGACCGCTGACGCCCCGGCAATCAGGAATTCGATTGCATCGGCAGCCGTACGAATGCCTCCTACGCCGATGATCGGAATTTTCAATGCCTGAGCCGTTTGCCAGACCATGCGCAGCGCAATGGGCTTGATGGCCGGTCCGGAGAGGCCGCCGGTGACGTTGGCCAGGCGGGGGCGCCGCGTTTCTATGTCCACAGACATCCCCGTCACGGTGTTGATCAGCGAGATCGCATCGGCACCGGCTGCCTCTGCGGCAAACGCGATCTCGGTAATATCGGTGACGTTCGGCGTCAGTTTGACAATCAAGGGCAGTCCGGTTTCTCTTCGTACATTTTGGGTTACATCGGCCGCCATATCCGGATCGGCGCCGAAGGCGATCCCCCCTTTTTTCACATTCGGACAGGAGATGTTGACTTCCATGCCGGCGATTCCGGCGACCGTATCGAGCATCGCGGCAACACGACGATAGTCATCGATCGTTTCGCCAAAAATGTTCACAAGGACGGTGGCGCCCAACTGCCTGAGATGAGGCATCTTTTCCTGAATAAACGCGCGGATGCCGATGTTCTGCAATCCGATGGCATTAAGCATGCCGCCGGCGGTTTCGACGATGCGGGGCGGCGGGTTTCCCGGTCTCGGTTCGAGCGAGAGGCCCTTGACCACAACGGCACCCAGTCGGCTTAAATCCACAAAAGGTTCGAATTCCAATCCGTAGCCGAAGGTTCCCGAAGCGGTCATGACGGGATTTTTGAGTTCGAGAGGGCCGATCTTCACCCCGAGCCCAACCGCTTCGGCTGATCGTTTATCCGATATCATAAAAGCGATCCCTTCTTGACCTACGTATCAGATTTGAGACAGTTCACGGACGTCAAAAACCGGACCCTCGCTACACACTCTTCGATAGTTTGTTACCCCCTGACTGTCGGTCGTCTTTACAGCGCAACCGAGGCATGCCCCGAAGCCGCACGCCATCCTCTCCTCGAGCGAGACCTGGCAACGGAGGGGGGTCGGACGGACAAGGCGACTGAGGGAGCAGATCATCCCTGAAGGTCCACAACCGTAAATCCACGTCGTATCGTGCGGAAAACTTCCCAGATCCCGTTCGAGAAGATCCGTGACCGTGCCTCGATATCCCAAACTGCCGTCATCGGTGCAAACCCTGAGGTCGCAAAACCCTTCCAGACGATCCATACCGACCAGAAGTGCTGCCTTCTTGGCCCCGACATAGGCCGTTATGCCCGCTTCTTTAAAACCCCCAGCCCCTTCACGAAATTCTTGCAGCAGAAAGTTCAGTGGAGCTACGCCGACGCCCCCTGCAACAAAAACCGCACTCCGGACGGACGTCGGCATTGTAAATCCTTTCCCCAGGGGTCCGAGAACGCTTACAGATGACTTTTCCCTCAAATGTGAAAAAAAAGCGGTCCCCCGACCCACGACGCGATAGAGCAGATCGAGGATTCCCTGATCGTTTTCCTTACGGAATCCGTAAACGCTGAACGGTCTGGACAGAAGAGGTTCCTCCCGCCCGGGCTCACGGATCATGATGAATTGCCCGGAATGAGGCGGATCAAAGGAATCCGGGAGAGACAAGGACATGCGGTAATGGCCGGGTGCGACCTCAAGATTTTCCATCACCTGTGCTGTGATTGCGGACGGGTGCTGAGACGTTGTGATCACGACTTCCCTCTTTCCTTCCTCGTCGAACCCGCTGTTTCAACCCTCTTCGGATCCATCGACATCATCAATGCATCCTCGCCCGTATCGGAGTAATAACCATGCCGAACCCCATCGACGACAAACCCGAAGTTTTCATAGAGTTTCCGAGCCGCGCTGTTGGAACTGCGGACCTCCAGACGGACGCCGCCAAGCTTTTCCTGATGGGCCGCCTGCAGCATCCGCGACAGCAATCGGGACGCGATGCCTTGCCTGCGGAACCCGGATCGAACGGTGATGTTGTGAATTTGAATCTCGTCCGCAACAAACCAGAATACAATATAACCTGCAACCAGTTGAACGTGCCGTCCGGGAAGCCTTCCAACCAGTATGTGGGAAAGGGGGTTGGCCGCCTCACAGCGAAACAGATTCGTCGACCACGGGGTTCGATAGGAATCTTTTTCAATCTCTGCGATCTGGGGTAGATCCCTTTCTTCAAATTCCGCGATGGTCAATCCGTCAGCATCCATAAATTCACAGCAATCACAAATATCGAACGATGACCGTCACAGCCAAAAAGATCCCGCAGAAGACCGGCAAGGCGCCGCGCAGCCGGATCGTGTTCAGCGTCACCGCAATTCCGAGCACGGGAAGCAAGGCATAGAGAAGTTGAAGTCCCCGGTTACCCCATGGCTCGATTCGCGGATACATCCAGGTGATCAAAGCGATGCCGGCTGGAAGTGCGATCAGGATGATTGCCGCCGGAAAAACAAAGTTCAGCATCGCGGCCCTAAAATGGCTCTTCGCGACGGAGTGGACATTTCTGCTGTCGGCATCCCACGACATCTCCTTGGCCGATTTTTCGTTGCTTCGAATGATCCGTAACTCCATTTTTTTGGCCAAAAAGGCAAATGGGGCATAGAGAAGGACCGCAGCAGCAATCAATCCCTGTGAAAGTTCTCCGATGACCCGGCCGCTCTCGATGGCGCCGGCCGCAATCAATACGGCCGCGATGGTATCGTTTGGCGGAATGTAGGCTCCGATCGCCGGACGATCGATCCAGAAGAGTTCGATGAAAGCCCCCGACACCAGTCCCGTGTAGGGATCGCCAAGAATCAAACCGACCAACGGGGCCGAAACGATCGGTCGCGAAATCATGGTCTGAATAAAAACGCGATCCAGACAGAGCAACCCACCCACAATCGATACGATCAGAACGTCGTTGACCATCGGACCTGTCCGGTAGGATCAAATTGCTTACGACCGTCGGGCCGGAATAGAATTCCGGACTCATGGATTCCGAACGGATGAGTCCTGCACTTTCCGCACGATTTCAAAAAGATCGATCGGCTTTTCGCGTGGGACACGCCGCAGTTCAATTCTAACCCCTTCGTCCCGAAGATAATTCATAGTACAGATGTCGTCGTCGTTCAGCAATACGGAAGGCGTACAGCACAACTTGCAATCTTCGCTGAAGACGTTGCCGATATTCAGCCGATCGAAGCGAAATCCGAGACGGAAGGACTCGCATGCATCCTTGATCCCGCTGAAGAGCACGATCGTCTTCGAACCGTCACCCCGCCGGTATGAATAGGTTTTGGAGAATTCGGCAATACTGGAAACAATAACATTCACTTCCCGGGGAACGGCCATCCGAATCACGGTCTCGCGAAAATAATCGGCCGACACCAAGTCATCCACAACGGCAATACAGGACGCCTTCAGAAAGGGGATCCATGCCTCCAGCAGTTGACCGTGAACCAAACGGTTGTCAATCCTGACGAGGGCTATATCCAATGAAGGCTGCAATGGCCTATCCGGTTACTTTCTTTCTAAGGATCTCGCTGGCAAGGGAAATATTCTTGATTCCGTACTCCTTGATTTGCTGTGCGAACTCTCTCAGGGAGATGTTCTCGCCGATGTCGGGCAACTTCAAAAGCATGGGAAGATTGACGCCGGTGATCACCTCAACCTTACCCTCTTTCATAAAAGAAAGCGAGATGTTCGATGGCGTTCCGCCGAACAAATCGGTCAGAATCAATACCCCCTGTCCCTGATCAAGTTTTTTGATGGCGCCGCTGATCTCTTTTTTGAGATCCTCGACCCCTTTGATCTGATCAACCGAGATATGAACGATACCCTTCAGGCTTCCCCGGATCAGTTCTGCCGCTTTGATCAGTTCCTTTCCCAAATTGCCGTGGGTGGTGATCAATACCCCGACCATGATGGATTCCCCCATGTCCCGATGGTGATCAAAAGCTAACGGATCGGGTTCCAATTGTCAAGTGAATACAACAGCGAATCCGGTATCTACCCAAAATCTCCTCCCCTTCGGTCACATTTTTCAATGAGGCAACAGAAGGTACATCCGGTGGTTCAGACCGTATCCCTATCCTTGATCAGCATGGTCGATGGATCAAGGATCAGTTTGGAATCCACGGGTCTGGGTATTGCGCCCCGAAGCAGCTGAATATGCACATCCGCATGCATCGGCTGCAACTCCACAACCCAGTCAAAAAGATCGGCCACCGGGGAAAAAAACACCGGCAATCCGTCCGGACCCGGAAGTTGATGCCGGTGGGTATGGACCGTAAACCAGATTCGCATACCGTTGCCGGTGGACAACTTCTTTAACTCGTTGAGATCCTCGCGAATGGATTGGTCAAAATGCAGACCGTCGATGATCATCATCGCCGGCGCAAAAATTCCCTGCTCGCTCAAATCGCTCAGCCGCTCTTCCAACTTCGGAACGGTGAAGCTTTCCACCCGGAAGGTCATAATAAACCTGTGGGGGAGAACCGATTCCCAAAGGCTGTTGATCTGCTTTCCTCCCTTCCGACCGGCAAGATGATGAAAAAGTTCATTGTACCAAAGGTTGACCTTGTTCACGGGATCGTTCAGACTGATATGGAGAACATTCCGATTTCTCAGCATGCTGTTGATGGCAAGCTGAACCAAAAGAGCGGTTTTTCCAACGCCGGCATGTGCCAGGACGGCACCGAAGCCGCCGACGGGAAGGATCTCCTCCGTTTCGAAACCGAGCTGACGTAAAGGATTGCGTAAAATAAGTTCCTCGATCAACATAAGTCGTTTCCTGTCATCAAAGGCATGATCGGAAGGAGAGATGGGAAATGTCTCCTCGAATCCTTCGTTTCATACCGTGTTTTTCTTTCGCTGTGCGACTTCCTCAGCAATTTTTTCTGCAACGGACTGTGGAACCTGGCGATAGAGAGCGAATTCCATTGTAAACTGTGCTTTTCCCTGGGTCGAGGATCGCAATACCGTAGAAAATCCAAACATTTCCGCCAGAGGCACCTGGGCCTCGACCACGGTCAGGATCCCCTCGTCCTGGGCGCCGACAATCATTCCCCGCCTTTGATTGAGCAGGCCCATCACGGCGCCTTGAAACTCGGTCGGTGTTTCGACCACCACCTTCATGATCGGTTCGTGGATAACCGGTCTGGCCTTTGCATAGGCCTCACGAAACGCACCGCGGGCGGCCGTCTGGAAGGCCATGTCGGAAGAGTCTACCGCATGAAATGCACCGTCGTTGATGGTGATCTTGACCCCGGTAACGGGGAATTCCATCTTCGGGCCCTTGGCCATGCATTTTTGAAAGCCTTTTTCACAGGCGGGGATGAAATGGGTGGGAATCGCTCCACCCTTGATCTGGTTGTCGAAAATGAAATCTGCATCCCCTTCGATGATCGGTTCCATATACCCTGCAACTCGCGCATACTGCCCCGAACCTCCTGTCTGCTTCTTGTGGATGTAGTTGAAATCCGCACGTTGGGTGATGGTCTCCCGGTAGGCAACCCGCGGCTTCCCCGTTTCGACAACAGTCCCATATTCACGTTTCATCCGTTCGACATAGATCTCCAGGTGGAGTTCGCCCATCCCTTCGATGATGGTCTCGTTGGTTTCGTCGTCGACATGGGTGCGGAAGGTCGGGTCTTCCTTTGTAAAACGGTTGAGCGCTTTGGACATGTTGATCTGGGACAGATTGTCTTTCGGAAAGATCGCAAGTGAAATCACAGGTTTCGGGACAAACATGGAGGTCATGGTCAAATTGTTGCCTGGGGTCACGAAGGAATCTCCGGAAGCACATTCAATGCCGAAGAGCGCCCCGATATATCCGGCGGTTACCGCCTCGATTTCCTCCATCTGATCCGCGTGCATTCGCACAACGCGACCCACCTTGATTTTTCGGCCGGTGCGCGAATTTACAACAACCTCGCCTTTTGTCAGTGTCCCCTGGTAAACTCGAACATAGGTCAATTGGCCATAGGGGCCGTCTTCGAGTTTAAATGCAAGCGCAACGGTCGGAAGAGACGGATCGGGAAGCAGTCGAACCGGGGCCTCATCGCGGTCAAGGTCCAGAGCGGTGTTCTCGACGTCCGACGGACAGGGGAGGTAGTGGGTAACGGCATCTAAAAGCGGTTGCACGCCTTTGTTCTTGTACGCGGAACCCATAAAAACCGGTGTCAGTTTCCTCGCCAGGGTACCCCTGCGAACGGCCTCAATAATGAGGTCGTTGGAAACCGTTCGCTCTTCGAGGATAGCCTCCGTGAGGGCATCCGAGAAGAGCGAAACGGCATCAACCATCGCTTCCCGTTTTTCCTTCGCCGCGCCTAAAAGATGAGGCGGAATCTCATCCATACGCACTTGTTCGCCATGATCCCCGTCGAAATACAGGGCCTTCATGGTAAGCAAGTCGACGACTCCACAAAAATCTGTTTCCAGACCGATCGGCAATTGCATCGCCAATGCGTTGTGCCCCAGTTTGTTTTGGAGCTGGGCGATGACACGGGAAGGATCGGCACCGCTTCGGTCGCATTTGTTGATAAAGGCAATGCAAGGGACATGGTATCGCTTCATCTGCTGATCCACCGTGATGGACTGAGACTGGACACCGCCGACGGAACAGAGCACGAGTACGGCACCGTCCAGAACGCGCAGCGAACGTTCCACCTCGATCGTGAAATCAACGTGTCCGGGTGTATCGATGATGTTGATTTCATGGTTGCGCCATTCGCAAAAGGTGGCCGCCGAAGCAATGGTTATCCCTCGCTCCTTCTCCAGCTCCATCGAGTCCATCGTTGCACCCACTCCGTCTTTTCCCTTGACGTCGTGAATGGCGTGGATCCGCTTGGTGTAAAATAGAATCCTCTCGGTGAGCGTGGTCTTTCCGGAATCGATGTGGGCGCTGATCCCGATGTTCCTCACCTTTTCTACGGTATAGCTCATGCCTCTTCCTTCCTGGATGGACCCTCTACCATCCACCCAGACGATAGAAATAAAAAAAACCCCTCTCGGGGATAAAATGCACTCTGAAAAGCAAATCCCTATGACGATACGGAATGCACCGAAAACTATTCGATTCCTATAGGTTTGTCAAGGATTATTTCGGCCTGACTGTCGGCAATATTCACGATAAGATTCAATCATGCCTTCATTCTCATTTGGCGGAAAATTTCTCTCAGGGCTTCGGCAAGGAGCGTTATATTTTCATGCCTGCTTGAGTATCCCATCAGCCCGATCCGCCAGATCTTGCCTTTCAACGGTCCGAATCCGCCGGCAATATCGATGCCGTATGTCTCGCGCAGTTGCGTCCGAACCGTTGCGTCCTCTACGCCGTCGGGAATGCAAACGGTGCTGAGCGATGGCAAGCGGTATTCTGCGGGCACAAAAAGCTTCAAGCCTAAAGCCTCCAGCTTATCCCAGAGATACTCCGCATTTTTCTTATGGCGAATCCAGCGAGCCTCCAGACCTTCCTCGAGAATCAGTCTCAATCCTTCCCGGAAACCATAATGAAGGGTCGTGGATGGGGTATGATGATAAATCCTATCCTGATTCCAATATTTTTCGACCATTGTCAGATCGAGGTACCAGTTGGAAACGCGTTTTTTCCGTCGGTAAAGGATCTCGCGTGCCCGGTCGTTCACGGTCACGGGAGAAAGGCCCGGGGGACAGCCGAGGCACTTTTGCGATGCACTGTACGCGATGTCCACACCCCAGTCGTCTATTTTCAGTGGAATCCCTCCCAGAGAGGTCACGCAATCGATCAAGAAAAGTGCGCCGTGGCGATGCACGATTTCGTCGATCTTCTCCAGCGGTTGCAGAGCTCCGGTGGAAGTTTCAGCATGAACGAGGGCCATGATCTTGACCGGTTTGTTTTTGATGAGGACATCCTCGATTACCGACGGAGTAAATATTCCACCCCATGGTTTTTCAAGGCGTATGACTTTTGCGCCGTATATCTTCGCCATTTCGCACATTCGTTCACTGAAATAGCCGTTGCATGCGATGACGACCTTATCGCCCGGTTCTACGAAGTTGCAGAAAGCGGTTTCCATACCCGCGCTGCCGGTGCCGGACATCGGAAAGGTCATCTGATTTCTCGTCTGAAATACTTCCCGAAGCAATGCCTGTTCCTCGTCCATCAATGCGTTCCATTCCGGATCGAGGTATCCGATCACTTCTGTACACATCGCGCGTAAAACACGGGGATGAACATCACTGGGGCCGGGGCCCAATAAATAACGGTGCGGCACATTCAGATCTTTCATCACAATAGTCATCAGTTCTTCCTCAACTGCATTGATTTTTATCGGTTTCAAAATACCATGCCCGGTCCCATCAGCTCATTGGGGGGAACATATCCAACGAGATGCGTCCGCCTACACCAAGAGACTGGAAAAGTCAAGGTGTGTGACAAAAAGACGAGATCCTCCTTGACAAATGTTGATTTTCCTCATAGTGAAAGCCAACGATTGAATATACTGGAGGCAGGCCGTGACCGTGAAGATGTATACGCTCAGTACGTGCAGCCACTGCAAATCTGCAAAGATATTCATGGAAAAGCATTCCATTGAGCATGAATTCACCGATGTGGATTTATTGACCGGCGAGATCCGAAAAAAAATGCTGGATGAAATCCGTCAATACAACCCCGCATGCAGTTTTCCGACGATCCTGGTAGATGAGACAGTGGTCATCGGCTTCAATGAAAAGCGCCTTTCGGAGTTACTCGGTCTATGACGGCGGAACAGCTCTACGAGTCCCTGCGAAAGATTCATGAGCCGCGTGGATATTTCTTCAATCGGGACCGGGAAAAAGTTTTTGATCTCCTCCATTCCCTTCTGCTGAACCGTGAACGATACGGTTACATGTGCTGCCCTTGTCGCTTGGCCTCCGGCAACCGTGAATGGGACCGTGACATCATCTGCCCTTGTACGTATCGTGATCAGGATGTCCAGGAATATGGCCGATGCTATTGAAGCCTGTATGTCTCGTCCTCCTGGAGCGAGGACGGAACGGAACAAATTTATGTCCCGGAGAGAAGGCCGGTCGACAAAATGCGTTTTTGACGTTTTGACGGTAACCGTTCGATGCGGTCGTTTCATCAAATCAAAAGAAGCTTCTCATCTCCAATGTTTTTTCATAAGATCACGGAATGAATTTTACATGGGATTTCCCATACCCTTCCCGGAGGATGCCCGTATTTGCCCGTAATGCGGTTGCCACATCTAATCCGTTGGCAGCGCAGGCCGGGCTCAGGATGATGCTCCGTGGGGGGAATGCGGTGGACGCGGCTTTGGCCTCGGCGATTGCATTGACGGTTGTCGAACCCACAAGCAACGGAATCGGGAGCGACGCCTTCGCCATCGTCTGGGATGGAAATAAGCTGTATGGTTTGAACGGTTCGGGTCGCTCCCCGGAAGCCTGGACTCCGGATCGCTTTGCACGCTGCAAGAGGATGCCGCAACTGGGTTGGGATACGGTGACTGTTCCCGGGGCTGTTGACCTGTGGTCAACGCTGTCGCGGAAGTTCGGCTCACTCCCCTTCCGGGATCTCTTCGAACCGGCCATGGAATATGCGGCCCGGGGGTTCATGGTCGGCCCGGTAACATCAGAAAGATGGAAGCAGGCACAGAAAACCTATCGTGATTATCCCGATTTTTCAAAAACCTTTCTTCCTGACGGGCAGGCCCCAAGTCCTGGCGAATGGTTTCATCCCCCCGGTTTTTCAGACACCTTGAAAATCCTTGCGGAGACACATGGGGAATCCCTCTACCGTGGGGCACTTGCAGAACGACTCGCTTCCTTTTCTCGGATAACCGGCGGTTGCATGACCGAAAAGGATTTGGCCGAACACCGGACGGAATGGGTCAATCCGCTCTCTGTCCACTGGAATGGCGTTGACCTGTATGAACTTCCGCCAAACGGTCAAGGCTTGGCCGTTCTCATCGCACTGGGAATCCTAAAACATCTCTCCATCGAAGAGGTTCCGGTCGACTCAACGGACAGCATCCATCTGCAGGTTGAGGCAATGAAACGGGCATTCGCCGTGTCCCAACGGCAAATCGCCGATCCGCTCTGGATGACGGTGGAACCATCGGAATTTTTGAAGGATGATTTCCTGCGAAAGGAGGCGGAATCGATCTGCCGGGAAAAGGCATCCTATCCCTCTGCAACGATCCCCCATGACGGCGGTACGGTGTATCTGACCGCTGCCGACGAAAAGGGAAGGATGGTTTCATACATCCAGTCCAATTACATGGGTTTCGGATCTGGAATCGTCATTCCCGGAACCGGAATCTCTCTCCAGAATCGAGGCATGGGTTTTGCGTTGGAAAGGGATCACCCGAACCGGGTCGCCGGCAAAAAACGGCCGTTTCACACCATCATTCCAGGGTTTGTAATGAAGGATGGCTGCGCTCTGATGTCCTTCGGCGTGATGGGTGCGCATATGCAGGCTCAGGGACACATTCAAATGATGGTCCGGATCTTTGCAGGCAGGCAGAACCCACAAACAGCTCTCGATGCGCCGCGCTGGTATCTTGATGAACATTCATACCTTTCACTGGAGAATGGATTCGGACCGGACATCCGGCAATCACTCATCCGGAGAGGCCATCTTCTGAAGGAAACGGCAGAACTTCCTGTTTTCGGCGGTGGACAGATCCTGTATCGGATGAACGAAGGGTACTGCGCCGGGTCCGATCCGAGAAAGGACGGCCAGGCGGTCGGCTATTAGCAACTTTGATGTGACAGGGTCGGCTCCATTCCGTTTCGATCGTTCATGGATTTTATTGGATGCTTCATGATTGACAAATCTGAAATCCATCCCTATCTTACCGAACAAGATCCCACCAAAGGAGAGATTGCCTTGAATCCCAATTATAAATGCCGCAAAAATGGCTGTCCTATCACCGAAGCCTGCCAAGATACCTCTTGTGAGTGGCGCTTGAAAAATGAAGCCTTTTACAATTGCACATGGGTTGCCTGCAATTTCGGCCCTTTTACACTGGAAGAGGTTGGAGAAATGATGGGCGTCACCCGGGAACGAATCAGGCAGATTGAAGCCAAGGCCTTGAAAAAACTTCAACATAAAAAAAGGAGAGATCAGCTTCGCGACTTTGCGTCTCCCGGAAGCGACATGGATATGGGTTGAAATTCTGGGCTCAATCGATTTTCGGACGGTCAAACGATATGTCTACTTTTGTTTTTTACGGCTTTTCAACTCCTCGAGAAATTCTCCCATATGCTGCTTCCTTTCCGCCCTGGAAAAAAGAGATGCCTCCATGTTAATTTCCAGGTCGATCGCCGACTGTTTGTCCAGTTGCGGGGTGGTTTCGGACATCCTCTTGACCGCCTGAATTGCTTCCGGAGAACGTCTGGCCAATTCCTGCGCTATGGATTCGGCCTCTGTCATCAGCTTCTCCGGCGGAGCGATCTTGTTCACCAGGCCGATCCGAAACGCCTCTTGGGCGCCAATCGGTTCCCCCAGCATCGTGAGTTCCTTCGCCTTGCTTCTTCCGACAATCTGTCGCAGCGGATCGAAAAGAGGATTGAGTCCAAATTTCAGTTCGGGGTGACCGAAGATCGCGCTTTCCGACGCAATGATCATATCGCAAACCGTGGCCAAATTGAACCCGCCGCCAAGCGCAATTCCGCCTACCACAGCAATGACCGGCTTTTTACATCCATAGATTTTCTTCAGATACCGACTCATGGAAGAAAAGTAATCTCGAATTTCTGAGTCGGGGATGGAGGCCATCTCCTTCAGATCCATCCCGGCTGAAAAGAGATAGTTCCCTCCGGTAAGGATAATGGCACGAACTTCCGGATCCTCTTCGAGTGAGGTGAAACAATTCTCCAACTCGGACCGCATTTCACGGGAAATCGCGTTCATTTCGCCGGGACGATGAAGCGTAACCAGGGCATAGCCGGGTTTCTTTTCAACCAGGATGGTTCGATAGTTCATGGATCACTCTGTGAGCTAAAAGCCGTTTCCTTGCGGGGAGATGACGATCCGAACAACCGGATACGGCTATTGCAAGAGGTACTGCGCACCCCTTGTTCCTGCACTCTCCCTGAAGATTTCCTCTGCCACAATGGCTGCCATGCTTCGTATCAGATATCGCAAGATGCCTTTTTGCTTTTTTGGGGCGAAAACGATTTCGGGTTTTTCGTCAATACCGGACAAGCGCGCAGCGAGAAGAACCGCGTCTTGGAGACTCCCCAGTCCATCGATTAAACCCAATTCCTTGGCCTGCCTCCCCGTAAAAACCCTTCCGTCGGCCAGCGGCAGGATCTTGGCCGGCGGAATGTTTCGGTTTGCCGAAATGGCTTTGACGAATTGATCGTTGATGTCGTCGACGATTGCCTGGATCATTGCGCGTTCCTCGTTCGTCATTTCACGTGTGGGGGAACCCATGTCCTTAAATTTGCCGCTCTTGATGACCGACGAACGAAGTCCGATTTTTTTGAGCAGTTCCTCAAAATTCGCAAACTGCATAATGGCGGAAATGCTGCCCGTGATCGTCCCGGAATTTGCAAGAATTTGATCCGCAGCCACGGCGATCAGGTAACCGCCGGATGCCGCCACGGAACCCATCGAAGCGACCACCTTCTTTTTTTTGCGAAGCTCGAGGACTGCCTGATAAATTTCCTGAGACGGGGCAACGCTTCCGCCCGGTGTGTCGAGCCTCAGCACGACCGCACGGATTTTGTCGTTTTCATCGAATTCTTTGATTTGATCAATGATCTCCTTGGCATCGCTGATGACTCCTTCAATCGGAATCACACCGACCTTTGCCGTGAGGCCGAAAGAATCGGATCCCCAAAAAAAACCCAATCCATAAACCACCACAAAGAAGATGATCCCGATCAAAACCAGAAGCCCCATGCCCAGGATCACCGGATGCCTTCTCATTTTTTCGGATCGCTCCCGAGATCTCTATGATTCGTCGGTTTTCACAATCTTGACATCGGCCAGCGCCTTGCTCAGGCTGGACCCGATGTTTTCCCGGTTGTTGATATACTGATTGGCGGTGTTTCCTTCCGAGCTCGTTTCGTAATCCTTGATGCTCAGGCGGATCTTCCGGCTCTTCGGGTCCACATTTTTGACGACAGCGGTCACCGTATCGTTCAGCGCAAACAATTCTGATGAGGATTTCACCCTCCGCGAACTCAGTTCGGAGATGTGGACCAGACCCTCAATGCCTTCCTCGATTTCAACGAATATGCCGAAATCCGTGATATTGGTGACCTTTCCCGAAACGACCGATCCGGACGGATATCGAACGCTGAGTTCCTCCCAGGGGTTCTTTTCGAGCTGTTTGAGCCCCAACGAAAATTTCTCATGCTCGACATCGATGTTCAGGACCATGACCTCGACTTCCTGACCCTTCTTGAACATCTCGGAGGGATGTTTGACCCGCTGTTTCCAGGAAATGTCCGACATATGGATGAGACCGTCGATTCCCTCCTCCACGCCGACAAATATTCCGAAGTTGGTGATGTTTCGAATGACTCCCTTGATAATGCTTCCCTCCGGATATTTCGTCTTGAGCGTCTCCCAGGGGTTGGGCGTGGTTTGTTTCAGCCCAAGTGAAATGCGCTTCGTTTCGGTATTGATGTCCAGAATCATAACCTGGAGGCGCTGACCGACCGACAACACCTTGGATGGATGTTTGATTTCTCTGGTCCAGAACATCTCAGACACATGAATCAGGCCTTCCACACCCGTTTCCAGTTCAACAAATACGCCGTAGTCCGTCAGATTGACAACGCGACCTTCCACAATGGCATGGAGGGGATATTTGTCCTTGATCGTTTCCCAGGGGTTGGAAGCCAGTTGCTTGAGGCCCAAGGCCACTCGCTCCTTGTCCCGGTCAAACGAAAGGACCTTCACCCTGATCTTTTCTCCCTTCGAGAAATGATCGGACGGCCTCGTGATCCTTCCCCAGGATATATCCGTTACGTGAAGAAGCCCGTCAATGCCTCCCAGATCGATGAATAGACCGTAATCCGTGATGTTCTTGATGACGCCCTCGACAATCTTGCCTTCCTCGATGTTCAGCAGCGTCTCGCGTTTTTCTGCCTCCCTCTCCTTCTCAAGGATGGTCCTCCGTGACAGGACGACATTGTTTCGCTTTCTGTCGTACTTCAGAACGTTGAAGAGGAAAGATTGACCGACAAAACGATCCAGGTCTCTCACCGGGCGGATATCCACCTGCGAACCGGGAAGAAAGGCAGGAATCCCGATGTCGACGGAGAGCCCGCCTTTTACTCTCTCGACAACCGTTCCCTTGACGGGGGTATTCTGCTCACAGGCCAGTTTCACATCATCCCAAATCTTGATTTTGGCGGCTTTGTCTCGCGAGAGGACGAGGTTTCCATCCTGGTCCCTTCGATCCACGAGAACCTCGATCTCATCTCCGATATTGATCGTGATATTCCCTTTCTCGTCTCGCAATTCCTTGGCAGGGATGTATCCCTCCGTCTTCCAACCGACGTCCACCATGACGGAGTCCGGGTTGATCTGCACCACTTTGCCGTTCAATACACCGCCCATCTGTACGGACTGCAGGCTTTGTTCGTACAGTTCCTTGAAGCCGATATTTTCATCCTTTTCCTGCGAAGAAGTACCGGATCCTCCTGCCGCCTCCTCTTCGCCGATTTTATCACCTGCATCCTG
>JAEAME010001347.1_pt1 | contig 17628 bp, 13 predicted proteins | sample 8958731 | NCBI WGS metagenome assembly JAEAME01 (sample SAMN16933194, study PRJNA681113) | bioreactor sludge metagenome | isolation source: anerobic bioreactor sludge (Control) | place: India:Bengaluru | collected 2018-10-24 | reverse complement strand
GCCGAGGATGCGCAGCCACTTGGCCAGCTTGCCGAGCATGCAGTCGGCGACGAAGGTCATGGCCCCCCTAGAGGCCGAGGAATTGAACGGCCAGGCCGGAGACGAAGATCATCAGGCCGGCCAGGGCATGGGAGTAGCGCTCGAGCTTGCCCAGCCTGACGAAGCTCGCCCCGTACGAGGCGGCGGCGATGATGATCAGCATGGTGGCCACGGTCACCAGGCCGAAGGCCCCGGCCACCAGGGCCACGCCGGCCGTGCTGTGGCGGGCGGCCGGATACATGACCAGCGGGATGAGCGGCTCGCAGGGGCCGAAGACGAAGATGGTGAACAGCACCCATGGGGTGATGTTCGCCTTCTCCTTGCGCATGTGGACATGGGCGTGCTCGCTCTCGTGCTGGTGGACGTGCTCGTGGACGCTGCCGTCGGCGTGGGCGTGGACATGGCGGTGGGGCCGGTTCTTTACCGCCCGGTGCAGCCCCCAGACCATGTAGGCGAAGCCGAAGCCGATGAACAGCCAGGCGGCGGCGTTGCCGCGCCACGACTCGGCCGCCTCGAGGCGGCTCACGGCGATGCCCAGGGCCAGGCCGATGAAGCCCAGCAGCACCGAGCTCAGCACGTGGCCCAGGCCGGATAGGAAGGCGATGGCGAGGGTCTTGCACATGGGCCACTGCCGGGCCTTGGCCATGGCGATGAAGGGCAGGTAGTGGTCGGGGCCGATCACGGTGTGGAAGAAGCCCAGGAATACGGCCGTGCCGGCCAGGATCCAGATCTCGCTGCTGATCATGACGGATGGTCTCCTTCGTGTTCCGAGCCCGCATTATAGCACAGCGTGTCGCCCAACGGGAAGGTTAGCGATGCGCTTAGCCGCCTCCCAGCGCCCGCCACAGGGCGATGAAGCGCTCGGGCCCCAGCTGCTCGGCGCGGGCCTGGGCGCCGACGCCGGCGGCGGCCAAGGCCGGGTGCAACGCCTCAGCGGGAAATACGGCCAGGTTGTTGGCCAGGGTCTTGCGCCTCTCGGCGAAGCATTGGCGCACGAAGGCGTAGAATCCTTCGGCATCCTGGATGGGCGGCTCCACCGGCTCGGCCACGATCACGGTGGAGACGACCTTGGGCCGGGGGATGAAGGCGCCGGCCGGCACGTCGAAGGCGCGGTCACAGCGGTAGAGAAGCTGGAACACGACCGATTGGGCGTTGTATTTCTTCCCCCCCGGCGCGGCCAGCAGCTTGTCGACGAAGTCCTTCTGCAGCATCAGCGCCGCTGCCGCGATCTCCGGGCGCATGACGATGAACCAGTCGGCCAGCGGCTTGGAGATGTGGTAGGGCAGGTTGCCGGCCACGGTCACCTTTTCGCCCCTGAACAGCCCAAACAGGTCGACGTCCAGGATGTCCCGGTTCAGCACCTGCGCCCGGGAGCCGAATTCCTTGCGCAGCCGGTCGGCGAGGCCGGGGTCGATCTCGACCAGGGTCAGCGGGCGTCCGGGAAAGCGCTCGAGCAGCAGCCGGGTCAGGATCCCGCCCCCGGGGCCGATCTCCAGCAGCGGCCCGTCGCCCGCGGGCACGAGATCGGCGATGCGGTGCGCGACCCGCTCGTCGCGCAGGAAGTTCTGGCCCATCTTGGCGGATTTCGTCATGACGCAACCGATTATATGTCCGTAGCCTTGGTTTTGCCAGCAGAAGTGACTGAACTTGGCGTACGGCATACGGCGCACGGCGTACGGCAAACGCAAAACATGGAACTCTTTCGATCAAGAATTACGCAGCAGCCCCAATTACGGCGATCACTTCTCTCGAAATTGATTTGTCACCTAAATGCTCGCAGAAATCTCCGTTGATTTTATAAAGTTCTTTGATCTTGTTTTAAATGACCTTGTAAATGCTGTTGCCGTACGCCGTATGCCGTCCGCCGTGCGCCGAGCTACTTCCTTCTAAGCCGCTCCTTCCACTCGGGGATCAAGTGCTTGGGCTTGCGGCCGGCGAGGGCCTGGCGCACGGCCTCGACGGTCATCATGGCCATGCGCCTCCGGGTCGCGCCGGTGGCGCTGCCCAGGTGGGGGAGGAGGACGACGTTCTGCAGCTTTTTCAGCCGGTCGTTCACCTTCGGCTCCTCCTCGTACACGTCGAGGCCGGCGGCGAACAGCTCGTTGCGGGCCAGGGTGTCGGCCAGGGCCGCTTCGTCCATCAGCGGGCCGCGGGCGGTGTTGACGAAGACGGCGTCGCGCTTCATCAGCGCGAAGACATCGCGGCCGAACAGGTGATGGACGCCGCTCGAGTAGGGCAGGTGCAGCGAGACGACGTCGGCGCTGCGGATCAGCTCCAGGAAGGTGACGCGGGCGAAGCCGAATTTCCTCTCGACCTGCGGCTTGGGGTTGCGCGAATAGAAGACGACCTTCATGCCGAAGGCGCGGGCGCGCTGGGCGACGGCCAGGCCGATGCGCCCCATGCCCACGATGCCCAGCACGGCCCCGTTCAGCTCCTTGCCCAGCAGCAGGCCGGCCTGCCAGCCGCGGAAGTCGCCGGCGCGCACCAGCGCGTCACCCTCGACCACGCGCCGCGATGCGGCCAGGATGAGGGCCATGGCCAGGTCGGCGGTGGCCCGGGTCAGGACCTCGGGGGTGTGGGTGACCAGCACCCGGCGCTCGAGGGCGGCGGCGACGTCGACGTTGTTGTAGCCGACGGCGAAGTTGGCGATGACCTTCAGCCGCGGCAGCAGGGCGAGCAGGTCGCGGCCCACGGGGTCGGAGAGGAAGCTGACCAGGGCCACGGCGTCGGCGTGACGGCGGCAGCAGGCGGGCAGCCCCCCCTCCTCCTCGGCGATCACCAGCGCGAAATCGCGGCGCAGGCGCTCGACCGCCTCGTCGCTGTACGGGTGGGCCAGGATGACTTTCTTCATGGTCGGTTCACCTCGGGAGGGGCGGGGAAGGGAATGGCCAGGACGGATCCGCGGCCGGACGGGCGCGATGCGGCGATGGCTTCATGGTTGAAACAATGGGCGATGCAGGATTCGAACCTGCGACTCCTACCGTGTGAAGGTAATACTCTAGCCGCTGAGTTAATCGCCCAAGGCTACATTATAGGACAGAAAAGGCCGCCGGTCAAGGGAATCCGGCCCTGCCGGAACGCGCGCCCGGCCGGATTGCCATCCCCCCCGGCTTCGCGCTATAATGGCCCTTGAATTCAACGCGGGTATCAGTCCGCTTTCTTTGCGAAGCGGCCCGGGCAAGGACGACTCCATTGAACGGAACAACAGACAAGCTCGCTTTTCCCCATTTCCAGGCCAAGCTCCCCGGCAACGTCGGCGTCGCCCTGCAGGCCGGCATCCTCGGCCTGCTGGCCGGGCTCTCCGCCGTTCTCTTCGTGTTCCTGATCAACCGGCTGTTCTCGCTGACCTACCTGCGCTTCGCTCAGGGATCGCCCCTGTCTTTCGCGCTCTCCAGCCTGCTGGTCATCGTGGCCACGACGACCCTGGCCGGGCTGCTGCTGAGCCGGGTCAGCCCCGAGGCCGCCGGCAGCGGCATCACCAACGTCAAGCTGGCCTACTGGAAGGAACTCGGCAACATGAAGCTCAGGCCGGTGCTGGTCAAGTTCGCGGCCGGGGTCCTCAGCATCGGCGGCGGCACCAGCCTCGGCCCCGAGGGGCCGTCGGTCTTCATCGGCAGCGGCGTTGCCGCCAATGCCGCCGCAAGGCTCGGCTCCCCGGCGCGGAACCGGCGCGGGGCGGCGGTCGTCGGCGCCGCCGCGGGCCTGGCCGCGGCGTTCAATGCCCCGCTGGCGGCGATCGCCTTCGTGATCGAGGAGATCGTCGGCGACCTGAACAACCGTTACCTCGGCCGCGTCGTCCTTTCCTCGGTGATCGGCGCCTTCGTGGTCTACGCCCTGATCGGCCGCCAGCCGGCCTTCACCCTGCCCCCGGTGGAGGCCATCTCCTGGCTCCACTACCTGATCGTCCCCCCGGTCGCCATGGCCGCCGCGCTGGCGGGAGTCGCATTCCAGCGCGTCAGCCTGCTCTGGCGGGGGCGGCTGCGGCGCCAGAAGCGCGTTCCCGCCTGGCTGCTGCCGGTGCTCGGCGGCCTGCTGACCTGGGCCATCGGCTGCGCGGTCTTCCTGGTCGTCGGCAAGCTCGGCGTCTTCGGCATGGGCTACCAGGACCTCTCCAGCGCCCTGAGGAACCACTTCCCGTGGAAGGTCGCCGGGCTGATGGCCGTCGCCAAGCTGCTGGCCATCGTCATCGGTTACAGCTTCGGCGGCTGCGGCGGCCTGTTCGCCCCGCTGTTCTTCGTCGGCGGCATGACCGGCTTCTTCCTGGCCGGTCTGGCGCGGCTGTGGGTCCCCATCACCCCCGCCGACCAGATCGTGCTGGCCGTGGTCGGCATGAGCGCCTGTCTGGGCGCGGCGGCGCGGGCGCCGCTCAGCTCGATGCTGATCGTCTTCGAGATGACCCACCAGTTCGCGCTGGTGCCCAGCCTGCTGCTGGGCACGATCGTCAGCCAGGCCACCGCCCGACTGGCCGGCAAGCTGAGCTTCTATGACGCCCTGCTGGTACAGGACGGCCACGACCTGCACAAGGTCCATCCGCCGCTCAACCTGCAGGCCTGGCAGAGCCTGCCGGTGGCCTCCATCGCCAACCCGGCGCCGGTCATGCTCGACGCCCTGGACCCGGCCCAGATGCGTGAGAAGCTGCAGCGCTACCCCTTCCACAGTTTCCCGCTGCTGGAGAGGGGGAAGGTGCGCGGGATCGTGACCCGTCCGGCCATGGAGAGGGCGCTGCGCGCCGGCCGACCCCCCGAGGTCCTGAAGGCCGCGTTCTGCCACCCGGAACAGACGGTGCGCGAGATCGGCAAGAAATTCCTGGAGTCCTCCGCCTACGTCCTGGTGGTCATCGACCGCGAGACGAAGGCGGTGCGCGGCATCATCACCCTCCACGACCTGATCCGCGCCCAGGCGGCCATCCAGGACTAGTTTCTTCCTGGCCGGCCCTGCGAGCTTCGGATCGGTCCGGCCGGTCCGGCTTGTCCGAACAGTCCGGCAAGCCCACGCTTGACTTGGCCTTTCCTTTGCGCATAGAATGCGGCCATCATGGCAGAATCCAAGTTCAGGCACTTCGTCAAGTACGTGGTCATCGACATCCTGCTGGCGGCGCTGATCTCCTTCTTTCTCATCAACTACGTCGTCTCGGCGTTCAAGATCGAGGGCGACTCCATGCGGCCGCAGCTTCGCGTCCAGGAGCGGGTGTTGATCTCCAAACTGGCTGTGCGCAAGGCCGGCAGCCTGCGCCGCTTCGACCTGGTGGTGCTCTACAAGCCCGACGAGCCGGAGAAGTCGCTGGTCAAGCGCATCATCGGCATGCCCGGCGAGGTGGTGGAGATCCGCGGCGGCGAGGTGCTGGTCAACGACAAGCCGCTGAAGCAGCCCTTCGCCTCCGCCGGCGACGCCGCCCGCTCGCCCTCCGACATGAAGGCGCTGCTCATCCCGCGCGGCACCTTCTTCGTCATGGGCGACAACCGCTCGATCAGCTTCGATTCGCGCCTGTTCGGCCCGGTGCCGCAGAAGTACATCTATGGCAAGGCTTTCTTCCGCTATTGGCCGCCGGCGGCGATAGGCACGATCCGCTGAGGATTTAAAAATAAATCCTTTTGCATCGGCATTTTCGGAGGGAGAATCTTTACCTGCGGCGCAGGATATGGTATAAAGTAACCCGATGAAGCCCCGGAAACCCCTTCTCGCCCTGCTGGCCCTCCTCTGCCTGGCCGTTGAACCGGGGAGGAGCGCCGACATCGCCGAGCTGAAGCGCCAGGTGGCCTCGATCGGCCGCCTGGAGTTCAAGCGCGACGTGCCCGTGCGCTACCTCGACCGCGCCCAGCTCCGCTCCTACGTCGAGCGCCTGTTCGCCGAGGACTACCCGGCCGAGCTGGCCGCGCGCGAGGCGGAGTATCTCTACTGGATGGGCTTCACCCGCGAGCGCATCGATCTGCGCGACCTGCGCCGGCGCATCATCCTGGAGAACGTCGGCGGCATGTACAACGAGAAGACCGACGAGCTGCTGGCCGTCGAGGAGTTCCGCCAGGTGGACATGCTGAACGCGCCGGCGCTGGCCCACGAGCTGCGCCACGCCCTGCAGGACCAGTACTTCGACCTGGCCGCCGTGCTCGGCGACCTCTCGGACTTCGACGACCGCAAGCTGGCGGCGCTGGCCGCCGTCGAGGGCGACGCCACCCTGGTGATGGTGAAGCAGATGGGCTTCGACCCCGACCAGGTCGGCGACGCCTTCAGCCCGGAGAACATCCTCTCCTACTCGGCCCTGGCCGGCGCCACCACCCTGGCCGCGGCGCCCGAGGTGGTGCGGCTGCAGCTGCTCATGCCCTACCTGGACGGCATGCGCTTCAGCCGCGCCGTCGTCCGCGACGGCGGCTGGAAGGCGCTGAACCGCGTGCTGGCGCGCAAGCCGCTCTCCTCGGAGCAGGTGCTGCACCCGGGCAAGTACGCCGCCGGCGAGCGGCCCCTGGAGACCGCCATCCGCTTCCGCCCTTCCCGCGGCGAGCGGTTCCACTCCGGCGTCGTCGGCGAGTACTACCTGAACGTCCTGCTGAAACAGGGCGACGAAACCGCCGATGCCGCGCAGGGCTGGGGCGGCGACGCCTTTGCCCTCTACCGCGACAACGAAGCGCGGCTGCTGCTGTGGAAGTCGCGCTGGGACACACCCGCCGCCGCCTCGCGCTTTCACGCCGATTTCCGCCGCTTCCTGGAGCGGAGTTTCCGCGTCCGCTTCCGGGAAGGGAGCGAGGGCGGGCGGATCTTCCTCGCCGGCCGCTCCGAAGCCGGCTATTTCTTCCTGTGCCGCGACAACGACCGCCTGTTCTACGCGCGCGGCAGCGACCGCGATCCGATCAACGAACTCATCAGCGGAGGTATATATGATTAACGCCACCCAGATCCGCCGGGGAATGATCATCCTGATGGACAACAAGCTGTACCGCGTCGAGGAGATGGACCACGTCACGCCGGGGCGCTACAAGTCGACCATCCACGTCAAGATGCGCGACCTGGAGAGCGACGTGCGCTCGCCGTTCCGCTTCGGCTCCTCCGACCGGGTGGAGAAGGTGACCCTGGACACCAAGGAGGTCACCTACTCCTACCACGACGGCACCCACTACATCTTCATGGACACCCAGACCTACGACCAGATCAGCCTGGACGAGGAGTTCATCGCCGACAACGTCTACTACCTGAAGGAGAACGAGACCTACCAGATGGAGTTCTTCCAGGGCAAGCCGATCAACATCGTGCCGCCGCTGTCCATGGAGTTCACCGTCGCCGAGACCGAGAAGACCATGAAGGGCTCGACGGTGCAGGCCTCCTACAAGCCGGCCAAGCTCGACTGCGGGCTCGAGGTGATGGTGCCCCCCTTCATCGAGGAGGGGACGGTCATCAAGGTCGACACCCGCGACGGCTCCTACATCGAGCGCGTCAGCAAGTAAGCGCTTCCGCCCCGCGCGGGGATCGCGGGGGACGCGCGCCGGAGCCCGGATCCGGGCCGCCCCACTGCTCCCCGGCTGCAAGATGCTTCAGCCGCGGAGTCCCCTTGGGACGCCGCATCCCCACCGGGGACGAATATCGCCGCGCCTGCCCAGCGCTGGTCACTGTCCGCTGAGCTATTTCTGCCCGGCAAATTCTCCCTTGTCTCGCTTTCCTAAGGCTTGTTGCCCTTAGGGCCGTTACTCGTCACGCCTTACGCGTCACGAGTATATCGGACAGGTCTGGTCGCTTGCTGTTCCTAACACTATCACTAACACTATCACTTTCTTGTCATTTGTCGGCCAGCAGGAATGCCGCCAGAAAGACCAGCCGGCTTACCCGCTCCATGGTGTCGCCGCTCAGCTTCTCGATGCTGTCGGCCGGGGTATGGTAGTTCTCGCCCATGCCGCTGAAGACGAAGGCCCAGGGGCGGCCGGCCATGGCGAACGGGGCGTGGTCGCTGCCGCCCGACATGCGGTCCAGGCTCCGCGGCGTCTCGCGGTACAGAATGTCCATGCCGGCGCTGCGGTTGGCCGCCGTCAGCGCCTCTCTCAGGTCGGGCGCCCCGGCGGAGAGGGAGAGGGGCAGGTAGCGGTCGGGGCGGATCCGCTTCAGCAGCTCGTCGGTCTTGATGTTCATCATGCGCGTCATGCGCCCCAGCCCCTTCTCGTCCCAGGGCACGGCGATCATGTCCAGGTTGAGGTAGGCCAGCGTCTTCTCCATGGCGAAGAGCGGGTGCTGCACGTACCAGCGCGATCCCAGCAGTCCCTCCTCCTCGCCGGTCCAAAGGCAGAACACCACGCTGCGTTTGGGCTTCTCGGGGTTCAGCGCCAGGGCGCGGGCCATGGCCAGCACGCCGCAGGCGCCCGAGCCGTTGTCCTCGGCGCCGTTGAAGATATAGTCGCCCCTGCGCCCCAGGTGGTCGAGGTGGCCGCCGATGACCACCGCCTCGTCCCTGAGCGCCGGGTCGCTGCCCTCGATCCAACCGACGACGTTGGCGCTGCGGGCCAGCTCGTAGCGGACCCGGTTGCTCAGGCGCAGGCTGGTGCCGGGGAGGGCCAGCGAGCGCGGCCGCCAGCGGGCGGCGATCTCCTGCTGCAGGGCGTCCACGGTCTTGCCCGCAACAGCCAGCAGGGCGTCGGCCATTTCGCGGGAGACGCGGAGGATGGGCCGCCCATCCCAGGGCATGCCCTTGGCGCCGGGGATGAGCAGCCGCTTGCGGGCGTCGGGCAGGATGGGCTTGTCGTCGTTCACCCGGCGGCGGTCGACGATCTCCTGCTGGATGTCGCCGTCCGCCAGCGAGCTCCTGGCGATGAGCACGGCCGCGGCGCCGCGCTGGAACAGCTCGCCGATCTTGGCGGAGTCGGCGCCGCCGCCGCGGCGCATCATGGGCGCGGCGGCGAGGTATTTCTCCTTCAGCTCCTTGTTCTTCTGGAAGGGGGAGGCGGGGTCGTCGCGGCCGGGCACGTCGGAGAGGATCAGCACGATCCGGTCCTTGACGTCGATGCCGGCCAGGTCGTCCCAGCCGGCCTGCTTCTCGCTGACGCCGTAGCCGGCGAAAACCAGCGGCGCGCTCACCTCGAGGGGAAGCGAGGAGCTGAAGGTGAAGTCGACGTCGGGGGCGAAGGCGCGCGAGCCGCGCGCCGGCCCGGAGACGGTCTCCAGCACGGCGGCCGCCTGCGATTCGACCGCCTCCTTCATGACGAACTCCTGCAGGAAGCCGCGCTCGGGCTTGGCCGGCTGGCGACCGGGCTCGGGGCCGAAGAAGCCGGCCGCCGGCGCCTTGGGCAGGTCGCCGCCGGGTTTGAGGCCCCAGAGGGCGAACAGCGACTGAGCGTAGGCGGCGGCGGTGTCGTAGCCACGGCTGGCCGCCTCGCGGCCCTCGAGGGCATCGTGGGAGAGGAAGGCCAGCATGGCCATGAGGTCACCGGCGGTGATCGAGTCGAAGCCGGCCTTGGCGCGGGCCGGGACGGCCTCGGGCGTGGAGACCGCCTGCAGGTTCTTCATCATCTCGGCGACCGGATCGGCCTTGTCGGCGCGCGGCGGCGTCCCCTGGGCGGGTAGGAAGGCGAGAAACAGGACTCCGATCACGACGGCAAAGAGGATTCGTTTCATGGCTGACTCCTTGAGAGTGGTCTACGAAAAAATGGGCGGGATGGTTCCCCAGCGATCAAGAAAGTTCAAGGGTGGAAGGGTTGAAGAGTTCAAGGGTTAAGAAGAGCCGATAGCTCGATGTCAGTGCCGTTCACTCTTTTGCCCTTCTACCCTTCTACCCGTCTACAGGCCTGCCAGATCTATTAAAACTCGACGCCGAACTTGTTCTTCAGCGCCAGCGCCAGGACGAAGGTCACGATCAGGTACCAGACCAGCCAGTGGGTGCGGATGCCCAGGAAGGAGACGGAGCGCGCCGGGTATTGCACCGACACGGCGCGGATGGGCTCGCGCGCCTCGAGCAGCTTCTCGGCCGGGTAGATGAAGTGCGCCAGCGATGAGGCGGCGAGCCGGCGGTTGGAGAGGGCCGGCTGGCCGCCGCCGACGACGACCTTCTTGCTCACCGTGACGCCGTCGACGGTGATGGCCACGGCCGGGGCGCCGGGCGCGACCGCCTTGAGTTTCCAGTCGATCTCGCCCAGGGCGTCGACATAGACCGGATTCATGGCCGCCCGCAGCTCCGGGCCGGTCCTCAGCCCGGCCTCGCGGCCGGCGATGCCGCTTGCGAAGCTCGCCTTGAGCGTGACGCTCTCGCCGGGGCGGAAGGGGCGCATGCCGTAGCGGATGTCCATCTGCACGAACAGCAGGAACAGCAGGGGCAGGACCGCCAGCAGCGGCGCCAGGTTGAGGGCGAAGTACTTGCCGGTGTAGAACAGGCTCCGGAAGAACGAGCCGACGATCGTGCGCCAGAAGTCGCGGTAGAGGCGGATGGCCAGGATGTTGGCCTTGATGCGGTCCTTGGCCTCGCGCACCTTGCCCGGGCTGGAGATCCAGCGGTAGACGACCAGCACGAACAGCGAGGTGAGCACGCCCAGGAACAGCACGCCCCAGAAAGGTGGCAGGGCGGCCAACGGCAGCAGCAGCACGTCGCAGGCGCGCGTGGCCAGGTAGTTGATCTTCTGCAGCATCTAGGAGATGTAGCCCAGGCCGCTGAGCTTGTTGGCCAGCTCCTCCTTGTTGCCGCCGTCGCCGCTCTTGATCTTGTCGTATTCCTTGCCGATCAGGTCCTCGACCATCTCCTCCAGCGACGAGTAGCCGTGGAAGGCGATGATGGCCTCGGCCTTCTGGTCGGCTTCCTTGCTGAGCTTCACTTTGCTTGCCATGGGGTTCCTCCTAGATGACCGCCTTGCCTTTCATGGCCGGCGGGGCGTCGATGCCGAAGTATTTCAGGATGGTGGGCGCGATGTCCTGCATGTCGGGCACGGGCTTGGTGATCTTGAAGCTGGAGATGAAACTGGCCGGGACCTTGAGCGGGTCGACGCAGTGGTCGCCCGACCACCAGCCCATGTTGTCCATGATCGTCTCGCGGCTGATCGTGCCCAGGGCCGAGTCGTCGCTGATGCGGTAGCCGCGGTTGAAGCCCACGATGATGTCGGGGGCGCGGTCGATGTGGTCCCTGGAGAAGTGGTCCTCGGAGATGTAGGCGCAGCTGACGACGCGCGAGCCGTCCTTGGGGTCGACCAGCGCCTCCAGCCTGGCCTTGAGCTCCTCCAGCAGCCGCCGCCGCTCGCCGGCGCCGACGATGCCCTCGCGCTCGCGGCCGGCCTGGTTGAGGTAGAAGCCGTTGAGCCCCAGGGCGTAGGCCTTGGAGCGGCCCCAGTCGGCCGTGTCGAAGATGGACGAGCCGGCGTCGCGGGCGCCCAGCGCCAGGTAGCCCTGCTCCGCCAGCCAGTTGTTGACGTTGACTTCGCGGCGGAAGGGGGCGAAGCCGTGGTCGGACATGGCCAGCACCGGCACCTCGGGGCCGACCGCCTGCAGCGCCCTGGCCAGCACGCGGTCGAACTTGCGGTACATCTCGTCGGTGATGTAGCCGAAGCGGCGGCCCTCCTCCTCGTGGTAGAAGGGGTGGGTCTTGTCGTTCAGCGCCCAGAACATGTGCTGCCCCTGGTCCAGCGAGGAGAAGTAGAAGAAGAGCAGCCCCTCCTTCTGGGACTGGAAGCGGCGCAGCTCGTAGTCGAACAGGCGCCGGCTCTCCTCGAAGACCGAGAGCGACTGCACGATGTAGTTCTCCATGGAGAACGTGCCCTGGCTCAGCGCCTTGGTGTCGGCCGGCAGGCCGATGGTGTGGAACAGGCCGACGCGGTCGGCGAGCTCCCTGGAGTAGCCCGCCGGCGTGCTGATGGGCACTGCCGGGTGGCGCGGGCTGACGTGGATGGGGGAGACGTACAGGCGGAAGCGCTCGCCCATCTCCATCAGGTAGAACTTGACCATGCCGGTGATGGAGGCCAGGCCGGAGATCAGGGTGAAGTCGATCTCCACCCAGTCGGAGTACTCCTTCTCGGCCAGCAGGATCTCCTGGCCCTGGACGTCGATGCGCACGGTGCGGTGGCGGTTGTCGACGTAGGCCTTGAAGGGGACGATGACCGGCTCGGCCTCCTTGAGCAGGTCGTTCTTGGGGCCGTCGATCTGCCCCTCCATGACGTTGTTCTCGTCGATGTAGGCGTAGTAGACGTTGTTGGGCGAGCGGTCGGTCTGCGACTCGCGCTCGTCGGAGGTGTAGAGGGTGTAGATGCCGTAGGTGCCCTGGATGTCGGGGGTGCCCATGCCGGCCAGGGTGCGCTGCCTGCTCTCCGAGGGCGGGTAGTTGGTCGGCACCTTGAAGATGGTGGCCGGGATGCCGCGCTCCGCCAGCGAGTCCCAGAACGCCGGTCCCTCGCGGCGCAGCACCACCTTGCCCGGCTTGAGCGGGATGCGGTAGCTGCCCAGGTTGACCATCATGCGCGAGGGCAGCGTCTCGCTCTGGGCGAACATGGGGAAATAGGTCTTGGGGTCGCGGTGCAGGAAGTCGAAGATGCCGGTGACGCCGGGGTCGGCGCCGGAGATGAAGCTCCCCCAGGCCACCGGGCTCTGCGGCGGGATGCTCGAGCGCATCATGGTGAAGGCGCCGCGCTCGCCCAGGCTGCGCATGGCGGGCAGCTGGCCCTGCTGCATCAGGCGGTTGACGATGCCCGGGTCCATGCCGTCCAGGCCCAGGATCAGCATCTTCCTGCCCATGGGCCGGCCGGCGCCGAAGTTCATGAACGGGGCCGCGGCCGCGATGGCGCCGCCGCTCTTTATAAAGTCTCGTCTTTTCATCGGATTCTTCCTTGGGAGGTCAATGGCTGCCTAATAATATACCAATTCCGTCACGATTTCAACCGCTTTGCAGGCTTTCGGCCGTGGTTGCATTCGCCCGTTGCCATCGGTTACCATCGGTCATGCGCGACGCGTTCACGCCGGTCTTCCTCCTGGCCCTGGCCATGCTGTTCCTGGTCCATGGCCTGGCGCCGGCGGCCGATATGCTCCGCATCCTGGCCCTGTCCGCCTTCACCCTATTCCTGGCCCTGTTCGTGCTTGGGAAAAACAGGGCCGCCTACGCGCTGGTCGCGCTGGCCCTGGGCGCACTGCTGGCCTCGGCATATCTCCGCCAGCGCGAGGGATACGAACTCGGCCGCGGGCAGCGCTTCCCGGCCGGCGACTACGTCATGCTGCGCGGGAGGCTGCTGGCCTATCCCGAGATCGGCCGCGACCGTTCCATCCTGGCACTGCGCGCCGATCCGGCATCCGGGCCGGGCGGCAACGGCCGGCGCGGGCTGGTCTTCCGGGTCGCCGTCAGCGGCGACCTGCGCGGCCTGGACCGCGGCAACCGGCTGGAGATCGACGCCCGCGTCGACCCGCGCCGGCCGAGCCGAAATTTTTTCCCGAGCGCCTACGAGTCGTTCCTGCTCAGCGAGGGGATCGAGCAGTCCGCCTTCTGCAAGTCGGCGCGCCTGGTGCGGGTGACGGGGCGGGCGAACCTTTTCTGGCGCTTCGTCGGCGCCTGGCGCAACCGCGTGCGCGCTGCAATCGAAAGGCGCTACCTGGCCGCGGACGGGACGCTGCGGCCGCAGGGGGTGTTCCTGGAGGCGACGCTGCTGGGCGACCGCGGCCGGCTCGAGAACGGCGAGCAGGAGGCGCTCATCGGCAGCGGCGTCTTCCACCTGCTGGCCATCTCGGGCGGCAACATCGCCATGCTGGCCCTGGTCTCGCTTTTCCTCCTCCGCCGGCTGCGCCTGGGGCTCAAGGCGCGTTATGCCGCCGCCGCCGTGCTGCTGCTCCTCTACCTGGCCCTGTCGGGCTTCGACGTCTCCGCCGAGCGGGCGGTGCTGATGGCGCTGCTGGTCTTTGCCGGCCGCGTCTGGTTCATGGACGTCGAGCCGGCGAACCTCCTCTCCTTCTGCGGCCTGCTGCTGCTGGCCGCGAACCCGGCGCAGTTCCTCGACCCCGGCTTCATCCTGACCTTCGCCCTGACCGCGGCCATCCTGGCCGGCCGGCCGCTCTTCCTGCCCCGGCTGCGCGCCCTGCCGCGCTGGGCCGCCGAGCTGGTCGCGGCCAACTTCTCCGCCGGCATACTGGCCCTGCCGCTCTCGCTCCACTTTTTCCAGCGCTACGCCTTTTCCGGATTGCTCAGCGGCCTGCTGCTGGCACCGCTGGCCGCCGGCGTCACGATCTGCGGCGTGCTGCTGCTGCCGCTCTCCTGGCTGCCGGCGGCGGCATCGGCGGCGCTGCTGCCGGCCGGCGTCATGCTGGACCTCTTCTTCGCCGCCAGCGGCTGGATCGCCCGCCACGCCGGGCTGAACGTCTTCCGCCCGTCCCCTCCCCTCTGGCTGGTCGTGCTGGCCGGCGCGGCCTTCTTCGCGGTCGGCCGCGAGCGGCTCGGGCGCGCCTGGCGCGGCATCGCGGCCGTGATCCTGGCCGGGGTTCTGCTCTTCGCTTCCCTGCCGCCGCGCCGCTACCGGCCGCCGGGCCTCGAACTCTATTTCCTCGACGTCGGCCACGGCGATGCCATCGTGGCCGTGCCGCCCACCGGGGACGCCCTGCTGGTGGACGGCGGCGGCTCGAGCTTTTCCGAGTTCCAGGTCGGCCGCCGGCTGGTCCTGCCCTTCCTGCTGCAGAAGCGCATCCATGTCCGCTGGGCGGCCGCCAGCCACTTCCATCCCGATCACGCCGAGGGGCTGGCCGAGATTCTTCCCATACTCAGGCCGGAGGAGCTGTGGGTGTCCTCCTCGGCGACCGGCGATCCCCAATGGCGGGGCCTGCTCGCGGCCCGGCCGGCGAAAACCCGGTTGGTCAAGATTTTTCGGGGATTCGGCCGGCGAGCGGGTGGAGTGACGATCGCCTGTCTGGCGCCGCCGGCGTTCATCGAGGCGGAGGCGGCGGAAAACGCCCATTCCATGGTCCTGCGCGTGGCGGACGGCCGCTTCTCCTTCCTGCTGGCCGGGGACATCGAGAAACGGGGCGAAGAGGAATTGGCTTCGGCTTGTGGCTCCGGTCTCGCATCCTCCGTCCTGAAGATCCCCCACCACGGCTCGCGCACCTCCTCGTCGGCCCTGTTGTGCGACGCGGCGGCGCCGCTCCTGGCCGTGATCTCCTCCCAGGCGTTCAGCTCCTACGGCTTCCCGCACCGCGAGGTGCTCGCGCGGCTGAAGGAGCGCGGCATCCGCTGGCTCAATACGGCCAGGAGCGGAGGCATCAAGGTCGCGGTTGTGGATGGAAAAATGAATGTCGAAGTATCTAAATAATAGGTCTTGGCGGACGGCGTACGGCAGCAGCACGGCAACGATCATCGGAAACGAATGATGAATGAAGCAAAATAGCGCTTGGCGTTCGGCATACGGCAAGGCACTGGAATTCCTTCTCTTACTTTTACCTTTTTCCTTTATCTCTTTTTCACTCTGCCTTCCCTCTGCCTTTCCCTCCTTCTTCCCTCACTCTTCCCTTGAGATCTGATATTTTCCTAACCGTACGCCGTACGCCGTATGCCGAGTCCGGGCCGGCGCTTGACTAAACCGGCCCGCATCTCTACAATCGTCCAATGATTAAAAGCAAAATCGCGATCCTCTCGATATTCCTTCTGCTGCCGGCCCTGCTCCATGCCGCCGACAAGGCCTATGTGATCGCCGAGTTGAAGCCCGCTGGCAAGGGCGTCCAGCTGGTGCTGCGCGACCTGGAGAACGAAGGCAAGCTCTTCCAGCTGGTCGTCTACGAGCAGGACCGGCTGGTCGACCTGGCCGAAGGCCGCGAGGTGCCGGGGACCGGCCTCCGCCAGGGCGACATCCTGTTCCTCGGCTCGGGCAAGCAGATGTTCATCGCCCCCGGCCGGACCGTGCACGCCAGGCTCGCCGCCGGCCAGCCCGAGCAGGCCAAAACCATCAATGAGCTCAGCCGCAGGCTCGCCGCAGGCGCGGGCGCCCCGCGGCAGGACGCCGGGCCTGCGATCGCTGACGGCGCCGGCGCCGAGCTCGACAAGGTGCGGCGCTCCTTCCTGTTCGTCCTCGAGTTCGCATTGGGCGCGCCGTTCACCGCCGGCCAGGAGCGGCTCATCCTGGCGCAGTTCGGCCCCGGCTGGTGGGCGGGCAAGAGCGCCGAGGAGAGGAAGTCGTTCGCCCAGTACCCGCAGGTCGTGGACTGGATCCTGAAGGCCGGGCAGAAAGACCTCGAGGAGATGCGCAAGAGCCTGGAGGAGACGACGCGCCAGTGGCTGAAGGAGTCGCCCGCCTCCGACCCGGTGGTGGCCATGATCCGCGGCCGGCTGGCCGAACGCGGCCGGACGGTTGTTCCCGGCGACCCGCCGCTCACCGAGATGGCCGCCGCCGCCTTCAGCGAGCTGTACGCCTACTCCCGCCTCCTGCGCCGCAACACTTCCGCCCTGCCCGAGCAGGTCCCCGCCGCCGACAGCGCCGGGGCCCGCGCCGAGCTGCTGCGCGCCTGGCCGCGCTTCAGCGCCGCCGAGAAGGCCCAGGTGGCGACGACGCCCGGACTGTGGCTGGTGCTGCGCACCCTGGTCGCCCACGGCGACCAGGCCCAGCGGCGCCATGCCCTGGAGCGGCTCCTTTCCGTGACCTCCGGCGAGGCGACCACGATGCGCGGCCGGCCGGCCGGCAAGGGCGACGACCCGGTGGCGGCCATGCTCAAGCACAACGTGCTGATGAACATCCAGCAGCAGACCTTCAACCAGTACATGTGGAGCCGGGGATTCAATTATCACCCGACCTACGGCAAGATGTGGTAAAAGCTGCGAAGCCAGAGGTTCCAGGTTCCACTTGCCACGTCCCACGTTGGGAAAGATTCTGCGATTTTAGCGGGGTACGGCGTACGGCTGCAGCAAACAAACGGACTGCTCTTGGGGACGGAACTTTAATTTTTGACTTTTTTTAAGATCGCGGGAAATCCTTCCTGCCGGGGCTTCTTTCGGAAAAAAGCGGCCCGCATTGCTTCTGAAATCAAAAAATTAAAATATCAAAGTTCCGTCCCCTGGCAAATAATTTAACGCAATTGCAATTACTCGTCACTTGTCACTCGTCACTTTTTCTTATCCGGCTTGGATGCAGATCTTGGCCACGCGCCTGGCCATGGCCAGGATGGTCAGGATGGGCGGGTTGCCCAGCGAGGCCGGGAACAGGCTGGCGTCGGCCACGAAGAGGTTTTCCGGCAGCCGGGGGTCGTGGAAGGTCTTGGCCTGCGTTGCGGTCAGCGGTAGCATCCCCCCGGGATGCCCGGCGTTGAGGGTGCCGAAAAACAGGCGGCCCTTGTCCACGCCCACCCGCTGGAACATCTCGGCGCATGCGGCCGCGGCACCCTCCAGCCGCCGGCGGTCGGCGGCGGTCAGCGTCTTGCGGATGCGCCTCCCGCTGATGCCGCCTTGGCTCTCGTCGGCCAGCTTGATCATCAGGCTGTAGATGTTGCCGGCCTTATGGTGCCATTCGCGGTTGAAGAAGAAGCTGAGAAGATCGAAATAGGGCGAGATGATGAAGCCGTCCATCTGCACGGCGAATGGCATGGGCAGCGCGCGGTCCTGGCGGCAGTCTTCCACCTCGGCGGCCAAGCAGAGGACCTGGTCCACGAACAGCGAGTCGTCGCAGCCGATGCCCGAGTCCCGCAGGACCCGCG
>JAEAME010001346.1_pt1 | contig 17638 bp, 16 predicted proteins | sample 8958731 | NCBI WGS metagenome assembly JAEAME01 (sample SAMN16933194, study PRJNA681113) | bioreactor sludge metagenome | isolation source: anerobic bioreactor sludge (Control) | place: India:Bengaluru | collected 2018-10-24 | reverse complement strand
TCCTAAATTAATGTCTCGCCCATTTCTTCGATATTCTGTTTACTTAGTATGGGTACTCCGGATTTTTTCAATCTGAGAGCGGGTTTATACATGAATCAGAATTACCCCTTCCGTTTTTTTAGTTCCTCCACGAACTTTTTCCAGTCTTCTTCATCTGCGTCAAGGTCTCTCGCTGTGCGCAAAGCGGATGCGACATAGTCATTTTTCATAATGTACTCAGGGATGTCGGGAGCTACGGATTTTCTTTCTTTGCCTGCGAGATCAAGCATAATAGTAGTTTCTTGCTCTGACATATACAAAATTTCTGCTATGCGGCGCAAAACATCAATTTTAGGGGGGTTTTTACGGTTTTTCTCGACATCGCTCCAGTAAGGTGCCGAAAATCCTAATTTCTCGGCCATTTTACGCAGGGATATTTGTCTCTCCTCGCGTTTAGCTGTAATAAAATCTCCAAAGCTGGTGTTCTCTTTCTCCATATCAGTTCACCTTTTCTTCTTTCTATGCCTGCTGTATTTAAAATTTTTATTATTGCAGGACTTCATATGTTTTTTCGGTGAATTCAACGTAATCCTATCAGCCGTCAGCTTTATGGTTTACATTGATATTATACTAAGTATTTTTGTATTTGTCAAGAGCCTTTTTTATATTTTTTATGAATCGGTTAGCTGCAGCCAAGGTTCGCTAGCTTCTATTTACCAGCTTCAGAACACAAGTTCTTTGAAGTGTTTTTATTATACCAAAAGAACTTATGTTCTGTCAAGCGGTTTGCGTGATATTTTTTTATTATATTTTTCAGTCTAATCCGGTATCGTCAGTGTCAGGTTCCCGTTCGCGTCAATATTCATGCGTATCTGCTTAATATATTTATCATAAAGGTTCTTCTTCTCACCAGGCGTCAATTCCAACCGGCACTGTGCGCAGATTTCCGCGAACATAGAATCAACATTTATTATGGTCAACTTTATGCCAGTCATCTGTTCCTATATGGTCAAGCTTATATCTTTCACAGCAAACATTTTCTTGACATTTATTAGTGACTATATTATAATATAAAAAATACTCGAGGTGGGATAATATGGCTACAGTATTGTTAATTCTTTTCATCATTCTTGAAGTGTTGATTCTCGCCCTTGGTGCATTGTACGGTTACCGCAGGGGAACTGGAAAATCGGTTGTACGTATTATTTATGTGACGTTGTTGGCCGTCGTGTCATTTTTTATTGCTAGAGTCATATCTGCGGCTGTTGCCGGCGGTGTGCTTGCAGTTGTTATAAGCGTCGCTGGAGGAAAGCCAGCCGAAATTATGGCTACGGCTCCTGAAATCAAGGAAGCTGTCCGAGCGATTCTGGCCGCGGCTATCGCTCCTTCCCTTTTCGCTCTTTTCTTCGGAATTCTCCAGGCGCTGTCCATGTTTAAATTCGACATCGTCTCGAAAAAGCTTATTATGCTAGTCAGAAAAAATGGTGATCTAATGAAAAAGGGCAGCAGATGGGGCGGTGCTGCCATAGGCCTTGCTCAGGGAGTAATTGTCGCAACAATTCTGTTAATACCGCTGACCTGCGCCATAACTATTCTGGGAGATACTGATCCTGCCGCGCTTGCAGCTCTTAAAATTCCGGGATACAGCGAAACCGGAGAATCATCGTCGGCACATTCATCCCCCTCAAACACGCTAATGTTATATACGAATATGGTACATCCTTTAACACAATATTACAATAAACTTCCCATCCAATATGTGGCTAAGAAAATTACTAAAATAAATCAAAATATTGCTTCACCACAGGCTGCTAATTTAATAATAGTTGCTCCCCAAATACTGAGCGTTGCCGGCAATATAGCAAATGAAGTATCAGCCGCAGATGATAATGGCATATCCAAAGATACAGCAATCTCAAAAGCTATCGAATTATCCTGCCCTAACATGGAAAAATCGGAATATCTCAAGGCATTACTCAATCAGTTATTTAAATCAGCAGGGAAAACGTGGGAAAAAGGAGCTACGTACGCTGGAATTAAACTCAGATCCGAAAATGAGATAAGCAAAGCGATGATCAATTCCCTGATCGAAAAGTTTGGAAAATCAAAACCCGAATATGCCACGCAAACTCTTAAAAGTCTGGCCAGTGCGAATTACGCGTCTGACGGCGTGCTATTAGACGCCCTTACAAAAGATACTTTTTCCTTTAAAGATGACGCTATTTTAAACAAAGTGGCGGATGGATTATGTGTTCTCCAAAAAAGCGAAACCACCAAAAGTATTGTTGAGAATGTAGGAAAACTCGGTTCCACCCTTATGCTCGAAGCCGGGATAACCACGATTCCTGCCAATAGACGAGAGGTTTATGAAAGATATAAAAACGAACTGGTCGCAAGTGTAAAATCCACCGATCCCTATGATGACAGAGCACTTGCAAAAAAAATAATCGAGATAGCCGCAAGTTATAATTATATAATATTGCCGGGCCAGGCGAGAGCCCTCGCCGTCGCGCTGCTTTCATACTTTGAAAGTGTTGATAATATAACTGTCGAAGGTGTAATGCATTATTTCGGAGTTACATATAGTTGATGTTTACATCAACCTCATGAGTATTACTATATAGTAAAAAGCCGCTTGAATGCCTAGCATTTAGAGCGGTTTTTTTACATAATAGTTAATCCGGTATCGTCAGCGTCAGGTTCCCGTTCGCATCGATATTCATTCGTATCTGCTTAATATATTTATCATATAAGTTCTTCTTCTCACCCGGAGTCAGTTCCAACCGGCACTGAGCGCAGATTTCTGTAAACATTGAATCAATATTGATATTAACCATACTGTAGAGATATTTTCTCAGCTCCATCGCGAAAACGAGCGATTTGAGGTTGTCATTGTTTCCGGTACAAAAATCGTCTATGTAACAGTAAAGAATGCCGCTTTCGTCAAACGCGTGTTTTATCGACGAGCCACACTTTTCTCCCTCGATCAGAACTAAAAATGCTGCATTTGGTATTGAAGAGATAAGCCCCCAGAAATCCGAGTCGCTTGATACAAGTATAAAAGAGTTTATGTTATTCTGATAATGCTCCCGGCAGGTCCCCGCCGTCATCTTGATGTCGACCAATGACTTAAAATTATTTACCCGTTCGACCACTTCGCGGACAATTGTTATGCTTGTAAACTTTTCGAGCAGCGCCCACGCGCGGGAGGTTCTATAATCATCGTACAGAAGTATCTTGCCGATCTTTTTCAGCTCCTCGTCCTTAAGGCTGCGCAGGAATGAATAGAGCTTGTACGGATCGGCGTTCTCACAGTCTACGACCATCACAGTTCCGAGACTCCGTCGCAGAAAATCATTTATATCGTTTTTCTTATTACTACCGATGTCAAGGACTTTTGAATTATCTATAAATACATCGCCATGATATTCATAAAGCGCTCTTACAAACTTACGGTCGTTATATATTAAGTTGCCGCTCTCGGGATTTTGCCAGTTTATATATTGCTGGTAGGGGTAGCAATTAAGATTTGATGTGAACGATTGTATTTCTTTTTTTATATCGTCCTCTTTTGCAGCCCCCGGCATTATGAACATATCTCTGATATACGCCCACTTCATCCAAAGCGGATACAAGTACCTGCAGGCATCGATTCTCTGGCGGATGAGCATATTGATATCCAGAATATATCTCATCGGCCGGCAGTTGGCCTTTATAATGTCAATTCCCCAGCCTTTGAGCTGGTTTATATTCTCAAGTGAAAAATATAGCGGCAGAGTGTGCAGGTTCTTAAGATTATATACCATCTCCGCTTCAATCTTCTGAAGGTTGAGCATCAGGGTGGTTCGGATCTCGCACAAGCTCCGTATAATTCTGGCATCCTTGTTTTCATTCAGCTTATTATACCAGTCAAGCTCAAGAGGATTTGTATCATTCTCAAAATTACCTTTGCGTACACCTATAAGAAACGCGGTTTTTGAGACAATTTCGTACATATCGGTTCTGTCGTTCAATTCTTTTACTTCCTTTCCATTATATATAGCTGTAACATAATTCCGAAAGTTATAATATTCCCTAAAAGGTAATCATCCTGGTGTGGTCGTACGCCAAACATCCAGAACTTATCTCTTGCAACAGCCATATTAAAAACCTCCGTGTACGAGCGCATCCGCATAAAGAATACAGTGATCGCTCGCCTCAAGCACTTCTTTACGTGTTTCAATACTATGAACCAAAACTTGAATGTTATTTGGGCTTACAAAGATATGGTCTATAGGTGACTTATTATTCGCCTTAATTCTCTTCATAACTCCCTGAATGGAGCTGTGGCTGAAGTTATCTGAATTAGCTTTCATGGTCAGCCGGTAAACGCCGACTATGTCTAAGCCCTTATTATTTATTAATTTACATCATAACTTCGAGCGATGATCTTAATTTTCTGCGCTCATCATCACAAGTCCCCGCCATAGCACTGCTCTCCAGCAGCTTTTTGTAATACATATCCATCACTTCAGCGGTCGCATCTATACCAACCTCACAGAGATGCGTCGGCATACCAAAAGACTTCATACGCTGCCGGAAAGGCTCAACCTGATTTCCTTCGTTGTTATAATCCAGCTGTACCAGAAGTCCCAATGCCACCAGTTCTCCGTGAAGATATTCATGAACCTGCTCGGGGAAAAGTGTCCTGCTGATTTCATATATTCTATGTGCTATAGCAGACTGATCGGAACCACGCGCTATACTGCTTGTAAGCCCCGTTATCGCTATTGACAGATAGACGATATCGTAAAGTGCCTTGCTCTGTATGCCATCCTTCAGATCCCGGCATGCCTGTTCAAGATTTTTATCAAGGGATGCGGTAAGGAAATGCATTACATGAAAGGCTGTTTCAAGCCCTATTCCTATCTCCTCCGGCCGCTTTCCGTCTATGCGCTGACGGGTTTCGATAAGCTTGGCAAGGGCATCGTAAACCCCCGAAATCATTAATCTTTCGGGCTGTGTAACCAGAATGTCCATATCAACCAGTATCGCATTAACCTCTCGAACGTGATGACGGCTGCCCATAGTCTGACCTCTGACATTATAGGTAACACTCAGAGGGGTATATGCCGCGCAGGTAGAGCTGGATGTGGGAATATTGATCATCGGCTTCGATGACATTGCTGCACAGAGTTTGGCGGTATCCATAATGTTACCGCCTCCCACTCCTACCACGCAGTCACTTTCTATAAAATCAAGAGAGGTGCAGATTTCCCCGCAATGCTCGGCATTGCAGAACTCCTCATAAAGATAATGTGAATAAGATATACCGCTGTCCTTAAGACTTTGGGAAATTCTATCTCCTGCAAGCCTCCATGAGATTTTTCCTGATATAATGAAGGGTCTGTGAACTCCAAGCAGCATCAATTCAGCGCCGATACGAAGGGCGGCTCCCGCCTCCTGTATGTATCTGCCACATCCGAAGCGGTATGATGATTCAACAATCTTTGAACTCGTTGCCATGTATTACCTCTTTAAAGAAGAAATCAGTTTGGTATAACGCTCAGAAAGACGTGTGATCCCGTCGTAGTCCCCCGCATGGATCAGCTTTTTATCCACAATACCGGAAGAGACACCCACACCAACGGCTCCTGCATTGATATAGTCAACTATATTGTCCGGATTTACGCCACCCACCGCAAGAAAGCGTATGTGTGAAAGCGGAGCCCGCAGTGCTTTAAGATATGTGATACCCACCTCGGAATTGGGGAAAAGCTTGACAAAATCGGCTCCCCAGCGGTGCGCATTTGCTGCTTCTGTCGGGCTGAAAGCTCCCGGAATTGACACCATACCCAGTTCTGACGTAAGGCGTATTACCGGCTCATAACAGTCTGGGGAGATGATAAATTCTGCTCCGGCGGCGTACGCTAATTTTACCTGCTCGACCGTCATGACAGTCCCGGCACCGATTCGTACTCTTTTACCGTAGCTTCTTTTCAGAGCGGCGATATTCTCCGCAGTGATGCTGTCTTGTGTCTCTCCGCTCTGGTCGAAAGTGACTTCCACCATGCGGACGCCTCCTCTTTCCATTGCTCCAACGGTCTTAATCAGTTCGTCTTCTGTAAGTCCCCGCAGTATAACTATCAGTTTATTCTCAATAACCTCATGATTAATTTGCTCTTTGTCATTCATGTTTTCTCCTTCGTGATTAAAATGGCCTTAATCTCTTATTACTCCCTGAATTGAGCTATGCCGTTGTCCAGGTTAGCTTTCATTGTCAGACGGTATATGCAAACAATATTGAACTTAATGAATATTTAAACCCTATTGTTGTTTCAGATAACTTACATTTATAATCTTTTCAAATAAGTTTGATTGTGTGTAAAAATAATGATTTGAGGGTTCGTATCCAATTGTCGGATTTGTTCTCATAAGGCTAAGCATCTGCATAACCACGTCGTGTTCATCCTCAACGTACTTTATTTTATCGGTATCTGTATTAAACCTTAGATAATTCACCCGATTCAGCATAGACCGGACATGAAGATAAAAGGCTTGCCATTTACATAATACCCCAATTTACACTACTTGTCAACATATTAAAACAAATACGCCCGTGGTTTTGTAAGCCACAGGCTATGTATACTAAAATAAAACTGAGCCAATAAGAACAGAAACGCTAAGAAAAAAGTGAGCCACTCAAAAACAAAAATCCTGTATAATAAGGCAGAGGAAAGCCGGTACAGGAGGAACGAAGGAGTGGCAATAGCAGTGGAAGAATACGGGAGGATTCGCATAAATATTAGCCATATAATAAAAAGCCGCTTGAATGTGATATAATCCCCATAGAGTAGACACTTGAAATAACAAAAAAACTTCAAGACTACACTAAGGGGATTATTGATTATGCCAAGAAGAAGAAACAAGAGATACAGTAAAGAGTTGAAGTTTAAAGCTGTGCAAGACTATATATCTGGTGGTGGTAGCCAACGAGAAATCTGCAAAAAGTATGAAATATTAAGCAATAAGCAACTTCGTAACTGGATAAAGAGGTATAATGGTCATAAAGAAATCAAGGCGACGAGAGGAGCCAGAACGGAAATCTATATGACCAGAGGACGAAAAACGACACAACAAGAACGGGCAGAAATCGTAGCATTCTGCATAGAACACGGTAAGGACTACCCTTTAACCATACAAGCATACGGCGTGTCCTATCAGCAAATATACGCATGGGTGCGGAAGTATGAGATAAAAGGAATTGACGGACTTGCCGACGGCAGAGGACGAACTAAGCCGGAAGCAGAAATGACAGAAAACGAGAAACTGAAAGCACAAATTCGATTGTTGGAAGCAAAAAACTACGATCTCGAGATGGAGAATGCACTCATAAAAAAACTCAAGGAACTGGAAGAAGGTGGTCACTGACCGGAGTAAGGCAGGAAAACATATATATTGCAGTAAAGTATCTAAATGATACAGAGAAGTATCCGGTAAAAAAGCTTTGCGATTTGATCTGTCTGAACCGTTCTGCATACTATAAATGGCAAAGTCGCACACCAAGCAACCGCCAGAGGTTGAACGAGCAGATTGTCCTGTGGATCAAAGAACTCTATGAGGAACAGGATGGAATTCTCGGATACCGGCAGATGACAATTACTCTTAATCGGGAGCATAAGGTACAGTACAATCACAAGAGAATCTACCGTCTGATGAACATGCTGCACTTGAAATCCGTATGTCGGAAAAAGCGATATAACTACATATATTCAACGCCGGAAGTAACGGCTGAAAATATTCTGAACCGTGACTTTCATGCGGACAAACACAATGAAAAGTGGCTGACAGACGTGACTGAGTTTAAGTATTATATCGGTACCCAGGTGAAGAAACTGTATTTGAGTGCCATTATCGACTTGTATGACAGACGAATCGTTGCATACCGAATCGGTGCAAGTAACAACAATCAACTTGTTTTCGATACTTTTTACGATGCTGTTTATGCAAACCCGAAAGTACATCCCCTGTTTCACAGCGACCGTGGTTACCAGTATACAAGCAAAATATTTCACAATAAACTCGAAGACGCAAAAATGCGTCAGAGTATGTCTCGTGTCGGTCGCTGCATTGATAACGGACCGATGGAGGGCTTCTGGGGAATACTCAAATCCGAAATGTACTATCTGCGCCGCTTCACTTCGGCTGATGTACTGTCAGCTGCGATTGAAAACTACATTACCTTCTACAACACGCGCCGTTACCAGCGGCGGCTTGGTTGCATGACTCCGGCCGAATTTCACCTCGCTTTCGCTGCATGAAAATTCCACCCTGCTGCGCAGCAGAGTGGAATTCAGAGCAACTGATTATTTTTGTTTTTTCATCTGTCTACTTGACAGGGGGCACTTCAATGCTTAGCATTTAGAGCGGTTTTTTTGCATAATAGTTAATTCGGTATCGTCAGCGTCAGGCTTCCGTTCGCGTCAATATTCATGCGTATCTGCTTTATATACTTATCATAAAGGTTTTTCTTTGCATACAACGGCTGAGCAGTGCGTTCGCGCCGGTGAGTTTTGCACCTCCGACGGCGTAATTTTGCAGTGGCGACGGTGAAATAGTGCATTTACGCCGGACGATAGTGCAGTCAAAAAGCTTGAATTTTTCAAAATTGTTATGGTATCATAAAATTGCTTTAGCCTAGATGGAGGATAGTGCAATGGTAGGGACCGATATGAGTGCCGGAACAGGATTAGCGGGGGAGTGATACCAAGCAGGTGTCGCTCTTTTTTTGTATCATTAAAATAAGTACCACTCCCCCGAAAACCCGGAATGCTATAAAACCCTGCGCAAAGGTGCTGTGAGGCATCACATCTTTACTTCAAGCCGTAGCGTTCTCTAATGGAGATGTCTCTATGCATCAAAAGTTTAAAAAATATTGATTACGAGGCGGGAAGGTCTGCTGATGTAACTCCAAAGTATTCCATTAATCCTTCAACTGTAATATTTTCTTCGCTTCCAAAATAAGCCAGTAAGCTTATTGCGAGTAGATTTGCCTGGGGTAACGAAATAGTATAGTTATAACTTGCTGCGGTGCTTACAATTGTTTGGGCCAGCGAATTAATGCGGGTTTCGTAATCCATGGTTGCAGAGGAGTTTACGGTAACAACAAGCTCTTCTTTGATTTTTTCATATGCGCCGTCTTTATCCTTAGGTATAGTTGTAATTCCTGCTTCTTTTATTATATCGGAGCCGAGCTGACCCATGGCATCTGTAATCTGAGACATATTTTCGTTTTTCCCAATCTCAATCAGTGCATCTGCCATGGCATCAAGTGAATCTTCGGATTTTAAAGATACGCCCTCCGACTGAAGGGATATGAGGTTCCCGAGAACTGATTCTTCAGAAGAATCCGTATCTGCTCCTACAAGAGTTGTGAGGTTTTCAATTACATTCTCAGGGGTTGTATTTTCAAGCGTTTCAATAAACGCTTCAACGATCGTGTTTGTAAACTCATTTGAACTATCAAAAGATAACCCGAAAAATTCGTCACCGTTCTTGAAAGAGGTCGCTGCGGAATTCAAAACCTCCGCGGTTATTTCTGTTAGTATTTCAGATTCGCCCATGTTTGAAACAAGTGAAGACATTGCACTAATAGCTGCCATTTCCGGAGAAACACCGGCTTCAATTTGTTCCTGATAAGCATCCATTGCTTCCTTTGCTGCATTTGTAATTTTTGGAGCTTCTTCAACAAGACTTTCGGAATTGCCTTCGATAGCCGTGAGTGATCTTGATATAATTTCTCCGAATATACCGGAAAAACTGAACCCGCCATTGTAAGTTTGAGAATTAGACGACAGGTAATTAAAATTAATGGCCAAGGAGCCGTATCTCGTGGATATAGAGGACTTTTGACTATCCTCGCCTTTCGTATCGTTACCCATTAATCCAAACGACTTTAGAACATCTTGATCGACAGATTGCAATATTTCAACGGCACAACTCAAAGGCGCAATAAGAGCGGTTGAGATTATCAAGCCACAGAGAACACCCAAACCGGCACCAATCCATTTGCTAGCCTTATTCATAGGGTCTCCGTCTTTGTGAACGGTATTTATTAATTTATTTGAAATTGTTTTTAGCTTAATTAAAGAAAGCAGTTGAATAATAAAGAATAAAAGTGAGAATACGAATGGAACAAGGGCTGCTCTGACAATGTTTGCTATTAGTGTTTTAATTTCCGGGGAACTTTCTATTAACTTCCGTAGTGAGTCATTGTATAAAGGCTCAACTAATGATATCACCGTACCAGCTAACATTCTCGCCAAAGCTTTCGAGAGGAAAAAGGTCAGAACAGTGATTACAGAAAGATATATCAATCTTACAAGTGATCTACCGGTTCCACGTTTATAACCTATAACAACGCATACGCCAAGTATAACAGCGCTTAAAATGACTATTAAATAAGACAACATAGTCAAGATTTCCATACCCAGCAACTCTCCTTATATTATATATTTCACCAATATTATTGTATTATTATATTATTAAAATCGACAAATGTCAAGCGCTTTCTTGTTTTTTAAATGTTCCGCAAGGAAGAATCTATTTTACCTCATGATCATTATTTCAGTTTATATTGGGGAAAGGGCTCATGGAATAAAGACCATCGAATAAAGTCATCAAGAAAAATCGCTGCAACAGATATTAAAATCCATCCTAATGAAAACTGTATTTGAATATAACCTTTATAATTCATAAACATGCCTGTATAATCCCATAATCGCATATTAAAACATTTATGTAACACAACACCGGATAATAATTCTGATCCTGTAATTATTATACCGCCAAAAACACCTTGCAACCATATAGGCGGATTAAACGATTTATGTTCATTTAATAGACCTATCAAAACAAGCATAAGGCCGCCAAAAACAAACATGAACCAGTGTGTATCTCCATGGTTTCTCATGGTGCGCCAAATGTCTTCAATAAGGTAGTATATTATTCCGCCACATATAAATACAGTTGATAATTTCAATATAGCTTTTACAATAATTTTCATATAGAGTAGATATCCATCTTAAATTTTAATATCACAGATAATTCTCAACTAGCTTTCTAATCCCCTCGGAGGTGGACTCAAAACTAATTTTTTATTCCCTTATCTTTGAGCAAACCATAAGCAGGTTCCTCGGCGGTTGTGCATCGGTTCTCACAGAAGCCCATAAACTCTTCTATCAAACCAACTTTATCTGCCGAAAACACATCTTCATCAGTTTCAAGACTTTTTTACAGCTCAATGAATGCTTCACAAATTTCTCTACTTTACCATAATCCCTGTGGTCGTCGATATAAATTTTCAATTCATCCAGCATACATTAAAAACATTGCTGCTTATATGAGATAATGTTGTCTTTATAAAACACCTGGATGAGTTTTTCCATCCCTGCCAGCAGATATCCTTGTTGAGTTTTGTCGGGATCAAATAGAAATTTTCATCTGTTTCAATTCCTGTAAAATGTACTGCTCCATTGGTTTAGCTTCTAATTTATTTGGGGGGCTTCACTTTTTTCCGCACTGAATAAATTTATTAATTGTTGATTAATTATTATAAGGTACTCAGACTCTCCATACCATCTTATTTACTACACCGGTATAGCTTTGAATAATCTTCACAACTTTACTACTGACATTCTCTTCAATGTAATCCGGTACTGGAATGCCATAATCTCCGTTCCTATTCATTTCCACCGCTGTATCAACTGCCTGGAGAACCTGCTCGGTAGTTATACCGGCAAGAATAAAGTTACCCTTGTCAAGCGCCTCCGGCCTCTCAGTGCTTGTCCTGATACAGACCGCTGGGAACGGATTGCAAACAGACAGGAAATAGCTGCTTTCCTCGGGCAGCGTTCCAGAATCTGATACAACCGCAAATGCATTCATCTGTAGGTTGTTATAATCATGGAATCCGAGTGGCTTGTTCTGTATTACACGCTTATCAAAGATAAAATGGCGCTGCTCTATATATTTCTTAGAGCGCGGGTGGCAGGAATACAGAATAGGCATATTATACTTCTCAGCCATCGCGTTGACTGCATTCATAAGGCTGAAGAAATTAGCTTCGGTATCAATGTTCTCCTCACGGTGGGCTGAGAGCAGAATGTACTTCCCTTTTTCAAGTCCTAAGCGATTCAATATATCGCTAGCCTTTATTTTCTCAAGGTTGGAGTGCAAAACCTCAGCCATAGGGGAGCCGGTGACATATGTGCGCTCTTTAGCTGTGCCTTCCGCATTGAGATAGCGCCGGGCATGTTCGGAATAGCACATATTGACGTCGGAAATGTGGTCGACAATACGCCTGTTGGTCTCCTCCGGCAGGCACTCGTCAAAGCAGCGGTTTCCGGCTTCCATATGGAAGATAGGTATATGAAGGCGCTTGGCTGAAATTGCCGACAGACATGAGTTTGTATCTCCGAGAATCAGCAACGCGTCCGGTTTCTGTTCCACCATCAGCTTATATGACTTAGATATAATGTTTCCGATAGTCTCGCCAAGGTCAGCGCCAACGGCACTCAGATAAAAGTCCGGGGCGCGCAGTCCCAGATCATCAAAAAATATCTGGTTCAGTTCATAGTCGAAATTCTGTCCCGTATGAACTAATATCTGCTCAAAGTATGTATCGCATTTCTTTATAACGGCAGAAAGCCGGATTATCTCCGGCCTTGTTCCGATTATAGTCATTAGTCTTATTTTATTCATACACGCAACCCCGTTAATTTTTTAGTTTACAGATTACATCCCAAAGCTCATCAACCCAAGCCTTGTTTTCTTCTTTTAGCAAAAACACCTTAAACCCGTACATACTCCCATATTGTTTTACTTGTATTTCATCATCAACATGTAAATCAATTCTATATCTACCCGGCATTTTTGATGGCAGAACCTCATTAAAGTCTCTCTGTACTTCATTTTGATGAACCTGACCGTTGATAACCCTGTCAATCTTAACACCGTAATGATTGAAATACTTTTTTATATATTTTACCGGTCTGAATGATGTAGTATAAATCCACAGTTCAATACCGTTTTTATTTATTCGCTGCATTAGTTCCAGTGCGCCCAACCTTAACCGTTCACGATAAAACCAACGAAAAGGGATTCTCAATTCAGGCTCAGCTGATATTTTCACGGGATTAATAATAAGTGTCTCATCAAGATCAAATGAAATTCTCATGATGTTACCCCGTTAAATATTATATAAAATAAAACAGCGTTAAACTATTTCAAAGTATGTGTCCGGCTTATCCGGGTTAAAGCACTCATTCGACCACATGAATGTGACCATATCGCTCTCGCCCAGATTCTCTATGTTGTGTGTATAGCCAACCGGTATATCAATGACCTCAAGTTTATCACCGCTGACATAATACTCCAAAACCTCGTTGCTGTCAACCCTGCGGAAGCGTATAACGCCCCTGCCACTGACGACGAGAAACTTTTCATTCTTGGTATTATGCCAGTGGTTGCCCTTAGTAATACCAGGCTTTGATATATTCACGCTGAACTGACCTCTTTCGGGGGTTCGTATAATCTCGGTAAAGCTGCCCCTTGCGTCAACATTCATCTTAAGCGGGTAGCTGAACTGATCGGTAGGCAGGTAAGAAAGATAAGTAGCGTAGAGTTTTTTCGTAAATGCGTCGCCCGTATCCGGCACACTAAGAACATCTCGGCTTGCTTTGAAAGAGTATATGAGGTCAACGATTTCACCGAGTGTTATCGTATGAACGACCGGAACATAACAAAAGCCGTCTTCTTTCTTGTTAGCTTTTCCGGCGAGTGCGTTTATAAGCTCTGTCACCACATCATCTATGTATATAAGGTTCATAACGACATTGCGATCGTTGACCGTAATCGGAAGGTCGTGTGCTACGTTATGGCAGAATGTCGCCACCGCCGAGTTGTAATTCGGACGACACCATTTACCGAACACATTCGGGAAGCGGTAAACAAGAACCTTTGCACCTGTTTCTCTGGCATAGGAAAATAACAAATCTTCCCCTGCCTTTTTACTTCTGCCGTAGTCGTTGTCCAGCTCGGCTTGAATAGATGAGCTGTTCATCACAGGACAAGTATTGTTGTGCTTTTTGAGTGTTTCAAGCAAGATTGATGCAAATCCGAAATTGCCCTGCATAAACTCTTCCACATTCTGCGGGCGGTTCACCCCTGCGAGATTGAATATAAAGTTTGCCTTTTGACAGTATCCATCCAGTTTTTCGGTGGGGGTGTCAATATCATATTCAAAAATTTCCTCAATCGTAAGGTTCGGACGAGTTCTGTCCTTGCCATCACGAATGTTTTTAAGTGCGGCGCAAAGGTTTTGTCCCAAAAAGCCTTTGACTCCTGTAACTAGAATGTTCATGTTATCCCTCAATATTTTATATGTCTATCGCTACCTGCGCCGACTCTTGTAAAATAAATAGTTCTTGTATTTCTGTTAATCATAACCACATCAAATGCGGTTTCGGTTGATGTTCCAAGCGTCCTTGTGGGGCCGTCTCTAACATCTCCGCCCGCGTTTGATATTGTTATAATAGGGCAAGGTAATGATTCAACTTCAAAGGTACTCTTATGGCAATGTCCAGAAAAGACCGCAATTATCTCTCCTTTAGCATTAGAAAAATCCACATTAATATTACTATTAGTCCAACCATCTATGCCATCATCAATCACGCCGCTGAATGAAGTTCTATTACAATATGCAGTTATAATACCTTTAATTTGAGACTGGTCTTTTGTATAAGAAGCAAACTCCGGCAAAAGTGGCACATGGGTTACAATAATCGCTGCATAACCATCTAGCATGTTAAGCGCCTTTTGAGAGAGCCAATCAAGTTGCTCTTGTCCATAACAAGATGTACTAAAACGATTGTTAATAGCATAACCATTTTCGTTTACAAGATATTCCCCACCAAACTGGGAGTTTAACATAATGTAACGTACCTTCTGGCTATCATCATCAACATAAAAATACATACCGTTTTCAGAAAATATACGTCTTGAATCCTTTTGCTGGTCAAGGAAGAAGGTTTCTATCATTTGTTTAGGAGAAAACTGCTTCCTATAATATCCGGCAGAATCTCCCCAACAACCATCGTGGTTACCAACAGAAGCTAATAACCGCTTGGTTCCCCATAACGGATATAAATGCTTGGAAATTTTCTCATACTGTGCGTACTGCTCTGCCTCCGTAGGCCAAGAGGCTTGAGTACCTATATCCCCGCTAATTGTTGCAAAGGAAATATCACACTTATCTAATACCTCTGCCATCAGTGTTCCCAAATATGCTGTGCTCCCATCGGGTATATGAGTGTCAGACGCCCAAACAAACGAGATTAGCCCTGTGCCAATAGAATCTTTTGTGTTATTGACATCTATTATCGTACTGTTTATTTCTTCTTGCCAATAAGATGGGATATTATTTTTTATTTCATTAAAATAAATCTTATTTTTAATTTGTAATTCAAGCTCGTTAAGTTTTTGCTCTAACTCTGTCATTTGTTCCTCAGAAGAATTCTGATTTTCAATTTGCAATGCGAGCTCATTAAGTTTTTGCTCTAACTCTGCAATTTGTTCCTCGGAAAAATTCTGATTTTTAATTTGTAATTCAAGCCCATTAAGTTTTTGCTCTAACTCTGCAATTTGTTCCTCGGAAAAATTCTGATTTTTAATTTGTAATTCAAGCCCATTAAGTTTTTGCTCTAACTCTGCAATTTGTTTCTCGTATTGAGCATTGTTATCTTGAGTTATTAACGATAGTACAGCAATAACACAGACAATCACTACCAGTAAGATAATCCCCGCACAAGAAATTATGCGACAAAATGATTTACAAACGGCTTTCGACTTCTTTTTGTTTGTTCTATTATCGTCCATTGTCGTATCTCCTATTTCGCCAGCTCTTGCTTGATATATTCCAACGAAGCAATCTTCGCTTTAGTCTGCTCAACATTCAGTAATTCTGTGTTATTAGAATTGAATTCGCTAAGATGGTTTCTCTCAACATCGCCGTCCTTGAAATATTTATCATAATTCAAGCCACGATTGTCGCAAGGCACACAATAGAAATTACCCATATCGATTGCGTGAGCGCACTCCTCGTTGGTGAGCAGTGTTTCATACATCTTCTCGCCGTGACGGATACCGATAATCTTGATTTCAGTGTTTCCGGTCTTATCAAACAACTCAACAACCGCCTTCGCTTGTGTTTCAATGGTACAAGCAGGAGCTTTCTGAACGAGAATATCTCCACTGTTGCCGTGTTCAAATGCGAACAATACAAGGTCAATAGCCTCATCAATCGACATAATAAACCGAGTCATTGTAGGCTCAGTGATGGTAATAGGCTTCCCTGCTTTGATTTGGTCAATCCAAAGAGGAATAACCGAGCCGCGAGAGCACATTACATTGCCGTAACGAGTACAACAAATCTTGGTCTTTTCGGGAGAAACCGTTCTTGACTTAGCAACGATTACTTTCTCCATCATTGCCTTGGATGTACCCATAGCGTTTACCGGGTAAGCCGCCTTGTCGGTAGAAAGGCATACAATGTTTTTTACTCCTGCATCAATAGCCGCAGTTAAAACATTTTCAGTTCCAATGACATTGGTGCGAACTGCTTCCATCGGGAAGAACTCGCACGAAGGCACCTGTTTTAGTGCTGCTGCATGGAATATGTAGTCTACGCCGACCATCGCCGGTCGGATCGAGTCAATGTTACGAACATCGCCAATATAGAATTTTACCTTGTCAGCGTAGTCCGGGTATTTAACCTGGAGTTCGTGGCGCATGTCGTCCTGCTTCTTCTCATCGCGAGAAAATATTCTGATCTCCCCTATCTCCGTTGTCAGAAATCGGTTTAATACCGCATTCCCGAATGAGCCCGTGCCGCCGGTGATCAGGAGGGTCTTACTAATAAATAATGATTTCATACATCTACCTCTAAAAAACATATTACACGAAACACTAAAAAAGCACATTCCATAGCCGCCTTCAATTCATCTGGAGTTTGAACTCCTCGTTGCGCAGCTTTGCGATAATCGCTGTCGCAATTTTGCCAACCGTTCCTTAGACAGAGGCCTTCGCCTTAAGCTTCCTGATCTGTGCGGACATGATAGCGGTCATGTAATGATTGCCTAACGCTTCATATCTTTTTGTTGCGGTTCTACCTTACAGATAAATCAACTGTTTCTCTTGAAGAAGCAGAAATTATTAGAAATCAAAAAACTTTGCTTATAATTCCGTAATTTTTCTTCTTTTTGGAATCGTCTCCTACATGGTACATACCGCTAACGGTATAATCATCCCATGGATGTTCTCTGTTCCTAAGAAGTATCTGCATTCCGCGAAGAACGCTGCCCTGGCTGATCAGTAAAACATTTTTACTAACGCAATTCTCGTTTATGTATTCCAAAGTGTCCACACAGTTGGCAATGACCGTTCCCCATGAAGACCCGTGCGGCGTTCTTGCGAACATGTTCAATTCGACTTCGCGTGCGAGGAAGAGCGAATCATGCTCCAGATCAAATAGGTTTTGTACTCCCATCCGGTGTTATCAATCCCGTGTGATTACGTCGGACGCGACCATGCGGTTAAATCGGAAAGTGAGTGCGGTCGCGAC
>JAEAME010001345.1_pt1 | contig 17641 bp, 16 predicted proteins | sample 8958731 | NCBI WGS metagenome assembly JAEAME01 (sample SAMN16933194, study PRJNA681113) | bioreactor sludge metagenome | isolation source: anerobic bioreactor sludge (Control) | place: India:Bengaluru | collected 2018-10-24 | reverse complement strand
TACGTGAAGGCCTCGATGAGATGGACCGGATTGCCGATGAAGTCCTTGATGATTCATTCCGGACAGCCCTTGCAGGTGATTCAAAGGATTTCATGGAGAGCTCATCAAGCCTTATGTTTGCCTTTTCGCTAGCGCTTGTACTGATCTTCCTGGTGCTTGCGGCGCAGTTTGAAAGCTTTAAAGATCCGCTTATAGTAATGATGACTGTTCCCCTTGCACTTACAGGTGCCCTCCTTTTTATGTGGTATTTTGATGTTACAATGAATATCTTCAGCCAGATCGGACTCATAATGCTAATAGGCCTGGTATCAAAGAACGGAATACTGCTTGTGGAATTCGCTAACCAGAGAAAAGCTGCCGGGATGTCCAAACTGGAGGCAATTAAGTATTCAGCAGCATCCCGTTTCAGGCCAATCCTTATGACAAGCATGGCCACTATACTTGGGATATCGCCGCTGGCCCTCGGCTTCGGAGAAGGTGCACAAAGCCGCGTTGCGATGGGTATCGCCGTAGTCGGAGGAATGATCTTTTCAACTTTCCTGACACTATTTGTGGTTCCTGCCATATATACATATATCTCCAGTGAAACAAAAATTACAGTTGATGAAAATAAGGATACTGTTGCTTAGCATATTAATATTTAGTGCATTAATATCTTTGCAGTCACAACCCGTGTATGATCTTAAAGAATGCATCAGAACCGGGCTCGAAAGGAATTTCTCACTTCTGATCACAAGGAACAGTGAATCTATTGCGAACAATAATTTTACTTTAGGAAATGCCGGGTTCCTCCCCTCCCTGGATCTCAGCGGACGACACAGCGGTTCACTTAATGATATAACCAGAAACCTAACTGACGGAAGTCAGAGCATTTCTGAAAATGATTATAACACAACATCATCAGGGTCATTATCGATGGGGATGACTATATTCAGCGGATTCAGCGTCAGAACAACGTACAAAAAACTAAATGAGCTGAAACAGGTTGGTGAACTTAATACCCAGCTGTCAATTGAAAACCTGCTTGCGGACATAATTGCGGGGTATTACAATTACATTGAACAAGTTCAGCTGTTTAATAATCTGCAGTATGCTGTGGCGCTTTCAAAGGAGCGTCTCAGGATTGATGAAGACAGATATCTCCTCGGATCTAGTTCCAAGCTGCAGGTACTTCAGTCGAGAGTATATGTTAATTCTGACAGTTCAAGGCTTTCAAGACAAAATGAAGTTGTAAGAGCGGCTCAGATAAGGCTGAATGAATTGATGGCAATAGAAGACCTCGGTCTTATTTTCACTTCAAGGGACACAGCAATTGACCTGAATCCTGATCTGCTATACGAAAAGCTTATTGAAGAAACCATAGCAAATAACACAAGCCTTCAGCTTGCCATAAAAAACAAGACAATCTCGGAATACGATTACAAAATTATAAAATCACGTTCCTATCCTTATCTGAATGTTTCTTCGGGATACAGTTACAATTTCAACACATATTCATCAGGCACTGCTAAGAACCAGACTACCAACGGAATGAATTATGGCGCCACAGTCGGAATGAATATTTTTGACGGTTTCAATCAGCAGAGGCAGATTCGCAATTCTTCAATTGAAGTTGAATCAAAAGAGCTCAGATACCGTGAGATTGAGCAGGGAGTCAGGGCTGATCTGCTTACTATATACAGTGCATACTCAAATTATCTCCGCCTCATAAAACTTGAGATGCAGAATCTGCAGACTGCAACGGAAAATCAAGAGATAGCGATGGAGAGATACAGACTGGGGGCGCTTTCCGGGATAGAGCTGAGAGAAGTTCAGAAGAGTCTTCTTGACGCCAGGGAAAGTCTCCTTTCGGTACAGTATCAGGCAAAACTGGCAGAGATATCCCTTCTGCTCATTTCCGGAAGGATAATGGATTATTATAATTAGTTTTCCTTAACGGTAAACTGGGCTTTAACATGCCGGCAATAACTGTTAGCTTATAAAGCGGAATTTCACTATTTTTGTTTTTCAATAAATCCTGATGGAAAAAAAAACCGAGCTTATAACGAACAGTGACGGCAGTGTATTTCATCTGCATCTTCTTCCCGGGGATATCTCAGACAAAATAATTATTGTTGGAGATCCGGGACGTGTTGATATGATAGCATCAATGATGAATAATGTCAGGGTCAGGAAAGAGAACCGGGAGTTCAGGACAGTGACAGGGACATACGATCAGAATGAAATAACTGTTATTTCATCGGGAATCGGAACTGACAATATTGATATCCTCATAAATGAGCTTGATGCGCTAGCAAACATTGACCTGAAGACAAGTGAGATAAAAGAAGAGCCCATCTCACTTACCCTAATCAGGCTTGGCACATCAGGCGGCCTGAGAAGCGATATACCTGCCGGATCCTTTGTTCTTGCAGAAACAGCAATCGGCTTCGACGGACTCCTTCATTTCTATTCGGGTTATGACTGGATACTTGACACCCTCCTCTCAGACGTTCTTGCAGAATACCTTGAATGGCCGGATACTCTTTCATACCCGTATGCAGTAAAAGCTAATATGATGCTTCTTGACAAGTTCCGCTCTGAAAAGTTTATTAATGGCATCACGATTTCTGCTCCGGGTTTTTATGCACCACAGGGAAGACAATTACGGCTTGAGACTTTCGACAGTGAGATCAATAAAAAGTTATCCGAATTTGAATTCAGAGGCCGGAAGATATGCAATTACGAGATGGAGAGTTCAGCAATTTACAGCTTATCAGCTCTTTTAGGTCACAAAGCCCTTACATTATGTGCTGTTATAGGGAACAGAATTAGCGGTGAATTTATAAATGACTACAAACCGCTTATTAAGGAACTTGCACAGATAGTGCTCCAAACAATCTGATATTATTAGCTGCGTCAATTATTTTTCCTAAATTTGTTTGACTCTTATATTTGATAATCAGTATGCCAAAGGAAATTGGATCAGAAAACAAGACAAGGGGCGATGAGATAGATCTTCTGGAGCTTTTTTCACGCCTTGGAAGTTCAGTCGGCAAAGGTTTTAAAGCAGTATGGAATGGGTTATTGTACGCATTCTTCTTCATTATAAGGAATATGATCTGGCTTGGAATAAGCATTTTCATTGGAGTAGCTGCTTCATATCTCCTAAAGCTTTCTGCTGAAAAATTCTACTCATCAGACATAATATTAAGAAGCAACACTATTCCTAACGCTGATATGATCAGTTACATCAACAAACTCCATACATTCTGTGAGGAAAAGAATTACGCAGAGCTGGCTTCTTCGTTGTCTGTTCCACAGGAAGAGGTTAAGTATATAAAGGATATTCAGGCATTCTGGTATATTGACCTCGGATCTGATAAGATACCTGATTATGTTGATTTTCGCGGAAAACACAATGTTCTTGACACCATAAATGTAAGGATGAGTGACAGGTTCCTTATAAGGGTAAAAACAAGTATCCCCAAGGCCCTTTCAAGGATCAGGGAGGGGATTTTTTCATATATCGGCAAGAACCAGTTCTTCAGGGACCAGAATGAATTAAGGTTGAAACAGGCCGATGCGCTGATGGCCAGGATAGACTATGAAGTGGATCAGCTCGACAGTCTGCAGAAAGTGAAATACTTTGAAGAATCAAGGCGCCTGATGCCGAAAGAAGGAGGACAGATGATTTTTCTGCAGGACTATCAGACTCAATTATTGCATGAAGATATAACTAAGCTTATTACACAGAGGCAGGAAATTGAGCGTACAAGGACTATCTATTCGGAACTTATAACTCTTCTGAGTGATTTTACTCCACCGATAAAACCAAAGAATGGGACTCTTTATTACGGGAAAATCCTTATACCCCTGATTTTTTGTATTTCCATTATACTGATAATACTTATCAGGAACAGGGCAAAACTGGCAGAAGCATATAGAAAGTATTAACACGGGAAGATGTCTGTAAAAGCTGACTTTTTTAACTGGCGCTAAGCAGAGTTGTTGTTTTTTATATAAAGGGCCATAAGAAGGGACAGGGTAACACATATTAATAGCAGGAAGGGAATAAGTATTGAGTCACCGAGGGATCGCAGAAGAATAACAGCCAGTATCAGCACAATATTTAAAAACCGGATAACCGATGTTGCTTTCAGGTGGGATCCGGATAGAAGGAGAACCTGGTGATGAATGTGGTTATGATCGCCTTTGAAAGGGGATTTACCGTGGATCATCCTGACGAATACAATCCTGAAGATATCGAAAACCGGAACAATAAGAATTGCGAGGGCAAGTGATGGTGCTATTTCTGAGATCGCTATTATTGAATTCCCGGAATCAAGTTCCAGCGATCTTATCAGGAAAACTGCAAGAAGAAATCCGATAACCATTGATCCCGTATCACCCAGAAAAATCTTATATCTGCTGCTGAAGACGTTATACCAGAAGAATGCAATAAGTGAACCCGTGAGAGAAAAACAGATGACTGCATAGGAGATCTGGTTGATAAAAAGAAACCATATCCCAAAAGATAACGAGGCAATAATGCCTACGCCAGCAGCAAGACCGTCTATGCCATCAATAAAATTAAGGCTGTTGATAAGTGTCATTGCAAATATGATAGAAACAATAACACTGACGGCGTCACATATTTCCTGAGATCCTAAATATTCACAGTTCAGATTTATCCTGATTCCGCCGAATATTACAAGTATTATACAAGCCAGCAGTTGTCCGGCAGCTTTTTTGAAATAAACGAGGGAAATTATATCATCTTTTAGTCCGATGAAAAAAAGCACAAGTAATCCGGCAATTATATATTTCAGTTCTACTGATTTTTCGAGGCCTGTAAAAAGCACTGATGAGATTATTATACCTGCAAAGATCATTGTTCCGCCAAGTCGCGGAATAGGTTCAATATGGGATGCCCGCATACCGGGAATATCGTACAGGTTCTTTATTCTGGCTATTCTTGAAACTGACGGAATGCCGAAAAAAGTTATCATGAATGAAATAACGAATCCTGTTATCAAAATTAACCATGAGGGAAAGTCTACGAATATCAATCCGGAATCGAACATGGGTCAAATTTATAATATTTTTCAGGCATCTAAAAAAATTAGTAAATCTGATGTGCTGAATTTTATAACAATGATTAAACGCTTATTCAGGCTTAATATTTTCCTCCGGTGTATGTTTGGGCAATGCAAGGATAAAATAGAACAGCAGGAAGAATGTATTCCTGAACCATCCTTCCTTCAACCCCTCCAAGACCAAATCCCGTAAACGGCTTTTCTTTAATTAGTTGCATCGCACTATACAATTCATGGGTACATTGGTCAATATACTTGAAATCAACTTTCTCAGAATTAATTTCTAATTCTGTATTAATATTGATGCATTAATAAATCGTTGATAATAAATAAATTACTTTGTTCTTTGACATTTTGATTGATATGCAATTCGGTAAGTAGTTCTTTTACAGGCGTTTTGTCAAAAACTCTACGAGGTAAAAATTCTGTAAGTTGAGCGAAGATACATTTGCCTTGATTCATGGATTTAAGCTTTTTGAAAACAAAAATCCATATTTTCATTTCAAATCGTCACGCTCCAAAAAAACGCTCTAAGTACGACTAATTCATAATTTCAAAGAACAATTTTTAAAATCTAATGCCTACTAATGGTCAAAATTATTAATTTCGCTTTCTGTTTGTGATACGATAGCATTGTTCCTGTAATGGAAAGTAAACTGAAGAGAAAAAAAGTGCAGGTTACAGACGGGGCCGGTTTCGTAGGCTCCAACCTGGCATCTTCACTTCTCGGCTCGGCACCCCGATCACTGAAGGACCCCGTGACAACAACGGCTGTCAATGTTGGGGGCTTTTTAAGGGTGCATAAGGCATCGAAACAGTCAGGGGTAACCAGGTCCATGTACAGGGCTTACGACCCTGCACAGGTCGGGCATTTCCACAATATATTTAAAAGCCTGTTTGTCAATCACCTGAACAAATCTAATGTGACTGACTGGGCGATCGAATGGAAAAATTGATATCTATATCGAGAAGAGATATATTCTGGAACTATCTTGCTTCATTTTTTAAGATAGCTTCATCGGCGATACTTTTACCATTTATATTGCGGGAGTTGCCATCTGAAACAATAGGTATCTGGACAGTATTCATTACTATCACAACTTTTTCGGGTCTTCTTGATTTTGGATTTAATCCGACATTTACAAGAAATATCACCTATGTGTTCAGTGGAGTAAGGAAGCTTAAGACCGAGGGATTTGAGCCGGTTGACAAGAGTACCAGTGCTGTTGACTTCTCACTGCTCAAGGGTGTAATAAGCTCAATGAAGACGATCTATGCAAGGATGGGCCTGATGCTTATGCTATTCCTTTCGACTGTAGGTACATACTATATCTCTGTCCTGTTGAAAGAATATAAGGGTAACACCGGAGAAGTATATTTTTCATGGGCTATTCTAATTATGCTGAACTGTTATAATATATATACCTCCTTTTATGAATCACTCCTTCTTGGAAGAGGATTGATCAGAAGGTCGAAGCAGATTATTATTCTTTCGAATGGAGCATACATAATTCTTGCCATAATACTGATATTATTGGGTTTTGGACTGGTTGCAATAGTTTCTGCACAGGCATTGGCTGTCTTAATTAACCGGATTCTTTCATACAAGGTCTTTTTCAACAGGGAAACCAGAATGAGGCTATCAGAGATAACTGAAATGCCGAAGAGTGATATTTTGAAGGCTGTATATCCAAACGCCTTGAAGATAGGACTAACTTCTATAGGAGGGTTTCTCATCCAGAAATCATCATTTATTATCGGATCGCTGTATCTTTCACTTGAAGACATAGCCTCCTATGGAATCTCAATACAAATTATCGCCGTGTTATCTACAATGGCGGGGATTTATACAAACACATATCAACCCAGAATCACTCAATTGCAGGTAACCAGTCAACAGGACAAAATAAGGGATCTGTATCTGAACGGTCAGGTGATAATGCTAATAACCTATGTGACAGGAGGCCTGGCTATATTATTCATTGCACCACCTTTCCTTAGCCTTGTTGGCAGCAATACCAACCTCCTGACATTTCCTCTTTTATTGTTTGCTCTGGCGCTTAACCTAGAACAAACAAATATGATAATTGCAGGTTCGATACTCCTGACCAAGAATGAGGTACCATTCTTCAAGGCATCAATTTTCTCAGGCCTCGCAATAATTGCAGGTTTATTATTGTCTTTCAGGATTTTTAATTATGGGTTGTTAAATCTGATCCTGATTCCATTTGTGATTGACATAGTTTATCAAGCCTGGAAATGGCCATATGAAGTTATCAAAGAGTTGAAGATCAGTACCAGGGATGTATTCGTTACAATGCGGTCACTGTTCTACAGGTTTCTCTCATTTAAAATAGTAACGGGATGAAAAGTATTACAAATGTCGGTGATAATGACCTTATAACAGTATTCCAGATGGACGAATACTTCAATCCTGAGAATTCTGATACCTGCTATGAAAACGTTTAAGACCAGATACATCAAGATACTAATATGAGGATAGCTGGCATTGTTATTGCATGTAACGAGGATTTCAGACTGGAAACATGGAAGACTTATCACGAGGAATATTGTGATGAACTGTACAAACACATTATTGTTGATAATGGATCAGATCAATTCTTTTATCAGAAGCTTAAAGAAGTTTTTAGCCAGTCGATAATAATTAGAAGTGAAGTTAATACAGGTTCCACAGGGGCTTACAATATGGGAATTAATCATGCCCTGTCATTGCCTGAGGTTGATGCAATCCTGCTAATAGGAAATGACATCAGAATCAGCAGGAAAGGAGTCAGCAGACTATACGACATTCTCTTTTCTGATAATAAATACAGCATGGTTGCTCCGGTGCTTTTACGGAAGGATTCTGATATAGTTGAGAGCTATGGAATAAAAATCAATCCATTGAATTTGTTTTTTGATCATCAGTATCAAAACATGAACCTGGCAGATATTGACAAAGAGTATGTGTTGTCGGACAGTATCCCCGGAGCTATGAATCTGGCCAGGAGGGATTTCTATGAGACAGTTGGATTGCTTGACGAAGAGCTGTTTATGTATGCTGAAGAAGTAGATCTTGGAATCCGCGCAAGAAATTACAATAAAACAATAATCGTAACAAAACAGGTAGTTGCCTGGCACCAGCATCTGAACCGGGCTAATTCCGATGCCAGATCACCTTTGGCTGGTTTTCTCATGGGCCGCAATGAAATTCTCATTGCAAGAAAATACTTTAGTTACCGTATAATACTAAATACCATACTTAAAAGATTGTATATTGGGTCAAAATCAGTTGCGGGTTCAATATTGAAGTCCAGAAGCAAGGCTGTTCTTAAATATCACCTTTCTTTTCTTAAGGGAGTGTTTGCCGGTATTTTTAATATCAAAACCCTTCCACTCAAATAGAAATCGTTCCAATGGAAGAGTGATCCAATGTTTCTGTGACATGATGACCAAGGTTTTAATCATAACCAATCATTATCTGTATATCAGAACTGGTGGGGCAGGGCATCAGTCGGCTTTATAAATGTTGTGGCAAGGTTTTTCCCGGAAGTTACGGCAATATTCCCGATTAACGGAGGTGAAAATGATGGCTCAAATATTGACACCAGGGTCAAACTGGTTCAATGTGATGATCCAAGGCCCAGATGGATGAAGGGAATCTCATTGTACCTTGGCAGGATTCATCGCTTTGAATCCCTGACCAGAAAGCACCTCAGAAATAACAATTATGATATCATCGTTTTTGATGCCAGCATAGTGAAATGTAGGCTGATTGATATTGCCTCCAGACATTCTGAAAATATTAGGACGCACGGATTCCGGGGATATCGTAACTATTTTTTAATCGTGCGATTTTTTGAACAGACGGAATTCCGGAATAGGTAATCAGGAATGAGACGAGCAAGCCCGTGGCTATCATCAGCCATGAAGGAAAATCAACGACTATTGATTTAGAATCGAACATAAATCAGATTTACTAATAATTCAATGATTAAATAAATAGGCAGGTATGAGATCCACCAAATTATTTAGCTTATCTATTATTACGTATTGTCAGGTACAATATTATTTTCTGTCTCAGTATCCGGGACACTCAGGATGAAATAGAATAATAAGAAGAACATTATTCCCCACTGACGGTTGAACATTGATTCGAACATAAGAAAGAATGTGAACATAAGAATGAATCCTGCCGCAAGTTGAGAATACCGGAGCCGCTTTCTGAAGATCAAGGGAGTTAAAAGCATTGAAAGCAATGAGAGGGTACCAGCTATTCCAAATGTCATCTGTGCCTCAAGAAACTGATTGTGGGCGTTCATTTTTAGCATTGCTTCCTCCTCAAAGCCATTTTTTAAATATTCCTGTACCATCCGTTTTTCAACACCTCCCAGTCCGAATCCTGTAAAAGGTTTTTCTTTTATTAGTTGTATAGCGCAATACCATTCCCGTGTACGCTGATCAATATTCTTAAAATCAATTTCCTCAGAAGTAATTTCTAATCCCGTATAATGGAGGAACCATTCAATCCGGTCAATCCTTTTAGCTATAAGAAAAGATGATACAATAAAAGCCGGAATAAAAATGAGATATATTGCTTTTCTGAAGGATGTTTCCTTGCCAAATTTAATTATACTTAAAACAATTAATACCAGGTAGACAACAATTCCTGTCTTGGACGCCAACATAAAGATAATTACTGAGAATAATAAAAAGAGAGAGAAGATTGTAAAAATCCTGAGCTTCCATTCCCGGAGGAAAAGAATAAGAACCATAATGGCACTATTGATCTTTAATGCCAAATATGTAGGATGTTCAAGCACTGAGAATCCCAGGGAAAAAACAGTTTCATTATTCTCCTTAATGTACTCCACTATTGGCATATTCATTGAGCCTTCTTTTATCACGAAAATGATCCTGACCAACAAGAATATTGAAATGCAGGCAATGCCGATTATCAGGATTTTCAACATGCTTTTTATATGCTGGCTGAAGAAACCTGTTATAAACAATGGGAATCCAAAGACAGGTATAAGCAAAAACATGAGTCGGTTCTCTAACAGGGCAATGGATGACTTTTGAAGAATAACACTGATAAGATGAATAAGAAAATAAAGAACAGGTGGAATTATGTAGTGCCACTTCCTAATTAAAACATCTTTTACAGCCTTGAAATTTATTATCCATAGCACAAGTCCGCAACCAAGACTTATTGATAAAGGATAGAGTGACCATGAACGCGGAAAAGACAAAAAGAATATTGTAAGGAATAATGAAATAACTCCGGCCTTTTCAAAGTTAATAACTATGTCCGGTCTGCTTGCCTTAGCTACCATTCGCGTTCAATTTATCGTAAGAAGAAATTTTTTGAGGACTCAAAAACTTCTAGGCGTTTTTCGTAATTGTCCTTTGTGAAAAGCACAGATTTATACCTGTAAAGAATATTATCTGACATACCGGAAATTTTAACAAGCGAATAAATAAAAATATAAGATAGAAACAAGATCTTATTATTTTTATTATTAATGATTGATAATATTAAAGGTAATAGAATCCAGTAAGAAAAATAGAACAGACCTCCGACTCTTACAGGAATTATTTTTATTTCAGCAAAATAGAAAAAGAAGACAAAATACAGGACATAGCTGTTAATGAACAGGATATTATTCCTGTTTTCCGATATTAATTTATAATAATAGATCAAAATCAGAGAGCAGGTAATAAGTCTTTCAATGAATCCTATTGTAATGCCATAACTCACTGAATAGAGCTCGTTGTTAAGATATTTCCAGATTATCTCAGAGTTTTTTTCTCCGACAACATTGGAAAGTTTAATGATAAACGGCCGTATATATTCTATCTGCAGCAGATACAGCAAAATTCCGACCGCAAAAATTATACTAACGGTTTTCCTTGATATCTGCTTATGAAGAAAGATGTAAAGAGGAATATATATCAAGGAACTGAAATGGAACATACAGCCAATCAGATTCAAGATAAGATATGGCATAAATCTCCTGTCTCTCAGATATTTCATAGAAAGAAGAAATAGCATGATACTTTTTGCATTTCTCAACAAATCAGTTTCCAGATAGAACCCACCCATAACTATGAATAACAGGCATGACAGTGAAAGGCTGACCTTAGAGAACTGTTTGAGAAATGCAAAAAGTATTACGAGATCCGCCAGTGTATTGAAGAATATAAAAAAATGATAGTTACCTGAAATAGTTTTGAATGCAGACATCAGGACGATAAAACCAGGTTCGTACCTTGAGGCTGCAAATGAATCTGAAGCCAGAGAAAATATCCCCGGTGTAACTTTAAAAGTTGGGAAATAAATAGTCCAGTCCCACCCAATAAATCCTCTGAAACCGAAGAAAAACAGCAGACCGCCACCTGCTAATAGCCTGATCATAAGGTTATTATTCGCAATATTCGAATCCTGTTTATTTACCTGTTCTTCTAAGAAGTATAGAAAGATAAAATATAGTACGAGACCTATATATGGGATTGAGTACCAAATGCTATCCAGAGGCAGATCATTCATATATCTGATGTTTTCGAGCCGGATATCCAAAGAAAAATCCAAATTTACTCCAATATTTCAAGTGACTTTTAATGAAGATACAGGAATATTTATTCAGTTTACGGGCATGCCTTGATCCTTTGTAGGCTATTTTCATCGGCGGAAAATAAACTACCTCATAACCTGACTCCCTTATCCTTGTACACCAATCAAGATCCTCGGCATACATGAAATAACTGTTATCGAGGCCTTGCGTCAATTCATATGCTTTACGGCTTACCATTATAAAAGCACCGGCTAACCAATCAACGGTTTGTATACTAAAATAATCAAACCGTTTATCCCTTATAGCAGCTTCACCAGAATTTAATCTCCTCAATTGCCTCAGAATAAAACGAGGCAGGTTTACATAAGGCCTACAGTTGTCCTGGATAATTCCTGAAATATCAACCATTTTAGGACCTATTGCTCCTACTTCGGGGTGAGAATCCATAAAGGCAATCATCTTTTGAAATCCTTCCAGGATCTTTATATCAGCATTTGCAATCACAAGGTATCTGCCCCTGGCTTTTCTGAGGCCATTATTCATCCCATATGCAAAGCCTCCATTTTTCGGATTAAAAATCCATGTCACTCCTTTATTCTTTTCAGAAATAAGCTTTTGTTCATTATGGTTATAGCAGGAATTAGATGAAACTATTATTTCATACCTTATTGAATCCAGTCCTTCGGTAAGCGAATTAAGGCAGTCGGCAACTTCATCAAGTGATAAGTATTCCAGGATTACAATTGACACATCCGGCTTTCCGACTAACATATCCCGTTTTTATTCATTGTTGTAACATATCTTTTCCTACAGACAAATCAAAAATTCTAAATAGAATTAATATATCCGGTTATCCTTTTATTGTTATACGTCTCAATAAAATACTTCTTAAACTCTATCTTATCCGACATATTAATATTAAAGCCGTTGATCAAATTTATGAAATCATTACTTGTTTTGGCCATTTTCATAAAAGAAGAGTATCTCTCAGGTACACCTTCAAAGGTTATCTCAGTACCAATAACCGGAGTACCGCATCCAAGTGATTCAATCACCTTAACTTTTACTCCAGCGCCTCTAAACAAAGGTGCAATAAGAGCTCTTGCTTCCGATATCAACGGATAAGGATTTTGAACGAATCCCAGATATTCAATATTAGTGGAACCCTGAATAAAGGCTTGTGCTTCAGCAGAAGCTGTCAATCCTGCACCAATTACTTTTAATTTGAAATCTGCTTTTAAGTCAGGAAATACATTTCTCAGAAACCATATCAGGCCATTCAGATTGTCTGACCTGCTCCAGTTCGCAAACATTACAAAATAGTCTCCGACAGACACTTGACCTGATTGAATTATCTGGTCTTCCAAATAGAAATCAGTAGATTCCGTTTCAATTAAATAAAGTTCCATAATAAGTTTACTGTCTTTTTCACTTGGAGTAAATATTTTAATTGCAGTGCCCCGCAGAACAAAACCCTCTGATATTTTAACAATTGGAAAAAGTATCCCGTTTACGATCCTCGAATACCGCTGTGCTATTACATCCTGGGAAAATAGTAATTTACAGTCACTTCTTATAAACTTAGCAAACAGAAAAGTCTGGCTGAAATCAAAAATCATCAGATCATAATTGTTCTGCCTGATTATCCGCTTTATATAGAATAATCTGAAAAAATTAAACCTCACAACAAAAAGAGGAAATAGAAATGGGAACATCAGAAAATTAAGAACCTTAAGTATCATTGTGTTCTTAAATACCTTCAAAATCGTCACATTTTGCGACTCAATAACATAATCATCATTATATTGATATTTAAAAAATATCAGATCGATTTTATTGTGTTTAGCCAGGTCGTTTATCAGCTGGCGCGATGTATTTTCACCAGCTCCAATACGACTTGGCACAAAAGCTGTTATGAAAAGTATCTTTTTCAAATTACAAATTCTCCCTTAAAATATTTTCCAGTCTTCTTACTCCGCTTTCAAATGAGAAATTTTCCTGAAATAATTTCATAATTGCCGATCTGTCAAATTGAGAGTTCAGAATTTTCTCAAGTGCAGTTTTAAAAGTCGGGACTGTATCATACTTAAGCATAAAACCAGCCTTGATGAATGTCTCATAACCACTTGCAGAAACTTCGTGTACAAGAGCCGGGATTCCAAGCCTGAGGCTGTCCATGATACGTAATTTAATACCACTGCCTCTGTTTACAGGACAAAGGTAAATATCAGCACCGGAAACAATACTTAATATATCATCAGGATCCGGGATTAATCGTATATCAGGGTTATTTCCGGATATGTTACTTAGTTTTTCCGAAGGATTGCTCCCGCTTACTGTAAATACTAATTTTTTCTTAAAATCCGGGATCGCCGGATAGTATGTTTTGAAGAATTCCAGAATGCTTAGATTATTTTGCGGATATTCAAGACTTCCAGTTATCACTATGTTGATGTGATCTGTCTTCTCCGGTTTCGTAATTACTGAGGTATTACCTGTATTGAAACATGTTGGCTCAAAAGTACCGAGACACCTTATATTAGATTCTCTATCAGATGAATATAAATCCTTGAGTCTGCCACTATCATTCTCTGTCAGGGTAAGACTCAGGTCACTTTCAAGAATTGCTTTCTTTTCAGCTTCCCAGAGATAGAACAAATGCGGCAACCTGATTAACAGGGGCATTTTATTATCTGCATAATAATCAATTTCTACATTATGATGTATAGTGACCGTTTTTATACCAAGACTTTTAACAATCCTTATCAGTCCGCATGATACAATCGCTGTATCAAAAACTACCAGTTGGGGCTTGTTCATATTAATCCATTCAAAAGCAGTACTCCTGAACCTATGCAGCACACCAAAATACATACCCAAACCTTTGATCCATTTCGGTCTCCTATCCTCACAGGGTATCTGCTTAATATTATTATTGATAAGATGATCTATTGACTTTCCCGATGAGGGGTAAATCAAGGTGCAATCAGGAAAAATTGTTGCTAATGCATTTATAAATGAACGGGATGCGATACAACCTCCCTCTTTTTTTTCAACCGGATGATTTGTAATAATCAATACCTTCATAGATAATTTATTCCTGGCCATTCTCATTTAATATTAAGGTTATACCCAGAATCAGGTAAATTGGGTGGCCAGCTATTCTAGTTTGTGCTGTATAAACTTCATTCCGGTTGCCCGAATATTCATTTAATAATACCTTAATGTAATAAGTGTCGAAAGTTGCCAGTAACAAAAATAGAACAATTGACATCCTGAAATAAAACCACCTCATAGCTTTAATAGCACCTTTCAGCAAGCCATAATCAATTGAAATTATTCCTCCTTCAATATACTCAAATCCCTCTGTTTTTAAAGCCTTAACACAACTATAAATATATTTAACATTGCGACTAAATGTCGGACTAAAACCAAAATCAATCTTCTCAGTTCTTTCCGATCATAAAATAACTATAAATTTTCCCAATACCATTTCACCGCCTCTGACAGACCTTCTTTTATATTGTGTGTTGGTGAATAACCCAAAAGTCTTCTGGCTTTCTCAACAGATGCAAGAGAATGAGGTATATCCCCTGCCCTTTCAGGTCCATGAACAGGTTCGATCTTCAAAACGTCCTTGTCAAATCTCCCTGCCATTTCGCGTATCAGTGCAAATAACTGATTCAGATCTGTCCTTTCTCCATGGGCAACATTATAGATCTGGTTGATTGATTCCCGGTTCGTTGTCAAGGCAGCCAGATGATTTACCTGTATTACATTATCAATGTAGGTAAAATCACGCGAATAGGTACCATCGCCATTTATTACCGGCGCTTCATGATTTTTCAGAACCTTCAGGAACTTAGGAATAACGGCAGCATATGCTCCTTCGGGATCCTGACGCCTTCCGAAGACATTGAAATACCTTAATCCAATTGTATCAATTCCATATATCTTCGAGAAATTATCGGCAAACAGCTCATCAACAAATTTTGTTATCCCATAAGGTGACAACGGTTTACCAATCCGGTCCTCTACTTTCGGCAAGCCCGGATGATCACCATATGTCGAACTGCTTGCGGCAAAGATGAAGCGCTTTATCCCTGCTTCCTTTGATGCAAAAAGCATCTTGACAAAACCGCCTATGTTGACATCTGTAGAGGTTGCCGGGTCTTTTATCGATCTTGGCACCGACCCGAGCGCAGCCTGATGAAAGACAATATCAATATCCTTTACTGCATTCAGGCAGTCATCATAATTCCTTATGTCCCCCACTATCAGCTTAAAGTCAGGGTTATCAATAAAATCCCTGATATTCTCCCTCTTGCCTGTTGAGAAATTATCGAGGCATACAACATAATTTCCGGAAGCAAGCAGCGACTCGACAAGGTTGGAACCAATAAAGCCAGCCCCTCCGGTTACCAGGACTTTGGTATTCCTTAGAACTCTATCCATAACATGAATGCCATTAGGATTAATAAAAAATTAACAGGGAACAGATACCAGAAATTTCAGAACCTCAGGATTCAAACATCATAAGTATCTCACTAAGAATAAATTCAGCAGTTCTGCCATTGCCATAAAACCCCGGATAATCAAGGTTTGAATCATTCTTTATGAAGCGGTTGAATTCATTTCTGATCTTTTCCTCATCAGCATCAACAAGAACAGCAGTTCCGTTTTTTATAAGCTCTATCCATTCAGTCTCTTTCCTTAGCACAAGACAAGGTTTTCTGAAGAAATGAGATTCCTTCTGAACACCGCCTGAATCTGTTATAATCATTTTCGCCGTCTTTTCAAGTATCGTCATCTCAAGAAAAGAGACCGGAGGGATTATTTTAATGAATCCGCAATTATATAGGTCATTACAGAAAGGACCCAGATTCATTTTAAGGGAATTAGTCGTCCTGGGATGCAAAGGCATTACGAATTTGATCGAATGCTCTTCAGCAAGGGATTTGAGTGTCGACAAAATAGTTTCTAGTCGTTCTATATTATCGGTATTTATATCCCTGTGTATTGTAGCAAGAATATAATTGTCACGGGCTACACCAAGATCATTAAGAAATGAGGCTTTCTTCTTCTCAGCAAGCTCCGCAAAGAATAGAGTGTTATCATACATTATATCTCCCGTAAGATAGATCTTTGGATTATCTACAGTATAGGGAGGTGAGTTCTCCGGTCTGAAACCCTCACGCATAAGGTTCTTGAATGCATCGTTTGTCGGTGCAAAAAGAAGTGTTGATGAATGGTCGCTTACTATCCTGTTAAGCTCTTCAGGCATTATCTTGTTGAATGATCTCAGCCCGGCTTCAATATGGATTACCGGAAAATGGAGCTTTACAGCTGCCAGGGCACCGGCAAGGGTTGAATTTGTATCACCGTACAAGACTACACAATCCGGCTTTTCAGATAGCAGGATCTCTTCGATACCTGAGATCATCATTGATGTCTGCCTGCCATGGCTTGAAGAGCCTACCCCGAGGTTATAATCGGGTTTGTGTATTTCAAGTTCATCAAAGAAAACATCGGATAGCTCTTTATCATAATGTTGTCCGGTGTGTATTGTAAGCTCTGTTATTCTGTCTGAAAAGTGAAGGCGTATGGCTCTGCTTATTGCTGAAGCTTTGATTATCTGAGGCCTTGCTCCTACAATATTGATAAGTTTTATCTCTGGCATTTTAAGTGATTCAGGAGCTCAAAGTTAGCAAAATATCTAAATAATGAATAAAACTGACCAATTAGGAATTTATGCTTTATGAATTATGCTCCTTGAAAAAACATCCCCCTAAGCCTCCCGCCGAAGCGGGATTTCCGCTGCGCTCCAACCTTCAAAGGGGGAATGAGATCCTGCATCATACACCATGCACCTTCTTCCTATTTCGCGTAGTTGACTGCCCTGGTTTCGCGTATGACAGTTATTTTTATCTGTCCCGGGTAGGTCATCTCATTCTGGATCTTTCGGGCGATATCAAAGGATAGTCCTTC
>JAEAME010001344.1_pt1 | contig 17642 bp, 12 predicted proteins | sample 8958731 | NCBI WGS metagenome assembly JAEAME01 (sample SAMN16933194, study PRJNA681113) | bioreactor sludge metagenome | isolation source: anerobic bioreactor sludge (Control) | place: India:Bengaluru | collected 2018-10-24 | reverse complement strand
TCAACCGGAAAGGCCTTGTATCTGAAAAAGGAATCAAGAAAGCCGCTTTTTATGTATTGAAAGACTTCTACGATACAAAGTGAGACTGAGACTGGTTGACTTTCTCCATCAGCTTGACCGGGAGGTGGTAAGTAGCCAAAACAGGGGAAAAGCCTATAACACGCTTGATAACAGCAAGATGCGGTGATTTGTGACATTCCTGTTACTTACCACCTCCCCCCCAAATCACCGGAAAACCGCAAAAACTGGGGAAGGTGGTAAGTAGCCAAAACAGGGGAAAAGCCTATAACACGCTTGATAACAGCAAGATGCGGTGATTTGTGACATTCCTGTTACTTACCACCTCCCCCCCAAATCACCGGAAAACCGCAAAAACTGGGGAAGGTGGTAAGTAGCCAAAACAGGGGAAAAGCCTATAACACGCTTGATAACAGCAAGATGCGGAGATCTGTGACATTTCTGCTACTTACCACCTCCCCCCCCCCAAAAAAAATGTAAGCTCACTGCTTGACAAGACAAAGGGAGCCTCGGCAATCCCAAAGAAGCTCCTTTTGTCTTGTCAAGCAGTGAGCTATGAAAGCGAACAGTTAAGGCAAAGGCTTGTCCCCTTTATCTGAAGAGCGGAATAGTAAAATACTGGCTAAAGTGCCAGCTAGAGTGCTGGCCAAAGTGCCGGCTAACTGAATGACAGGTCAACTAAAGTGCCGACCGGATAGAGTACCGGATAGAGTCCCCGTTAGAGTTCCGGCTAAAGTGCCAGTTATGGCGGAAAATTCTATTCAGATCCTTTTTTTTGGGCGTCAAGGTATGCCATGGCATCATCGTATTCTTCATCGGGCACACGGACATCTATGAGGTTTTTCCCGTATGTTGTATTTACGGGCAGGAACGAATTCATGCTGTTATCAAAAACGACAGGATGAAATCCTTCGTTTTCCAGGTTCCCCTTGATGACGTCCGCCTGGAAATGGGTACTGCACTCGGCTACTGTTTTCATGATCAGATACGTTGAAAATTCTTCCTAAAGATACGCAAAATCTTGTTACCTTAGCCCCTGAAAACACAACGGTATGAGCGAAGTATTTTTTACGAATTTCAGATCCCGTCCCGGACGGAGCCTTCCCAAAAAAATGGAACTTTTGGTCAAAGCGGCCGGCATAGGTAGCCTGGACTGTAAAGATAAGTTTACAGCCATCAAGATCCACTTCGGGGAGTTGGGCAACATGGCTTTTCTCCGTCACAACTATGCTTCCAGGATGGCAGAACTGTTGCGGCAGATGGGTGCCAGAACCTTTTTGACAGATACCAATACGCTTTACAGCGGTTCCCGGGCAAACGCCGTGGATCATTTGCGTACGGCGTACCTGAACGGGTACAACCCCATCAGCGTGCCGGGTGCTCCGGTAATCATAGCCGACGGGCTGAAAGGGACCGATGAAGAAATCATCCCGATACCCGGCGGGGAGTATTGCAAAGAAGCACGGATAGCCTCCGGCATAGCAAAAGCCGATGTGTTGGTAAGCCTGACTCATTTCAAGGGACATGAACAAGCGGGATTTGGCGGGGCATTGAAAAATATTGGGATGGGATGTGCCAGTGTTGCAGGGAAATTGCATTTGCACTCAGACTCACAGCCGGTCATTGAACGGGCCAATTGCACGGGATGCCGGCAATGCGTGATGAATTGCCGCCACGGGGCAGTTACCCTGGATGCGGAAAAGATCGCGGTGATCAATTACGATTTGTGTGTGGGATGCGGGCAATGCGTTGCCGTGTGCCAATACGATGCAGCCCGCGCGGGAGCTTTTTCCTCGGCACAAGGCTTAACGGGAAAGATTGCCGAGTATGCCTGGGCGGCGTTGCAGGGAAAAGCGCATTTTCACGTGAGTTTTATCATGGATGTATCGCCTCACTGCGATTGCTGGAGCATGAACGATACACCCATTGTTCCCGACATAGGCATGCTGGCCTCTTTTGATCCCCTTGCCCTGGACCAGGCCTGTTTTGACATGGTCAGATCGGCTCCTGCCACGCCGGGCAGCATGGCCGACCCGGAAAGCACCCATTCGCACGAGGGGGAAAACAAGTTTGCTTTTGTGCATCCGCGCACAGACGGGGAATTTGGACTCGGCCATGCGGAAAAAATGAAACTCGGATCACGTACCTATACCCTGATAGAAGTATGACCGGACGCCTTTTCTTTTTCATGGCCCTAATAGTCCCTGCCACGCTTTTTGCAGGATCCCGGGCAGAAGGTGTTTCCGCGCCTGTTGGTTCTGTTTCCATGCCTTTTGGCTCTGTTTCTGTTAGTCCGGATCATGCCGGATCACAATCCGGTGTGGTTAATGCATTTTTGCACAGGTTCTACCATAGTTCATCGGCCGGTCAATACGGGGAGATCAGTCTGGTCCCCGGTGGAAATCCGTTGAAGATCACAAAAGAATCGGAATTTTATTCACCCGGTTATTATAAAGTCCGGTCAGATACACCCGGGATGGAAATCCGCGTGGCTGCAGCAGGTCAAGGGGTCATCCACAGGTATGCGTATTTCACACCAGCTGGAAGTCCTCAAAAAGAGGGCAGCCTGGTACTTGATCTGCCGAAAAATATCCGGGAGCAGCATGCCCGGGAGCAGCATGCCCGGGAGCAAAACGCCCGGGAGCAAAACGCCCGGGAGCAGCATGCCCGGGAGCAGAATGCCGGGCATCAAAATGAACGGGGTGTAGTGGCTGAGGTCCGGGTGGCAGAAGTCCGGGTGGAAAATCCCGTTACCGTAACCGGGTATGTAATCAGCCAAGGGAAACAGGAAACGGGCCATACGTATTTTGCCATTCGCTTTTCCAGGGCCATAAAACACTATTATTCAGAGGTAGATCCCTCTTTCCCCAAAAATTATCCAATCCTGCCCGATGCCGTGTTTCCGGTGAGGTTTGTTTTTGATCTTGTCAAGGGAGAGCAACAATACGTGGACGACGGGGTACTTGAGATAAGGGTGGCTTTTTCTTCCGTTGATGCAGCCGGGGCTTTGAACAACCTGGAAACCGGAATGGAAGGGAAGAATTTTGAAACGCTTCAGTGGGAGGCTTCTCAAAAATGGGAAGAAGAACTTGCCGTTATCTCTGTGGACGATTCATACGGGAACGAGGAACTGGAAAACAGGCGGTCTCTTTTTTACAAGGCACTGGGCCGGACTTTGGAAACACCCGCCTTTTTGCAGGACCGGGACGGAAAATTCCGCGGGAACGACAACAATATCCATGCTTCCGAATTTTATGACAATTATTCGGCATTAAGCCCGGTGGAACGGGAGCGTTATCCGTTGATGAATTTCATAAAACCCGAAAGAAGCCGTCAGTTTGTGGCTTCCATGCTGGCATATTACCACCGGAACGTGCTTAAAATTTTGCCCGGGGAAGCGCTGTGTACCGGAGCGGTTTCCCTGTGCACGGGTGCGGATTCCCTGTACACGGGGGCGGATTCCCTGTACACGGGGCCGGTTTCTTTTTATACGGGCACGGTTTCCCTCTGCACCGGAGCGGTTTCCTTATTGGCTGATGCCCATGCCGGAGGATTGTTGCCCGCTTCGCTGACACCTTCTTTGTTGGAGGCCATGAACAGTACGTTGAACAGTCCTTACGATCCGATTGCCTCCCTGATGGGGGACTTCGGTTTTGTACCGGCCGCATCCCACCCACGTTCCATAGACTTGACCAATGATTACGGGTATATGAGCTGGTGTGTTTATATGATGGCCGGAGCAGCCGCAGATGTCAATAAAGTCAATGAAATACGTCCGTTTGTGACGGCTTATCAATGGCTCCTGGAGCCTGAAACGGGATATGCCAGGCAACGAAACAGTGACCTTTCATGGCATAACGATTCCGATTCCCTGGAGAACCGGGACCGGTTGTTGTTCGTCCCCCATAATATGAACGATATTGTGGAACGCAGCGGCGGCAGGAAGGCCTACGAAAAAAGACTGGATTCCACGGCCCTTTTTGACGAACTTCCTTACCTGTATACCTGGACGGCTTCTCCCTGGAAAGGGCAGAAATTGCTGCGGGCCATGATGGATTCGTACGGGGAAACGGTTGATTCTCCATCCTGGTTTGTCTTTTCGGCCATGGGACTTTATCCACTGTGTCCCGGGACGGATCAATACGTATTGGGGGCTCCTTATTTCAAAAAAATGACCGTACACCTTGAAAATAATAAAATTCTGACCATTGAAGCGCCACTGCTGAATCCTGCAAACATATATGTCAGGGAAATCAGGTGGAACGGCAAATTGTTGGATACTGCATACATAACGCATCAGGAACTTGCCGAGGGGGGGAAACTGGAATTCCATATGTCTTCCAGGCCGGCCAGGGGAAGAACATTTCGCAGGGAAAAACTTCCTTATTCCTTTCTAAAAAAATAGTATATTTGTTGTTTCCTGACTTAAAAAGATCATGCCATCCAAAAATACATTGATAGTCAATCTTTTTGGCGGTCCTGCCTCCGGCAAGACAACATGTGCCTGGGAGATTGCCAGCAAACTGAAAAAACAACGCCTGGTCACCGAATACGTTTCTGAATACGCCAAGGAGTTGGTGTGGGATGAAAAACTGGATATACTGGACGGCAGCGAGCCTCATCAGCACCATATTTTTGAGGTTCAGACACACCGGGTGGAAAGGTTGATAGGGAAAGTGGATGTGGTGGTGACCGATGCCACCCTGTTGAACAGCCTGGTGTTCGGGGTAAATGTATCGGATGCTTTCCGGAAAGAGATCATTGAAAATTTTAGCAGGTTCAATAATTTCAACCTGTACATACAAAGAACTTCCTATTTTGAGCAGGAAGGAAGAATACACAACCTGGAGCAGTCATTGTCTCTGGACGAAAAGATCATAGACATTTTGGTCGGGAATAAGATCCCGTTCGAGACGTACAGTCACCGAACCCTGGATCTGGTAATTATGAAAATTTGTTTACTTATTAAACGCTAATGAAATGATACTGAAGTACAACGGACCTTTGCAGATGCAAATCAACGACATTGCCCAGGTTGCCGATTACATGTGGCAAAAGGGTTGGGCAGAAAGGAATGCGGGAAATATTACCGTAAATGTTACTGAATTCATAGGGGAAGAAAACAAGAACCTTCCTGCCATTACGCGGATTCCTTTATATCATACGGTACCCGAACTGGCCGGTCAGTATTATTACGTTACCAGCGCAGGATCACGGATGAGGGATATAGCAAGAAATCCTATGGACCAGGGGATCATAACCCGCGTGGCTGCTGAAGGAAAAAGTATTGATATCCTGGCAGACAAAGATTTGCCGCCTACCATTGAATTGCCATCCCATCTGCTTATGCACCAGATGTTTGCACAGGAAGCCATCCAGCAGGGGAGCCCGGTGTCTGCCGGCAGACGCGTAGTCTTCCATACCCATCCCACCGAGTTGATAGCCCTTTCCCACGTTAAAGAATTACAAAGCACCAGGGCGATCACGGAAACCTTGTATGAAATGCATTCCGAGGTCAAAATGTGTGTACCCCGCGGCCTGGCCTGGGTGCCTTACGAAATGCCCGGATCAATGGAACTGGCCCGTGCAAGCATCAAAGACCTGAAAAACTTCCGTTTCATGTTGTGGGAGCGCCACGGTGTATTGGGAACGGGAACCAATATTCTGGAAGTATTCGATGCCGTGGATACACTCAACAAAGCAGCAAAAATTTATTTGTACGTTCGTTTGCTTGGCAAATAAGAAACTCTTTTTATGATACATTTTTTCCTGAATGACAACACCGGGGTGCTGGCACTTCAGACAGAAAACGCTTTGACCCGTGACCGGTCAGAGGCGTTGTCCTGGCTATTGAGTGGAACAAAGCAGATTGATCCTGAAGAACCATTCCTGAAAGGATACTTCATCGGTCCCCGCAGGGAAATGATCACTCCCTGGAGTACGGTAGCAGTGGAAATTTGTGAAAACATGAATATTCACGGCATTGTCAGGATGGAAGCATTCTTTCCGGCTCAAAAGGACAGTGTATACGATCCCATGTTGCAGGAAATGGTTCATGGCCTGGACGAAGATGTTTTTCAAACCGGACGGGTTCCCGAACCGATAAGGCAAATTACGGACATAGCCGCTTACAATCTTTCGGAAGGCCTGGCGCTGAATCCGGAAGAGGTCGCCTACCTGGAGAACCTTTCAAAAAAGCTGAACAGGCCTTTGACAGACTCTGAGATATTCGGGTTTTCACAAGTCAATTCCGAGCATTGCCGGCACAAAATTTTTAACGGAACGTTTGTGCTGGACGGTAACAAACAACCGCATACCCTTTTTGATATGATCCGGAATACGTCCCGGGTCAATCCCAACCTGATAGTATCGGCCTATAAAGACAACTGTGCGTTTATTGAAGGCCCCCGTGATCATGTGTTTTTTACCCCGCAGTATCCACATAAACCCGGTTTGTTTCATACTCACAAGCATGATACCGTCATCAGTCTGAAAGCGGAAACGCATAATTTTCCCACAACGGTGGAGCCTTTTAACGGGGCAGCTACCGGGAGCGGGGGAGAGATCCGGGATCGCATAGCAGGGGGAAAAGCCTCTTTTCCCATTGCCGGTACGGCCGTTTACATGACTTCTTATCCCCGGTTGAAAGGAGGGTTGCAAAGACCGGAAGGCCGCCCGTGGATGTACCATACACCGGAAGACATACTGACCAAGGCTTCCGACGGGGCAAGCGATTTCGGGAACAAATTCGGACAACCCCTTATTTGCGGATCGTTGCTTTGTTTTGAGCACATCGAGGGCGCCCGGCGTTTTGGTTACGACAAAGTAATCATGCTGGCCGGAGGCGTGGGGTTTGCCCGCAAGGAGGATGCCTTGAAGGAAAAACCGCAGCAAGGAGACAAGATGGTGCTCCTGGGCGGGGACAATTACCGCATAGGAATGGGCGGGGGTGCCGTTTCGTCCGTAGCAACGGGTGAATATGGCAATGCCATAGAGTTGAATGCCGTACAGCGTGCCAATCCCGAGATGCAGAAACGTGTTTACAACGCCATCCGGGCATTGGCCGAAAGCACATCGAATCCCATCAAATCCATACACGACCACGGGGCAGGCGGCCATCTGAATTGCCTGTCGGAACTGGTGGACGATGTCGGCGGAAAAGTGGAGATTGACAAGCTGCCCCTGGGAGATCCTTCCCTGAGTGCCAAAGAGATCATAGGCAACGAATCCCAGGAACGTATGGGCCTGGTAATGGCTCCGGAAGCTGTTTCTCTGTTGCAGCAGGCTGCCGAAAGGGAACGGGCGCCCATGTATGTGATCGGGGAGATCACGGGTGACAGTCGTTTTGTTTTTGAAAATTCACATACCGGGGAAAAACCCATTGACCTGGATCTTGAGGATATGTTTGGATCGGTTCCGCATACCGTGATGGAAGACGTGACGGAAGATCCTGTTTTTGAGCCGCTTAAATATTTACAGGACAATGATTCCCTGACAGATTACGCCCAACGGGTTATGCAGCTGGAATCGGTTGCCTGCAAAGACTGGCTGACCAACAAGGTGGACCGTTCTGTAACGGGCTGGGTGGCCAACCAGCAGTGTGCCGGGGAATTGCAATTGCCCCTGAACGATTACGGCCTGACAGCCATGGGCTACGTGCCTTCGCAAAAAGGTTTTTCCGGGATAGCCACTTCCCTGGGACATGCTCCCGTTCCGGGGCTGATAGATGCGGCGGCCGGCAGCCGTCTTTCCATTGCCGAGTCGTTGACCAACCTGGTGTTTGTGCTGTTGGACGGGGGTTTGCCGAGTGTATCGCTGAGCGCCAACTGGATGTGGCCCTGCCGGAACCGGGGGGAAGATGCCCGTTTGTACCGGGCCGTAAAGGCAGCGGGCGATCTGGCCTGCGAACTGGGAATCAACATTCCCACGGGGAAGGATTCTCTTTCCATGACACAAAAATACCCCGATGGCACAAAGATTCTTTCACCGGGAACGGTGATTGTCTCTACCGTTGCACCGGTAGCCGATGTGCGGCGCAAGGTGCAGCCGGTGATTCGTGCGGACGCGTCTGACTCGGCATTGATCCATGTTGACTTTTCGGGAAGGAAGGATGGTGTGTCTGCGCTGGGAGGGTCCGCCCTGGCTCAGTGCCTGGGGAGAATCGGCACCCGTTGTCCCGATGTGGAAGATGCCGCAGCCTTTAAAAGGGCGTTTGAAACGGTGCAGGAACTGATTGCGCAGGATATGGTTCTGGCCGGGCACGATGTCTCTGCGGGCGGATTGCTCACCTGTTTGCTGGAAATGTGTTTTGCCAATGTCCGGGGAGGGATCCGTTTGCGGGAGGATGTGCTGGAAGAACTGTCCGGTGCGGACCGGGCGGCGGCGTTATTTGCCGAGTATCCCGGTGTGGTGCTTCAGATAAAAGGCCGAGACGTTTCGCGGGCATTGGGCCTGTTGTTGCAAAATAACGTGATGACGCGGATCCTTGGATATCCCTGCGATGAACGCAGAATCACGGTGGACCGGGACCTGTCCTTTGACATTGATGCACTCCGCGAGCATTGGTTCCGGACATCTTACCTGATGGATATGCGCCAGTGCCGGCCTGATAAAGCCAAAGAACGTTTTGAGCATTTTGGAAAGACGCCGTTGGAATTCCGTTTTCCGCAATGGTCCGGGAAATTGGCAAAAACCCGGGAACAATTGGCCGCGGAAGGTCCGTTGCCCAAGGCGGCCATCATTCGTGAAAAAGGTTCGCAATGCGACCGGGAAATGGCCTGGATGCTTTACCTGGCGGGGTTCGATGTGCGTGATGTGCACACCACGGACCTGGTCTCGGGAAGGGAAACACTGGATGATATTCGCCTGATCGTATTTGTAGGCGGTTTTTCGAACGCAGATACGTTGGGCTCGGCAAAAGGATGGGCGGGGGCATTTTTATACAATCCGAAGGCAAAAGAAGCGATAGACCGTTTTTATGCCCGGGAAGACACCCTGAGTCTGGGTGTTTGCAACGGATGCCAGTTGATGGCCCAGTTGGGGTTGATCACCCCCGGATCACCGGAAAAATCACCCAAGATGCTGCCTAACGAGTCCGGAAAGTTTGAGTGCAATTTTGTAAACGTTACCATAGAGGAGAATCCTTCGGTATTTCTGAAGGCGCTGCAGGGAAGTCGCCTGGGTATCTGGTTGGCTCACGGAGAAGGAAAATTCGATTTTCCTGAAAGCAAGGAAGGTTATTCTGTGGCGGTCAGGTATTCCTACGATTCATACCCGGCGAATCCAAACGGTTCTCCCGGGGCAGTAGCCGGTGTAACCAGTGCCTGCGGGCGTCACCTGGCCATGATGCCGCACCCGGAACGTTCCATCTATCCGTGGAACTGGGCTCTTTATCCCGCTGACAGGGCCGTCGATGAGGTATCTCCCTGGTTGTCCATGTTTACGGAAGCCCGGAAGTTTTGTACGAAATAAGGATCACTTTTCCGTCAAGTGTTGATACGACCAGCCGTGAACGGCCGGCGGGTTGCGCGTAATTGATCAGTCCGTCGGACAAGTGTATTTTCCAGAGATTTTCCCCGTTATCCTTATGGTAGGCGTACAGCACCCCGTTTGCCGAGGGTACAAATACCTGCCCGTCGCTTGATGTTACCGGGGACGGGCCGATTTCGTAACCGAATCCCCCGGCCACTTTCCATAGGGATATGGCTTTTGCGGGGCCTGTGTGAAAAGCGTACAGGGAATCGAACATGGTTTTGACATATACCTGCTGCCCGTCTTGGGACAATCCCATGCTTTCCCTTCCGCCTTCGGCTTCCCAGATGGTTTGGCCGGTTTTGGCATCTATGGCATAACATTTTCGTTCGGGTGTGGTTATGAAGATTTTCCCGTTGGCTTTAACGGGCCATACAGCCGCAGGAGAGTACATGCGGCCCCTTTTTTTGTTTTCCCATACCCATTGGAGTGCTCCTGTTTTGGGATGAAATGAGTAAAGTTCGTTGCCCCAGGATCCGGTAACCACCTGGAAATTATCTGCATACGGTTTGGATTCCATAAAGCCTGTTATTTTGTCGTATTCCCAAAGAAGCGTTCCGTCTTTTGCATCCAGGGCACGGAAGGTGTTGTCCGATCCGCCAATATATACTAAATCATCAAGCACTACGGGAGAAGCCACAATGGATTTTCCGGTGGTGTATTTCCAGAGGATCTCCCCTGTGTGAAGGTCCAGGCAGTATACGTTCCTGTCTGTAGATCCTATGTATACCTTTTGATCATTTATGCAAGGGGTTGAAAAGATTTTTCCTTTTGTAGGAGTGGTCCAGAGAGGTTGCCCGTTATCCAGGCGAACGGCTTTTACAATTCCCTTAGTATTGGCATACACTACCGTTCCCGTGGTGGTATCTGCTATGGCGGCCGAGCCGATATCGCTGTCGTCGGTGACAGACCAGAGAATCTCTGCCTGCGGGGAAGTCCCCGGGATTTTTGGTTCCGGAAGAGCAGCCGTGGTATCGCTTTTCCATGTGGGCGGGTAGGTGAAATCCAGGGTATGCCAGGGTTCTTTTGTGTATGAATCAACGGGATCTGTTTTGGAAATACGTTCCCGGAAGGTTACGTTCCCGTCGCGTATGGTTACCAGGTTGTACCCGGGTCCGTCGTAGCCCCGGGATTGGGAAGACCGGCATTTTACAGAAGGGATTCCTCCGGCGGTAAAGGCTTCGTTGATGTGGTAATGTCCACACAGGGCCAGTTGTATATTCTTGGTTTTCAGAAGATCAATGACGCGGTAATAATTGCTCATGTCTTCTGTCAGGGGGTAGTGGTTGATAAAAACAACAGGCATTTTTTTGGGAACGGTTTGCAGCAGGCTATCCAGCCAAACCATGCTTTCACGGGGAACCAGTGCCGGGGCCATCCGCATATTGGGCCCGGAATTGGTGCCTATGAACAGTATGTTATTACGAATAAAGGAAAACTGTTCGTAACCGAAGGTTTCCAGGAACGTATTGCAGCCGCTTTCGGACCATTTGGAGTCGTGGTTGCCTGATAGAATGTACCAGGGTTTTTCCAGCGAATCCAGCAGGTTGTCGGCTATTTGAATTTCAAGGTCGGAGCCGAATTCGGTAATATCGCCCGCAAGGATCACAAAATCGATGCTGTCCTGTGTGTTGATATCTCTTATGACGGTCATCAGTTCGGTTTCCGACAAGGGATTGTTGCTGTTGATGTGCGTATCTGCGATCACTGCAAAACAGGTATCCGAAGGAGTCTGGCACCCGCTCATCAGGAACACGGTCGCAAACAACCATAAAATCTTTGTTTTCATGTTGTTGTTTATTAAGCAGTGTTGTTGTTTGTCAAGCAGGTATGTTGTTTGTCAAGCAGGTATGTTGTTTGTTAAGCAGCTTTGTTGTTTGTCAAGCAGGTTTTTTAGCTGTGGTGCAGGTATCTACAAGATATACCAGGGACATATAGGGTATGCCCCCGTTGGACATCAGGCCGATCTCGCACGTACGGCTGTTGGAATACCCGGTTTTGATGCCTGCGGTTTCCAGTTGAGGCCGGAGTTTTCTGAGGGCGTAAGCGTTTATCTCGGGTCTGGTAAATCCTTTGTCCCCGGCAAATCCGCAACAACCCACCTCGGCAGGGATGAACACGTTTTTGGAACAACGTTGGGCAAGACGGCGAATTTCGTCTTCCAGGTGCATTTTGCGCATGGTACAAGTGATATGCAGGGCAACCGCTTCATCTGTGGGATGGAAATCAAGCCTGGGAACCAGGAATTTTTCAATAAATTCAACCGGTTCGTATAGCTTCATGTTGTTGATTTTGTGCTTCATACGGTACAGGCAGGGGCTTTGGTCGCATAGGACGGGGTATTTTCCGGCCTGGCTGGCGATCCAGAGCGCTCCGTTCAATTCGGCTGTTTTTTCATCGGCAATGTGGGGCATTCCCTTGCTTTCCCAGATGGTGCCGCAGCATAGTTTGTCCATATTGTCCGGGAACACCACCTTGTACCCGGCTTTCTGAAGCAAATGCACCATTTTTTCCGTCAAAGGGGTGTTGTCGGGAACTCCTTTGGCCACGCCCATGCTTTGGTTGATGCACGAGGGGAAGTAGACAACGGTGTCTTGTTCTTCGTCTGTGTCCGGGTCCTGATTCGGGACCTGATTCGGGACCTGATTCGGGACCTGATTCGGGACCTGATTCGGGTTCGGGTATTGTTCCGGGTGCTGCTTCGGTTGTTGTTGCGCGTGTTGCTGCACGTTCGGGTGTTGATTCGGGTTCGGGTGCTGCTTCGGATCCGGAGTTCCTTGTTTTACACGGTGTGCCCCGGGCATTGCCTTTGTCCACAAGGGAAATCCCATTTTGTTGGCTATCCGGCAGATCCATCCCATAAGGGACGTGCCCAAAACCGTATGAGCGGTACGTGCCAGGCGCAGGATCACCCTCATGATGTTCTTCAGCCCTTGGAAATGATCGGCAGCCAGCCGACCCAGTATTTCGTCACGAGATCCGGGAGGATGGGCTTGTTGGCGCAGGTAGTGGGTCAGTTCCCCCGTATTGATATCCATGGGACAGGATGTGGCGCACAATCCGTCTACGGCACAGGTAGCTCTTCCGGGATAGAAATAATCTTTTTCCAGTTGTTGCAGCAATTTGGGATTTTCCTTAGTGTCCTTCAGTCGTCTGATCTCGCGTTGTACAATGATCCGTTGCCTGGAACTAAGCGTACATCCCCAGGTGAGGCAGTTCACTTCGCAAAAACCGCATTCAATGCATTTGTCCACTATGGGATTGAGAACGGGCAGGGGTTTGAAATCCCTGATATGGCAATGGGGATCGTCGTTAAAGATCACTCCCGGGTTCAGGATGTTTTGCGGATCAAAAAGTTGCTTCACGCGTTTCATGATGTTGAAAGCTTCTTCTCCCCATTCCTGTTCTACGAAGGGGGCCATATTTATGCCCGTTCCATGTTCAGCCTTAAGAGACCCTTTGTATTTTGTGGTAACCAAGGTAACCACATCCTGCATAAGGGCCTCGTAGCGTTGGATCTCAGCAGGTGTGTCAAAGGACTGATTCAGAATGAAATGAAAGTTGCCTTCCAGGGCGTGACCGTATATGGCACTGTCATGGTATTGGTGCTTTACAAGAATATCCTGAAGTTCGGCCACGGCATTGGGAATATCTTTAAGATGAAATGCCACGTCTTCTATCAAACACGTTGAGCCCGGAGTTCTCATGCCTCCTATGGAGGGGAAGATCCCGGCACGTACGTTCCAGAGGACGGAATATTCACTTTCCTTGTCCGTAAAAGTGACCGGGTGTACTTTTTTGAAATGATCCAATCCCCGGGTAATGATGTCGATCTTTTCCCGGAGTTCTTCTTTGTTTTGTGCGGCCGTTTCTATGAGCAATGCGGTGGTCCCGTCCGGGAGCTCCTTAATATAGGCAGGGATGCCTTTTCTGTCCTGAACTGATTTTAATGCGTTGCTATCAAGAAGTTCCACACCTATAACCGGTAAGATTTTTAATGTCTGGACGGCTTTGCAGGCATCTTTTATGGAATGAAAATAGACCATGGAACTGGCCCGCAACGGCCATAGGGGTTCTGTACTTACGGTGACTGCAGAGAAAAAGGCAAGTGTACCTTCTGACCCCACAATCAGGTGGGTGATAAGGTCAAAAGGATCTTCAAATTCCACCAGGGGAAGGAGGTTCAGACCGGTTACGTTCTTTATGGAGTATTTGTGCCTGATCTTTTCCACCAGTGCCGCTTTGTTCATAACCCGTTCCCGGATGCGTTTCAGTTCCATTAAAAATTCCGGGTGTGTACGGCAAAAAGAGTCTTTACTTTTTTGGTTTCCGGTATCGAGAACCGTACCGTCTGCCAGGATGATCCTCATGGACCGGACTATCCGGTGGCTGTTGGCATGAGTTCCGCAGTTCATACCGGATGCATTGTTGGCTATAATGCCTCCTACCATGGCAGATGATACCGATGCCGGATCGGGCGAAAATTTTTTGCCGTAAGGTTTCAGGATCTCGTTTACACGGTCTCCTACGATCCCGGGTTGCAGGGTAATGGTTTGGCCGTTGTTGTGTACTTCGTATTTATCCCAGCGTGTTGCTGCAACCAGCAGAACGCTGTCAGAAAGGCTTTGCCCGGAAAGGCTGGTACCTGCAGCGCGGAAGGTTACCGGAACTTTTCTTTCGTGACATATTTTCAGGATCCGGGATACTTCCTCCTCTGTATCCGGGAAAAGTACGGTATTAGGAATTTTCCGGTAGAAACTGGCATCTGTTCCCCAGGCAAGGCGATGCAGGTAGTCGGTACGGATGTGTTCCGGCGGAAGTGTTCCGGTAAAATGGTTTTTAGGTTTCATAAATAATTTTCGATCAGTATTTTTTGGGTTTTTTCCAGGCCTTCAACGGCTTTTTCTTTGATTACGTACAAGTTGTTTTTTCTTACAGGAGCCGGTTTCGGGTCAACCAGGAACAACGGAATGTTGTCTTGTGCAAAATCAACCAGTCCGGCAGCAGGGTATACTGCCAGGGAGGTCCCTGCCACGATCATTATGTCGGCTTCCTGTGTCCATTGTATGGCTTTGGTCATATTGGGGACAGGTTCTCCGAACCAGACCACGTGCGGGCGGAGCTGGGACCCGTCCGCTGCTTTATCTCCCCATTCTATGGGATCGTAGCCTATATGGGTAATCCGCCCTGAATCTTTACTGCTTTGGGCTTTTGTCAATTCACCGTGCAAATGGAGGATATGTGTGCTTCCGGCGCGTTCATGGAGGTCATCGATATTCTGTGTGATTATTCTGACTAGAAAATGTTGCTCCAGTGCGGCAAGGATCCTATGACCCTTGTTAGGTTGTGCCTCTTTCAATGCGGTTCTTCTCTGGTTGTAAAATACCAGCATCAATTCCGGATTTGAGTGCCAGCCCTCAATGGAGGCTACCTGTTGAACCGGGTAATTTTCCCATAGGCCACCACTGTCGCGGAATGTACTGATCCCGCTCTGGGCGCTCATCCCGGCTCCTGTCAAGACAACGATATTTTTCATTGGATCCAGTAAGTTCTGCAATAACGTTCCTTAAACCACAATTTGAAAAGAGGATCAATAAACCGGGGCTTTTTTCTTACGATTTCTATTATGGATTTTTTTTCCAGGGCATCCCTGACCCGGTATACATTGGCAGAAGAATTGAGCATGTATTTATCCAGCACCTCGCGGGAACTGAACTGTTCCACACCGTCTGTCAGAGCCCTGAGAAAGTATATTTGGGGGTTGGTCAAATCCGCGCATATGATCTGGAAGGGTTGCCGGAAAATTTCCATCAATTCTTCCAGACCGTTGAGGTACATGACTTCGTTCATGTATCCCTTGGTATTGGAAAAACACAGATCGGCAAAATATTGGACGTAGTAGGGATGTCCTTCCATCTTCCGGTAGATCATTTCTGCAAAGTCCCTTGAAATAACGCGACCGGCTTTGGCGAAATTCCGGATAATATAATCGGAAAATTCTTTCTCTTCTATGGTCCCCAACGGGATATATTCTGCAAAACCGTGAAAAGGTTTGCGTACGTCAAACAGTTCTCTGTAGACGGAATACCCCGCCGAGGATACGCTCCCGCATCCACTGATGAGAAAAGTAACACGATCCGTGTTTTTCCATGTTTTGACAATGCGCTGAAGAGTTGAACGTGCAGCACTCCCGAGAGCAGGCACCAGCATATGGAAAGACTCCAGAACCATGATCACCGGTCTTTGCAGGTAAGCGGCAAATTTTCCGGGGAACCGGGCGAGTTCAGCTAAGCCTTCCTCGTCAGGAGTCCTGTCAAAAGTCAGGGCAAATTCTTGTTCATGAATGCGGGGAACAAAGATGCCCGGTCGATTCAGGGGTAAAAGATCGTTGGCAATTCTTTCCCATTCTCCCAGCGTTCCGGAAACAGAACCTGTCAGTGCATTTGCCATGGAGGCATAAAGGCTGTTTTCGCTGCGGATGTTATAACAGGATAACCTGCAAATGACCGGATCCTGTTCCGCTTTTCGTATTTGCATCAACACTTTGTTGATCAGCGAAGATTTGCCTGTCTTGGGATTGTCCCAGACAACGGAATGTTGTCCTTTCAGGAGGTTGGATGCCAGCCAGTCAGATCCGGCAGTTCTTCCCAGAACTTCAGATGGCTGTAGCGGGCGGGTAACTATAAACGGTGAATTCATAACAAAGTTGTTGCAATCTCACAAAGATACTTTTTCTTTGGTATTCCGGGAAACTTTTTTACCTTTGCAGTCCGATTTTAGCCGGAAAATATTTAATGATCGTCAAGCTATTGAATAAGAGGTGCTTAAGTGCACCCGCTTGCGGTTGAAAACAAGATAAAGTTTATTTTATGTACGCAATTGTAGATATTGCAGGACAACAATTCAAGGTAGAAGAAGGCAGAAGAGTCTTCGTGAATCGCCTTCAGGCAGAAGAGGGATCCGCTATCAGCTTTGAGAAAGTATTGCTCAAAGATACCGATGGAAATGTGGTAATAGGAACTCCTTACTTGGAAGGTGCTACAGTAAGTGCCACTGTGCTGAAACATCTGAAAGGTAAAAAAGTGTTGGTATTCAAGAAAAAAAGAAGAAAAGGATACCAGAAATGTAACGGACACCGTCAGCAATTGACGCAAATCCAGATTGACACAATTTCATAACAACTAAGACACAGGATTATGGCTCATAAAAAAGGTGTCGGTAGTTCAAAGAACGGCCGCGAATCACACAGTAAACGTTTAGGAATTAAATTATTTGGCGGTCAGGTTGCCAAAGCCGGTAACATTCTGGTTCGTCAAAGAGGTACATTACACAAACCCGGAGAAAATGTGGGTATAGGTAAAGACCATACCTTGTATGCTCTTACAGATGGAATTGTGGTTTTTCGCAAGAAAGCCAATAACAAATCATTCGTATCGGTTCAACCCAGGTCAGAAACTGCAGAAGCATAGTAGGGCGAATGAAATAAATAAAAGCCGGTCGCTGTTATGCGATCGGCTTTTTTTTTGGTATGAACTTAGCGGCATTGGAAACTCTCCCCCAGGAAGAACACCGCCAATCATCCACGTATAAGACAGTTGCTGCCACAGAAAAGAAACGGGAGCCTCGGCAAACATAAAAGCTCCCGATGCTTTTCTGTGGCAGCAACCGGCATTCATGGTATTGATCCACATATAAGGCAGTTTTTGTGGAGGGACTTGGGTTTTTTCGCAGTTCATCCACGTTTAGGGCGGTTTTTGTGGAGGAACCTGGGATTTTCGGCAACTCATCCACATAAAGGGCGGTTTTTGTGGAGGGACTTGGGAATTTCGGCAACTCATCCACATAAAGGGCGGTTTTTGTGGAGGAACCTGGGATTTTCGGCAACTCATCCACATAAAGGGCGGTTTTTGTGGAGGGACTTGGGAATTTCGGCAACTCATCCACATAAAGGGCAGTTTTTGTGGAGGAACCTGCGATTTTCGGCAACTCATCCACATAAAGGGCGGTTTTTGTGGAGGGACTTGGGTTTTTTCGCAGTTCATCCACATAAAGGGCAGTTTTTGAGGAGGAACCTGGGATTTTTCGCAGTTCAT
>JAEAME010001343.1_pt1 | contig 17655 bp, 14 predicted proteins | sample 8958731 | NCBI WGS metagenome assembly JAEAME01 (sample SAMN16933194, study PRJNA681113) | bioreactor sludge metagenome | isolation source: anerobic bioreactor sludge (Control) | place: India:Bengaluru | collected 2018-10-24 | reverse complement strand
ACCTGAAAGCGATGGAAGCGCACCAGCAGCAGCATCGCGATGGCCAGAAGCGCCAGCGTGGTGCCGCCCTCGATGGTCCAGTCGGCGAGACGCAGCGGGTTCTCCGTAAGCACCAGGTAGGGTGTGAGCAGGCCGCGGTCGGCCAGCACGGCAAAAGCGGCCGTGATCAGCGCACTGAGGACGGACAGAAAGACGCCGGCGCGCACGCCCACCAGAATGAGGCCGACCACGGGCAACACCACCAGGTAGTCGCGGCCGCTGCCGGCCAGGCCGCCGCGCGCCAGACTGACGATCCCGGCCACGTAGCCCAGAAACAACAGGCCGGCGGCCCGCACCTGGAGGCCGAGGCCCCGCCAGAAGGCCAGCACGGCCAGCAGGACGAGCAGGAATGTAAAGAGCGCTACCGCCGGCCACTGTCCGGGTTTGCGAGTCGCGGCATAGAAGGTCATGCCGACGATGGGCACACAGGCGATGGTCGCGAAGGCGAGAAAGCCGTTCAGCACCTTCGTGCGCCACTCGCGCAACACGGTTTCAGTCTCGCCGCGACAGGTACTCCGTACCCCCTTCTCGGGGCGGGCACTCTGTGCCCCATCTCCAGGCTGCGTCACGTTTGCGTTTCCTCCACTACCCCGGGCTGCCGCCACCGATCCGGCATTATTCTCAGCAATGCTCAGGACAGTGCCTGCCCCGACCGCTACGGCCTTAACCCGGCCAGCGCCGTGGGCACATACAAGCGCGACCATTGGCTGGCCGTAGATGTCGGTGTGAGAGCCGGCGTGGGGCCGGGCACGGGCGTCGCGGTCGGCGTCCCGGCGGGGCCACAGGCGCCGGTGCTATTCTGTGAGTAAGGCGTCAAGGCATCCCCCGTGGGAATCGCCCCCTCGACGAATGCCACCTCGACAAAAGCCACCCCGTAGGGCGTGCCACCGGAATTGAAGATGTCCGTGCCGACGTTAAAGTGCAGATGCTGGCCGGTCAGCCCGCAGACGTAGCCGGTGGCGCCGCTCAGGCCCAGGCAGTCTCCCTGCGCCACAACATCGCCCGTGTTCACCGTGATGCTGCCGTACTGCAGGTGCTGGTAGAAGCCGTAGCTCCCATCATCGTGGGTGATGCGCACATAGTTGTCGTAGAGGCTGCAGCTCGAATCGCAGCAGCCCCTGTCCACGCTCGCCTGCCTGACGTACACCGTCCCGCCGCGCGCCGCCCGCACCTGAGTGCCGGCAGGCAGGCGAAAGTCAAAGTGCTTGTTCCAGTCCTGCGTGACCGGGTACCTCTCGCCGCCGGTCCAGGGCAGCCGGTACAGGGGCGTGGCCTGCGCGCCGGATGGTGTACCCTCTGCGTTGAGGCCCTGCACGGACAACGATACACTCGCCACCAGCACAAGAAGAAGCAGTGCTGTGGCTCGAAGTCGATGGTGACTCAGATTGTCTCCCTCTGTGACGACACCCGCTCCCGTAGGGGCGGTTCGTGAACCGCCCCATATCCTCCGTGCATGGCTCGCGCCTCCCCCCTACGTGCTACAGGGGGTTCATAACCCCGTCTCGCGCCACGCCATACGCACCCCGGGAGTGACACACCCCCTTGGAGCGTGGCCTCCCGAGCGTGCATAAGCACTCTAGTCGTCGCCTCTGCCGTGACCTCTACCACGGCCGTGGCCTCCGCCGTGTCCGCGGCCTTCTTTGGCCCGCTCATGCTCGCGCTTGCGCGCTTCTCGCTCCTGCTCCCGCTCGCGCTGGGCGTCTTCCCTGCCACGTTCGCGCTGGTAGCCCAACGCTTCTCGCTCTTGCTCGTGGCGTTGGCGCATCTCCTCACGCTCACGCTCGTGGCGCTCGTGGAGCGCTTCGCGCTCCTCTTTGTGGCGCTCGCGCATTGCCTCCCAGGCGGCGTCCTTGGCAGGATCGCCGGATTCCCATTCTTCTTCCTCCGGCTCCCCGTCTTCCACTTGCGCCGAGGGTGCAGGCGCAGCGGGGGCCCGTGACGGAGCCGTGGACTTGGTCTGCCGCTCCTTTGTGCCGGGCAAGGACTGATTCAAAAAGTCCTTGATTGTATCCAGCAATGAACGCTCGTCCACCTGCTGCCGGGGCTGAGTCTGGGCCGTACCGGGCAAGGGTTTGTTAAGAATGTCTCGCAGCTGCGCCAGCAGAGCGTTGGCCAACAGGTCGGTGTCTCTGTCTTCTGGCATTGATGGCCTCCTAGTGTTTGCTGATCTTGTGCAACACCCAGACCAGCAGCACCGCGCCAATCAGCGCGGTCAGCAACGAGACGAAGATGCCGCTGCCGCCGGATGCGCCCAACAGGCCGAGGAGATAGCCCCCGATGATCGCGCCCACGATGCCGATGACGATGTCGCCGACAAGGCCATAGGGGCCAACCTGGCCAAGGATGCGCTGGGCCAGCCAACCGGCCACAGCGCCAATCACGAGCCACAGGATCAGTGAGTATACTGGCATTCTCCGACTCCTTTTGTTCCTCTTTTTCCGGATCTTGAGTGCAAAGGCTGGAGCATTGCTTCAGCAAGCCACAGAACAGAGCCCATACCAGAGCTGCTATTCCGCCGGATAGAAGTACACGTCCGTCGGTTTGAACTTGCTCAGGCGGCGGAAGCGGCCCTTCACCTTCATCCCGATCCAGTCCAGGCTGGCCTTGGCCGGATCCACACCAAAAAGCCGCGCCAGCAGCAATGTGTTCACGCCCGGGAACTCGATCTGCGCCAACACGTAGGGGCACTCGGGCAGGAACTCCTCGCTGCCGAAATGGCATACCGTGAACGCGTGGACCGTGCCCTCGGCCGGGATCTCCACCCAGTCGGTCTCGTTGCCGGTGTACATGTCGGCGCCGCGCGGCGTGGCATAGGTATAACCCGTCTCCGGGTCGCGGTTGACCAGCAGGTGGCCGTTGCTCAGGGCGGCGAACCAGGGCGAATCCTGGGCATAGGAGTGCAGGTAGGTCATGCTGTAGGGCTGCTCGATCAGGATCGGCGCCATCTTCTTGAGGCCCTTCAGCGCCTCCTCATCCAGCTCGGTGGGAAACGGCACGTTGTGCAGGATGTAGCCGCCAAAGGTTTCTTCGACGTCGGGCCTGGCCATATTAGTCCTCCTTCTCCAGAATGCTGACCGTCACGTACGTACCGGTGCCGGCATGGCTGTGAATGGCGCCGCGTTTGGCCCTGGGCACCTGCAGGGCGGGATCCTTAAAGTGCTTGCGGATGGTGCCCTGCAACTGCCAGATGGCAAACACCGCCTGCATCAGGCCGGTCGCGCCGACCGGGTGCCCGCAGGCGATCAACCCGCCGCTGGGGTTGACCGGGCACACCGGCTTTTCCGGCAGGTCCAGCCCGTAATCCAGCCCGGGCATGAACGCCTTGCCGCTGGCGGCGAAAGGCCCACCCTCGCCATAGCGGCAGAGGCCCATGTCTTCATAGGTCTGGATCTCGGAGCTGGTGTAGGCATCGTGCAGCTCGACAAAATGGATCTCGTGGAGCGGGTCGCTGATCCCGGCGTTCTTGTACGCCTCGCGGGAGGCCATACGCCCGGCGCGGAAGGAATGGACGCCGGGATAGCGGAAGCCGTGCTTCCACAGTTGTTTGTAGTAGGCGCGCGTTTCCGCCGTGTCCTCGTTGGGCAGCAGATTGTACTTGAGGAAATCCTCATAGCTCTGATGCGGGCGGTCGGCCAGGCGCATGGCGTCCGTGCCGCGGCCGATGCCCTTGACCAGCACGCGGTTGATGCGCTGGCCGCTGGCCTTTTCCAGTTTGGCCAGGCCCTCCTCGCTGCACAGGATGGTGGCCGCCGCGCCATCGGACATGACGCAGATGTCCAGCCGGGTCAGCGGCCAGGCCACCATCGGCGCGTTGCGCACATCGGTGATGGTGAGCTTTTGCCGCTTTTGCGCGTAGGGGTTGTGGTACGCGTTCAGGTGGTTCTTGACCGACACGTGGGCCATCTGCTCGGGCGTGGTGCCGAACTCTTTCATGTGCCGGGTGACCATCATCGCATAGTAGCCCGAATAGAATCCGCCGACCGGGTAGTCAAAGCTGACATCGGAGGCCAGGGCAATGAACTCGTTGCCCTTCCAGGTGGCCACATGGCTCATCGTCTCAAAGCCGTAGCAGAGGCAAACGTCCATGTAGCCGGAAGCGATGGCCTTCCAGCCCTCCTGGAGGCAGATGCCGCCGGTGGCCCCGCCACCCTCCACGCGGTGACCCGGCTTGGGGCAGAGGCCCAGGTAGTCGTGAGCCATGATGCCAGCCATCAGCTGCCGTGAAAAGTGGTCGGAGAAATAGGAAGCAACAGAGCCATCTACAATCTCGAGAAACTGGCGGTGCGTTAGTCCGAGGTCGGCAATAGCATAGTCATAGGCCTCTTTGACCAACGCGGGGAAGGTCTTGTCAGGACGGGCTTTGGCGAACTTGCTCACCCCTCCCGACACAGCATACACGGGTCGCATCGCACGTACCTCCTTTGGTCTGTGGGATTTGCTAACCTGTTGCGTTGTGCTACTGCACATGGCGGGCCAGAGTGGAGGGCCGGTTAGCAGTATAGTCCATTCCCCCGTGGACTCCAAATGAAGGGGAGGGCAAACCACGAAAGGCACGAGCAGTCAGGGGTGCAGTTCAGTTTCGGGGCAGAGTGCGATGTGGCCACCATAACGCCCACCCCGTCAAACAGACGCGGGGCGAACGGCAAGGGGCTATGCTACAAATGCGCCCCCATGTGAACTACACTCTGCAGACAGTCTGCGCTATGATGTGCATCAAATCTGTGCTATACTCGTATAGATAGTAGAGATGACAACCGCCGGCAACAAACCCACTCAACCGACCAGACCTCACAGGTCTTGGAGACCTGTGAGGTCTATGGAGACGCCCGAACAGCGCGCCGAGCGCCAGCGTGAGACCGAAGCCTTGCTGGGCCGCATCGGCCGGCTGTGGCTGGCCTTTGCCCGCGGCCAGCTCGTGCTGATGGTCCTGGTCGGCGCGATCACCTGGCTCGGTTTGCTGGCGCTCGGCGTGCCCGGGGCGCTGTGGCTGGGCACCGCCGCCGGGGTGCTCGAGGTCGTGCCGAACCTGGGGCCGGTCCTGTCCACCCTCGCCGGCGCCGCCGTCGCCCTGTGGAAGGGATCGACCTACCTGCCTATCGAGCCGGGGCTGCTGGCCGGGCTGGTGGTCCTGTTCTACGTGCTGGTGCAACTGGCCGAAAACTACCTCATCGTCCCGCGGGTGATGGGCGATGCGCTCAAGCTGCCGGCCCTGGTCGTCCTGGCGGGAGTCGTCATCGGCGGGTTGGTGGCCAGCGTTCCCGGCGCGGTGCTGGCCACGCCGCTCATCGCCACCGCCCGCGAGCTGTGGCGCTACAGGACGGCATTGAACCGCAGAGACGCGAAGAACGCAAAGAATGATAAGGGATAATGAAAACCTTGGCGGTCTTGGCGGTAAGAAGATCATCCGGTGGATTGAAGAGATGAGCACTGTGTGGAGCAAGCCGACCAAGTATGTGGTGGGAATCGGCCTGGTAATGGTGGGGATCTACCTCCTCTACCTGAGCCGCTCGCTGATTCCCATCCTCGTCCTGGCCGCACTCATCGCCATGATCGTGCGGCCGCTGATCGTGTGGCTGCATCGCCAGGTGCGCATCCCGCTCAGCCTGTCCGTTGCCCTGGTTTACCTGGGCCTCTTGGTCCTCATTCCGGTCGGGATCGTGCTGGTCATCCCCACGCTGATTGATGCCGTGAGCTATGTCCTCAGCCTGGACTATCGCGCCATCGTCGAGACCATCCAGCAATGGCTGCGCTCCACGCTGACCGCCATCCGCGCGGCGCAGCTTCCGCTGGCGGCGCTGGACGACTATGTCGACCGCCTGGCGGATGCCCTGTTGGTCGCCCTAGAACAGGCCACCCTCGCCACCGAATCCGAGGCTCCCTCCGTGTCCTCCATCCTGCAGTCGCTGGGGTCGGCGCTGACGACGACTTTTGACGTCGCCGCCGGCGTCGTGGGCGAGGTAGTTGCTCGCACCGCCCTGCTGATCTTTACCTTCCTGATGTCCGTCTACATCAGCCTGAGCGCACATACCTACCAGGACGCGCTCCTGGGGGTAGTCCCGCCGGCCTACCGTCCTGAAGTCGCCGCCCTGCTGACGCGCATCGGACGCCTGTGGAACAGCTTTTTCCGCGGGGAGCTGACGCTGATGCTCGTGATCGGGTCGATCACCTGGCTGGGGCTGACTCTTCTCGGCGTGCCCGGCGCACTGTACCTGGCCATCGTCGCCGGCCTTTTGGAGATCATCCCCAACCTGGGACCGGTCGTCGCCACCGTTCCGGCGGTGATCGTCGCGCTGCTACAGGGGTCCACCTACCTGGCCGTCAGCCCTCTGCTCCTGGCCGCGCTGGTGATCGGGCTGTACATCCTGGTGCAGCAGCTCGAGAACAACCTGATCGTCCCGCGCGTGCTCGGCGGAGCCGTCGAACTGCCGGCGTTGATCGTCATCCTGGGAGTGACGGTCGGCGCCTCCGTCGGCGGGGTCCTCGGCGCGCTGCTGGCGACACCGGTCATCGCCACCGGGCGCGAGGTCTTGCGCTATTGCTATCTGAAGCTACTGGAGGAAGAACCGTTCCCGGCCGCCGAGGTGACCACGGAGCCACGCCCGGTCGAAGCAGCGCCCGCGCCGTCCACGGCCACAATCCCGGACTGACGTACGGGACGCCTACCGCCGCTCCGGGCGCGCCAGCTCGCGGGCGCGGTCGTGCATGCGGTGGAGCTGGTCGGCCACCGGTCGCCCCAGGTAGGTGCCAAAGCTCGCTCCCACGGCGATGCCCAGCCCGGTGCTGACCGCCTCGAACAGGGTCAGTGCGCCCTGGATCAGGTTGCCCGCGTTCCACGAGGAACCCACCATCTGGAACAGCGCCGTGTACAGCATCAGGCCGGGTACCAGCGGAATCAGCGCAGCGCTGATCAGGGCAAACCCGGGCACGCTCGTGCGCCGGATGAGCAGCGTTGACACCAGCGCCACGGCCAGCGCACCCACCGTGTTCGACAGCACCTCGCCACCGCCGGCCTGAACGGCCAGCGTGTACCCGGTCCAGCCCAGCAGGCCCATGGCCGCCGACAGGGCTACGGTCTTCCAGGGTGCGTAGCACGACAGGGCAAACATCGCACAGGCCAGCGTGGCCCCCACGTACTGCGCGGCCAGCGGACCCAGGACCACCGGCTCCGCAAAGACCGCCACCGGGATCCCGAGTCGCCGGGTGACATACAGGGTAGCAACAATGCCGAAAACAATGCCCGCCGTGCGCATCAACACCTCAAAGACCCGCGCCGACGCTGTGACGTAGAACTCGTCAATGGCGTCCTGCGCCGCGCCAACGAACATCATGCCGGCGACCAGCATGATGATCCCGCCAACGACCACACTCGTAGGGTCGACGCCGACAAAGAACTGCACGCCACGGGCAGCCGCTGCGCTCATCGCCGCGGCCACCAGCGTGACCAGGGCCGCCGCGGCAACCTGCTGGAAGAACGCCGGAAACCGCCGGCCGTGCAGAAACGCCAGGACGCGGGCGACGAGGAACCCGGTGACAAAGGTAATCGGCGGTATCTTCCACGATGAGGTAAGCATCAATGAAGCCGCAGCGGCGACGCCGGCGCTGGCCGCGGTGGCCACCCATTCCGGATAGGGTCGCGGGGCATCGCGCAGGCGCTCGTAAGCGTAGATGGCCTCGCCGATGGGCAGGCCTCGGCTGATCCGCTCCGCCAGCCGGTTCAGCGCCTGGACCAGGGAATAGTCCACGACACCGCCCTGGACGACACGCATCGCCGTGACCGGAATCCCCTCCGGCACCGGGTAGTAGGTCGCGGTGATCGAGGTGTAGGTTACGTCAATGTGCACCCGCCGCAACCGGTAGGCCCCGGTAGTGCGCAGCATCAACACCACCACATCATTGGCCGACATCCCCGCGGCCAGCAGGGTATCGCCCATGTGCATCGCCAGCCGCAGCACCTGCCGGGCCTCCCCGGGGTCCAGGGCCGGGTCGTTTTCCATCCGATCCATCATCAACAATTCCTTCCACCAGAAGAAACCAGGTTTCCTGGAGAAACCTGGTTTCCGATTTCGTCAACGGACGGCCCCATTATACCACATCTGGAGCGACGTGCGGCAACCTCAGCGCACCCTCGCCAGCCACCCGGCCAGGAGGCCCAGGGGACCCACGGCGGCCGGCCAGCCGAACCCTTCCACCATGAGATCTTACTCCAACACCCGACCTCACAGCTCCGGCAGACCTGTGAGGTCGGGAGCATCACATCACATCGTCGAGTCCGGCACGAGCCAGCGCCTTGACAGACCATCCGGGCACAAGCAGCTTGACCGCTGTGCGGATCGGGAGTAACATGGCGAACGGCCTGGCTCAGGGCTGGCGAGTAGCGATTGGAGGGAATGCCATCATGATCGTCCGTGAGATCACCAGCAAGAGCATACTGACCAAAAGCAATCTCCCCGAATCCGACTATTGCATCAACCCCTACGTGGGCTGCCTGCACGGGTGCGTGTACTGCTATGCGCGCTTTATGCGGCGATTCACCGGCCACAGTGAGCCCTGGGGAGAGTTCCTGGACGTCAAAGCAAACGCGGCGGAGGTTCTGCGCAAGCAGCTCACCGGTGTCCGCCAGCCGGGGCTGGTCCTGCTGGGAAGCGTGACCGATGCGTACCAGCCGGCGGAACGCAAGTACCGGATCACCCGCGCTCTGCTGGCGGCGCTGGTGGAGGCGCAGTGGCCCGTGTGGATCCTCACCAAGTCGGATCTGGTGCTGCGCGACCTCGATCTCTTGAAACAGCTTAAGGACTGCAATGTGGGGCTGACCATCACCACCCTGGATGAGGATGCTCGCCAGCGCCTGGAACCGGGAGCCAGCCCCATCGCCAGACGCTTGGACGCCCTGCGCGTTTTGCATGAGAACGGGATCCGCACCTATGTCTTCATTGGCCCGATCCTGCCCCACTTTACCGACCTGCGGGCCATCTACGCCGCTGTGCAGGGCATAGTAGACAGTGTGTGGGCTGAGGCGCTCAACATTGGCTGCGGCAATTGGGCGGCCATGGAGCACGTGTTGCAGGAGCACTATCCCGGCCTCTTGGACGGGTACAAGGCGACGGTTCAAGACAGCCACTACTGGGACGAGGCGGGGCGCGACGTATCCCGGCTTGCACAGGAATTCGGCCTCCCGCTGACAGGGTTCTACCGCCACTGATCTTGGGCTATGATGCCGGGCCGCCGTCGGGGCAGCCCGGATGCCCATCGAGCATTACTCCGCCGTCGGGATGTGGTCCGTGGACGGAAGAGAGCCAGTCCGGCAACAACCAACACGCGGCGATACCCCGGAGGCGGGGAGCGCCGCGTTGTCTGTCATAGAAGGCCAGCGGGAGTGGCACGCGCGCAAGAGCCCTGCCACCATCACCCCCGACCTCCCCTCTCCTGGCGACATCCTTCCCGTCGTCAGGAGAGGGGCCGGGGGTGAGGTATCCACGATGCCCCGTCACTTTTGATCTGTGGCGTTTCGGATGTAAAGTATCCCGTTGAACCGGACCCTGCGCGCGTATGCTCTGACGGGTGCGCCGCGTCTGATGAGGAAAAGAAGAGGAAACAATCATGATATCATCCCATAGTCACCGCTCCACCTGGCCGCTCGCCCTGGCCGTCGCCCTGTTCCTCGGCGCGTGCCTGCTGGCGGCGCTGTACCCCGCCGTGGCCCGCGCCGGCACCATCACCGTCTGCGCCAACGGCTGCATGTACACCAGCATCGAGACCGCGCTGGAGAACGCCGCCTGGGGCGACACGATCCAGGTGAGCCCCGGCGAGTACAACGAATCCATCTGGCTGCGCGGCGGCATCCGCGTGCAGGGCGCCGGCGCCGGCAAATCGTTCATCGTCTGGAGCGGACAGGCCCCGGCGGTGGTCGGCTACCCGCACGACCTGGAGGGCGCGGTGCTGGACGGCTTTACCATCGTCGCCAACTCGCCGAATGGCGCGATCCACATCGACTTTGCGCACGAGAAGCAGATCATCAGCAACAACGTGATCAGCAACAGCGTGGGCGAATGGCATAGCGGCGGCATCTACATCGCCAGCGGGGCTACGCCGATGATCATCGACAACACGTTCGTCGGCAACAACCTCTCGCTGGGCGACGGCGGCGGGGCCATCATGATCAAGGACGCGGCGCCCATCATCAGGGGCAACACGTTCATCAACAACACCGCCAAGAACGGCGCGGCGATCGCCGTCTACGATCAGGTCAACTACCAGGCGACGATCAGCTACAATACCTTTGTCAACAACAGCGCGCAGGTCCGCGGCGGGGCCATTTTTGTCAGCAACGCCAGCCCGACCATCACCGGCAACACCATCCGCGGCAACTCGGCGGTGCTGGGCGGAGGCATCTGCGCCATCACCGAAGGTGGCGCGCTGATCCGAGACAATCTCATCGAGAACAATAGCGCTGGAGGCAGCGGCGCCGCCGGAGGCGGCATCTTTATCGCCGACTCGGCCAGCCTGACGTTGGACCAGAACATCATCCGCAACAACAGCGCCGTGCAGGGCGCCGGCATCTACGTCCAGGGCGCCTCGCCTACCATCATGAACAACGTGCTGGTGGACAACAACCCGGCGCAGATCCTGGTCAGCGGCGGCTCGCCCGGCATCGTTTTCAACACCATCCTCGGCTCCCAGGGCTCGAACAACGTCGGCATCGACTTTCAGGGCGAGTCCTGGTCGAACGTCACCAACAACATCATCGCCTTTGAGGGCTACGGCATCCGCGGCGACGGCTCCGCACGGCCCACCATCCGCTACAACGACGTGTGGGCGAGCTCGGTAGCCCTCTACAGCGGCGTGAGCGCCGAGCCCAACAACCTGAGCGTAAACCCGGGGCTGCGCGACGCGTCCGGCGGGGACTATCATCTGCAGCCGGGCTCGGCCCTGATCGACGCCGGGTCCCCGGACGGCGGCTCGTCCCACGATTTTGAGGGCGACTCCCGGCCCATGGACGGAGACGGGGACGGCAATGCCGTGCCAGACATCGGTGCCGACGAGTACCCCGGGGCGTCACCGGCCCCCACGCGGACCCGCACCCCGGTGCCCGGCAGCCCCACCCGGACGCAGGCGCGAACACCCACGCCCACCAGCCTGCATACGCTCACGCCCACGCCGCTGGGCATGGACACGTTCACGCCGACGCCCACGGGCACGCGCACGCTCGCGCCCACGCCGCCGGGCGAGCCCACGCTGACGCCCACGCCCGGCGGGGCGTACACACCCGCGCCGACCCCCACCGGCGGCGCGGAGCCGCTCTCCTGGCTGGAAGCGGAGAACGGTGCCGTCGAGCCGCCGATGACCAGTGTCCCGGACCCGGCGGCCTCCAACGGGCAGTATGTCTACTCCCCCCTGCCCTTCGAGGGACAGGTGAGCCTCTACCTGTACGCCCCGGCCGCGGGCCATTACGAGCTGTGGGGGCGGGTGTGGGCCGACAGCTACGGCGGCGATTCGTTCTGGGTGACGGTGGATGGCGGCGCGCAGGCGACGTGGGACATCCCCCACGACGGATGGCTCTGGACTACGGTAACGCACCGCGAGAGCACGGAGGTAGCGGTCACGCAGGTCTACGCTCTGGCGCAGGGGTGGCACGAGGTTGTGGTTCACACCCGTGAGCCGGGGGCTCAGCTGGATGTGCTGGAGCTGCGCGCGGAGGGCAGCGGTCCGGGGCCGACTCCCACCCTCGTGCCCAGCGCGACACCCACGTCCACGGCCACACACACGCCGTCTCCAACCGCCACACCAACCGCGACGCCAACGAAAACGCTGACGCCCACGTCCACGCCGTCGCCGACCGCTACAGCCACATCGACCCCAACGCCCACGGTGACGCCGACGAGCACACCGGCCCCGACTGCGACTGCGACGCCGCCCGTGTTCCGCATCGCCCTGCCGCTCGTGGTCAGGGCCCCGGCCGTGGAGCCGCCGGAACTCACGCCCACGGTCACGCCGGCTCCTCCGGCAGACCTTGCGGTGCGGTGGAAAGAGTAGGAGCGGCCAACGAAGGATGATGCCCCCGGAACCGGTGGTCGAGTTACGTAAGGAAATGGAGGCATAGCAGGGATGGCACTCAAGACCGGTGAGCAGTATGTCGAAAGCATTCGCAAGCTGCGCTCCAACGTGCACAAATGGGGCCAGCTCATCCAGGACGTCTCCACCGACCCGGCCACCCGGCTGCACATCCAGTCGGTGCGGCGCTCCTACGACCTGTCCCACGACCCGGCCAGGGCCTCCATCTACACCACAAAATCGCACCTGACGGGCGAGGCCGTGCACCGCTGGAACTCGCTCATGCAGTCGGCGGAAGATGTGATGGCCAACTCGAACATGAAGCGCGCGCAGTACCACCAGTCGGGGACCTGCCAGGGGGCCACCTGCGCCGGATGGACGGCGCTGAACGCGCTGTGGGATAGCACCTGGCAGATGGATCGCGACCTGGGCACGCACTACCACGAGCGCCTGCGGCGCTACTGGCGCTACATGGAGGACAATGCCCTGGCCCTGGCCGGCGCGATCACCGACGCCAAGGGGGATCGCTCGCTGGGTCCCGCCGCCCAGCCCAACCGGGACAGCCACCTGCACATCGCGGAGCGCCGCCCGGACGGCATCGTGCTGCGCGGCTACAAGGTGCAGATCTGCGGCGTCGCCGCGGCGCATGAGATCATCTGCCTACCGGGCAGCGGCTACGGCGAGGCGGAGGCTGACTTTAGCGTTGCGGCCGCCGTCCCGCGCGACAGCAAAGGGCTGACCGCGGTCGAAACCCGCCGCCCGAGCGACACGCGCGATGAGGAGCAGGGCTGGGACGCGCCGAAGGCGGGCAACATCACCCAGGCCTTTCTGATCTTTGACCACGTGTTCGTCCCCGACGAGCGGGTGTTTCTGTGCGGCGAGTTCGCCTACACGCGCGGGCTGCTGGCCACGTTTACCGCCCTCTACCGCGCCGCCATCGGCGCCTGCGTGGCGGGACAGGGCGATATCATGATCGGCGCCGCCATCAACATGGCCCGTGCCAACGGCCTCTCCAGCAAACGCTTCCAGGACAAGCTGACGCAGATGGCGATCAACAACGAGATCACCTACGGCCTGGGGCTCGGCGCGATGCTTAAAGGCGAGAGACGGCCGTCGGGCCTCTTTGTCCCCGACGCCCTGCTGGCCCATGTCAACAAGACCCAGGTGGCCAGGCTGCCCTATGAGACCAAGGTGCTCACGCAGGACATTGCCGGCGGGATCGGCGAGACCGGCTGCTTCCCGTCCTACCAGGACATCCAGTCACCCGAGTACGGTCAGGAAATCCTCGCGGCGCTGGACGCCGGGGCCGACGGGGAGACCCGCGCCCGCGCCGCCCGCCTGGTGGAGTGGCTGACCGTGGGCGGCGGAATCCCGGGCTGCATGCACGGCGGCGGCTCGCCGGACGGCGCGCGGCTGGTCGTGCGCGCTGCACCACCGTGGGAGGAGTACGCCGCGGAGGCCAGGCGCATCGCCGGCATCACGACCGAGCTCGGCGACCCTTTGCCGGTGAAGAAAGATTAGGAATGAATCGCAAAGGGTGCCAGGGGCGCGAAGATAATGGATGAAGCCCGGCGCAAAACGTGAAACGTAAAACGTAATACGTGAAACGCAAGACGCAAGACGTGAGACGCGAAAGGTATGAGGTGAGGGACGGAACGGTGCGCAAGAAACAGCATAACGCGGGGATTACGGTCGCCGTCATTGGGGCGGGCGCGTCGGGGCTGATGGCGGGGCTGCAGGCGGCCCGGCACGGGGCGGCGGTGACCCTGTTCGAGCGCAACGAGACGGTGGGCCGCAAACTGCTGGTCACCGGCAGCGGGCGCTGCAACCTCAGCAACGATGCCGCCGTGGCCTCCGCCTACACCTGCGCCGATCCGGCCTGGATGGAGGCCCTGCTTGGCCGCTTTGGCGTACGCGACCTGCTGGCCGTGCTGGACGAGATCGGCGTCCCGGTGTCCAAGACCGCGGACGGCTGGTACTACCCGCTGTCCGATTCCGCGCACACCGTGGTCAACGCCTTCGCCAGCGCGCTCGACCTGGCCGGCGTGCAGTTATGTCACGCCGCGCAGGTAATCACGATCGAGACCCGCGAAAAGGGATTCGCCGTGCGCTGCCTGCGCGGCGGCAAGGAAGACGTGCGCGAGTTTGACCGGGTGATCGCCTCCGCCGGCGGCATGTCCCTTCCCAAGCTCGGCTCGCGCGGGGAGCTGTTCCCGGTGCTGGAGCGGCTGGGCCACACCGTCCTGCCCCTGCGCCCCGCTCTGGCCCCCCTGCTGGTCGACCTGGGCAACTTCAAGCCCCTGCTGGGCACGCGCCTGGATGTGGGCGTGACGCTGTACCACGGCCGGGAGAAGCTGGCCGCCACCCGGGGTAACCTGATCTTCACGCAGTGGGGGCTCAACGGCCCGGCGGTGATGGATGTCAGCCACCAGGTATCGGCCCGGCCCGGCGAGGTACTGATCCTGTCGCTGGACTTTCTGGCCTTTTTCCGGGAGGCATTCGACCGCCTGCTGGCGCAGAAGCGCGCCACGGCCATGCCCCTGCGCGTGTTCCTGGGTGCCTTTTTCCCGCCCAGAGCCGTGACGACCCTGCTCCAAAACGCCGGCCTGGCCGAAGAGACGCCCCTGTCCGAGGTGAGCGATGGCGCGCTGGCCGCTATGGTCGCCCTACTGAAGGACACGCGCCTGCGGGTCAAGGGCGTGCGCGACTGGGAGTACTGCCAGGTCTCGGCCGGCGGCGTGCCGGTGACCGAGGTGGACCCCCACACCATGCAATCGCGCCGGGTGCCGGGCCTGTTCCTGACCGGCGAGACGCTGGATGTAGTGGGCCCCTGCGGCGGCTACAACCTGCAATACGCCTTCAGCAGTGGCGCCGTCGCCGGTTGGGCGGCGGCCGCTGCGCGTGAGGGGCGCCACGGTTCGCTGTGACGCCCCAGAAGGGGGTGCCCCGCAGGGCTGGATACGGAGGGCGGGACAGCAAGCACCAGGTGGGGCATGCTCACCTGGTGCCCTTCAGGTTCTGTATGTGGTGATGTGGCCGAGGTTAGCTGTGCAGAGCCACCCTCAGCCGCTGCAGCCAGGCCTGTGGCCGCACCGGCTCCGGCTGGGCCGGGCAGGCCCGGGAGTTGTGATAGCCCAGGTAGCGGAAGCGGTCCGGGTAGCAGCCGTACATGGTGTAGTCAGCCACCTCGAAACCGTGGCGGAACAGGCACTCGAACTCGGGCTGGCGCAGCCGGCGGATGGTGGTTTCAAAGTAGGCGGCGCGCTCGCGATCCCGGTCGCACTGGACATTGCCACTGATCCGCTCGATGTGCCCCTCGCGTCCGGTGAAGCCCAGCACCTCCTGGCAGGAGGCGCCAATCTGGAAGTAGCAGACCTGGTCGTCGTGGTTGCGCGCTCGCTCCACGACGGCGCGAAAGCGCAGGGAACGGATCTCCTCCAGCAGCAGGCCGAAGATCAGGCGCCTGGGCGACTTCCAGGTGCGGTAGGGCTCGGGGCGCCCGCGGGCGCAGCCGTCGCTGATCAGCAACAGGTCCACGTCCTGCTCCCAGCCGTTGAGAAAGCTGTGCAGCCCCTCCACGCCCAGGTTGTCGCACACGCCGCCATCCCACAGGTGCAGGCGGCGAAAGGCCGGCTGGCTGCGGACGTTGCCCTCTCGCCTCTCCCAGAAGTGCTTGCGTGTGTCCAGCACCAGCGGCCCCACCAGGCCGGGGAAGCCGCAGGATGCAGCTACAGCATCACTCAAGGGGATCCCTGTATCGGTGGTATGGCCGAAGCTACTGTCCCCCATGCAGTCGCGCTCGAAACGCCAGTTGCGGCCGGTCTCATAGCAGGTCGAGTTGATGATCCAGCGCGGATGCTCCGGCAGGCCCGACAGGGGTCCGGTCACGGCCCAGCGCTTCTGGAGCTCGCGGGACATCTCGTCCGCCCGGGTGTTAAACAGGCGCAGCGGAAAGCGCAGCACATCGCCGATCACGGCGCCCTGCAGGTCCTGGGTGGTCATCTTCTCGCGGGCGGCGGGGAGCACGTGGTCCAGGTATTCGGCGCTGGTGGGCCAGCGCATGTTGTTGCAGGCCATCACCAGGGCCGCGGCCAGACTGCCGCCGGAGACAGTGGACACGAGCGCGACATCCTCCAGGCAGCCCTGCTCGGCCAGGCGGGCCAGCACGCCCAGGTGAAACACAGTGGCGCGAAAGCCGCCACCCGAAAGCGCAAGCCCGATCTTGCCCATGCTACCCTTTTCCGTAGTCATCGTGCCACCTCCCCGTTCCGTCTCCCGAACTCTTCCCACTTCCCGCTCTTCCGCCCCCAGTATAGCGGATGACCGGGCGTAGTGTCATCGTACAAAAGGCGTATTTCGAGATAGTATTTCCATCAACCACGAAAGGCACCCCGAAGTGGGGGTACTAACGAAAAACACGAAAAATGTCTTGAGAGAATGACATTGCCGTCTTTCGAGTGGTTGGTGTACTTCGTGTACTTGCTGGTTGCCCGAGAACCGCACGCGGCTCGAGGACCTGCCAGACCACCACCTCGGCTTCGATGTACTCTCGGCCCAGGGCGCGGGCGACCGACACACGATGATGCCCGTCCAGGACGTAGTAGACCTCGCCAACCTGGACCAGGTTGACCGGTGGCATGGCCAGTCCCTGCTCGTACGCCGCGGCAATGGCCACCCAGCGATTGCGGCAGTATTGCTGCCGTGGGTGGAACGCCGCGTCAAAGTCGCGGCACCGGCCTTCGCTCCCGCGGACCTGGCTCAGGGGCACGGTCCGGATGCCGGTATAGTGGCGGTGTTTGACCGTGCACGCCCGCTCTACATCGCCGAGGTCGAGCAGGCACTGGCGGCGCCGGGTGAGGGTCGCCCACAAGTCGTGCCACCAGGCCAGGACAAGGGCCCGCTCGTAGAGATGGGCGGCTTCGAGCAGTATCCGGCGATCCTCTTCACCGCGCCGGCGAGCGCGGGGGATCAGGTCATACGTCCACAACGGCTGTCCGGGAAGCATACGCTTTTGCTCCTTCCGTGTGCCGGCGCCATGCGCATGGCGCGCGGGCCGGCAACGATCCATACCAGGGCCAGTATAGCAGCGCGACTGCCGGGACGCATCGGGCATCCGGACAATCTCGCGGCTGGCCATCTGGCCAATCTGCGTGGTTCTGCTACTGGTGACCGGCAGGCCGGCCACACCCGCCTGCCGGTCACCACCAGATTAGTCCAGGATCAACCTGGCCCGCTGGAAGCGCGCCAGCGAGCTCCACACCAACCCCAGGTCGACGACCAGCAGCACCAGCGCGCCGACGGCCACCAGGGGGCGCAAGTCGCCCGGCATCCGGCTAAGCACCGTCATCAGCAGCGCGCCGAACCTGGCATCGCCCAGCACCAACACCAGGACAACGAACGGCGCGATGGGCAACACAGTCAACGCTCCCAGGAGCTGCTGCGCCTTCTGTACGGTGGGGGAGCGTAACGAGATCAGGACGCCGAGTGCAGCGAACAGCCAGCAGGCGAGAAAGCTCACCGTCACCAGGCTGAGCGCCAGCCAGGCCGGAAAGAGCAGCAGATGGCCCG
>JAEAME010001339.1_pt1 | contig 17678 bp, 11 predicted proteins | sample 8958731 | NCBI WGS metagenome assembly JAEAME01 (sample SAMN16933194, study PRJNA681113) | bioreactor sludge metagenome | isolation source: anerobic bioreactor sludge (Control) | place: India:Bengaluru | collected 2018-10-24 | reverse complement strand
TAATCAACCCACAAATGAGCGCTATGAATGGTAATTACACCTTTGCAATAATAAAGCCGAATGCTGTCAGGACAGGCAAGACAGGTCCAATGCTATCAATAATAAATGAAGCAGGTTTTGAGATTGTGGCAATGAAAATGACAAAGATGTCAAGGCAAGAGGCTGAAAATTTTTACTCAGTCCATAAAGGAAAGCCGTTTTTTGAAAGCCTTGTTGATTTTATGTCGTCAGGGCCCGTTTTTGTAATGATCCTGAAACACAAAAATGCTGTCGGGGAGTTCAGGAAACTTATAGGGGCAACTGATCCTGAGAAAGCTGAACCCGGGACAATCAGAAAGCTGTTTGCTGTATCTGTTACAATGAATGCCATTCATGGATCAGACAGTGATGAAAATGCATCAAGGGAAGCTGACTTTTTCTTTTCGGATTCCGAGAGATATATTTAATTCAAACAGCCGGATAAACTTTTGTCTCCCTCTTTTGTTGTTAGTTTCAGGTTTTTGAAAAAGTCTTAATGAAAAAAGAGAATATTGCTGACTTCTCAGATGCAAGAACGCTCGAGAAGTATTCTTCAGCCTTCACACTCTCCGATATGGAGATATTTATTTTTCCGGAGTTGTTTTACCCGCTTGTGCTGGCAAATATAATGTCGCCGGTTTTATGGGAATGGAAAAAAGATCCCTGGTTCAGTAATATAGACAGGAAGAGCTTCACTTATAAAACAAACAGGATTAAACAGTTCATAATTCAGAACTATGCTTTCAATCTTGATCTTTCGACATGGGGCCTCACAACCAAACCAAAGGAAATAGCCCGGTTCAGGGATTTCTTCGACATTGATATGCTCAGGCAATCAAATGCCCTGTTCGGATATGAGGGCGATAAATATTACTTTGATATTGACATCCGGAAACATTTCGGACTTGATAAATATAACTCTGATATAATCCCTTACTGGAAGACTGAGACAATTGAGGCTATGACAGCCTTCAGGCATAAAGAAAATTTCTCAACCGGTGCAGGAGAATGCGTATCATTATCTGCACTTTATGCTGCCGCAATGTTTGTCGTTGGCAGGATCCCTCTTGAAAAGATATTTCTTATAGCCACTCCTCTTCATTCGCAGAATTTCATCCTGGAAAAAGAAGGATTGATAACTAATAATCGCAGGATAGTTACAAAGAATATGTGGTTCAACGGTACTTCCTTATCGGAAAAAGCCAGGAGAGCCCTCAAAAATGAAAAGGTTACTATTGTTTCTCACATTTCCGGATACATTCACCTTATTTATAAAGATGCAACTATTGACCGGACTTCCTACGCCAGGTTTTCATCCTCACTGAAGGAGTTCCTGGTTTCCGATCTGACTATTCCGATCTTTCTTAATTTCCTCAGGTTCCACTCAAAATACAAATTCCTTTTCCAGTATCGTTGCGAGTGTTCCGGCATTTACAGGTATATCTCTCTTGAAAAGATCTTTGAATATGAACATACAAGCAAGTACAGCATTTCAGATGATACACGTGAGCATCTTATAAGGGACATAGAAGGTGATGAATTCCATCTAAGTCAGATACAGGACATGATCATTCTGAACGATGCCGAGGAGATAATTGAAAAGAACAGGGGAAAAAGCTTAAAAGATATCGAGGAGCAGATAATCACTTCTAACAGGCATATATCAGAATCATTACTGCATGAAATGTTTGCCGACATATCAGACTTTCTCATAACCGATCCGAGATTGCCAGACAGAAACAAGAATTATGTGAGTTATAATACTCCAGTCATTTCAGTTAGCGATAACCGCGAAGTTATCATAGAAAAAATAACCGAAAGTGCAAAGAATTCCGAATTATCGCAGCTGACTCTTTACGCCTACAGGATGATGGATAAGATCGACTGGCTGCCCTTTGTTAAAGCAGCCGTTGAAAGGAATCCGGTCTGTTTCGAGGACCTTGCAGGAAAGAGTATCAAGGAAGTATTTGATATCCTGAATGCAATGCCGGATGAATCTATATATGACGGACAGAGGCTTGCACAGCCTGATGAGGTATGGAATTTCCGTCGCGGAGATGGGATTGAAAAAGCCTTTCTGCTTGCTGATTATTCTCTTCAGAAGGATTGTAACGAGAAGATTATAATAACGATTGACAATCAAGACGTAAGCCTTGCTCTTAAGGAGAGTAAATATAGTTTCCGGTCAGGAAAATCATTTAGAAAGACTCTGGAAATAAAAATTGTTAATAAGGCCGGCAAATCAACTGTTGCCCTGGAGGTAAAATAAAAAATTACTTCAAGACAATATCCTTTATAACTTCCCTCCCGGCTTTTTCATTCAGCCTGTCCCTGAGAGCATTTCTCAGCATCAGCAATTCATTTCTTACAACGGAAGAACTGAGCTTTACATAGAGTATTTGATCTTTTATGAATATTTTCTTTGTCCTCGATGAGATGGCACGGCCCACCATTTCTTCCCAGGAATTAAGGAGACCAGCTTCGGAGAGCTTATCCCCGAGTTTCATCTCATTAATGTAATCCTGCAATGCTTCTGCAAGAGATATTGTTTTACTTCTCCTCATTCAGATATTTGCCATTATGTATCTTTTCTTTAACCTTGTTATTGTCAATTATAAAAAGCTTATAATCGGTATTATGGGCAGACAGAATTTCATGCAGGCGGCTCTGGTGAGTGTCTGTTATAAAAATCTGCCCGAATCTGCTATCGCCAACAAGTCTTATTATCTGCTCAACGCGTCCCGCATCGAATTTATCAAAAACATCATCAAGAAGCAGGATCGGTGAAATACCTGATTTCCGCTTTATATAATCAAATTTGGCAAGCTTAAGTGCGACAAGATATGATTTCTGCTGACCCTGGGAACCAAGGGATCTGGCAGACCATCCATCCATCCTGAAGACAAGGTCATCCTTGTGAATTCCAAGTGTTGTATATTCCAGGAAACGATCCTTTGCTACTGCTTTCGCAAGAGCTTCCCCATAGTCGCCTTCTGAAAGATGCGACTGATAAACAAGCTCCACCCTCTCCTTTCCTGAAGATATTTTTGAATAATGTTCCTGGAAAACCGGGATCAGTTCATTAATAAGCAGTTCTCTCTCGCTGAAAACATAGTTACCATATCTTACAAGCTGAGAATCCCAGATTGTGAGAACATCATTATCGAACTGGCCTGTAGTTTTAAACTCCTTCAGCAGCTTGTTTCTCTGCTGAAGAGCTTTTGTGTATTGCAATGCGGAGTTGAGATATTCTAAATCATACTGACTTATTATCTTGTTCATGAACCTGCGTCTTTCTTCACTTCCTTCAGTAATCAGGGCAATATCGGCGGGCGAGATCATCACAACAGGATATTTCCCGATATGATCCGACATCCTTTGATACTCCTTTCCATTCTTCTTCATCACCTTTTGCTTCTGCCTCTGGAAGGCGCAAAAGATATTATCTTCATCATCATTTTTTATAAAAATTCCATTTACCATAAAATACTCCTCACCATGGCGGATGCTTATACTGTCTATATTATTAAAAAAACTTTTAGTGAGAGAGAGATAATGTATAGCATCTAGTATATTGGTCTTTCCTACTCCGTTATTTCCTACAAAACAGTTTATCCTTGGAGAAAATTCAAGATCTTCCTGCTCGTAGTTTTTGAAATTCGTTAACGATAGTTTTCTGAGGTACATGTTCACTTATAAATAATGGTACAACGGCACAACGGTTCAGCGGTTCAACGGTTTAATGGCACAACGGAACAAGGGTACGGCGGGTCGGCGAAATGGCGACTAAGCGGCCCTGAAGCCCGGTTGTGTCAGTTTTCAAAGTTAATAATTGTAAGCTTAATTATCCATATTCACGTGAGATTAGGGAAATTTCAGAAGCTTAAAAATCACTGATATGGCTTACTTCGGGAAGACTGATACAACTAACATTAAATAATTGTTTCATAATAATCTGAAATAAATTACTTTTGCGGTGGAAAAAATAAACTACGATCTGAACAGATATGGCAAAGAAAATAAAGGAGGAAAGTCCTCAGAGCCTTAAGAATGTTGAAGAAACACTTTCAAAAACGGAACAATTTCTTGAGAAAAATTACAAACCTCTTCTTATTACATTAGGGATAATTGTAGGGCTTGTAGCTCTTTTCTGGTTAGGGAGAATGTATCTTATAAGCAGGAATAATGAAGCCCAGTCGCAAATATATCAGGCTGAGAGGTATCTTGAAATTGACTCACTCGATCTTGCTCTTAACGGTGACGGGAATTATCTGGGGTTCCTTGACATATCCAAAGATTACAAGTTAACAAAAACAGGCAATCTTGCACTTTACAGTGCAGGTATCTGTTACCTGCGGCTTGGACAGTATGAAGAAGCTATTGAATATTTTGGCAAATACTCCAAAAAGGATAAAGTCCTGGGATCAATTGCCATCGGTGCTACCGGTGATGCACACGTTGAACTCGGGGACACTAAAAAGGGTATTGCCAAATATCTTGAAGCAGCAGAATTTGCTGAAAATTCATTCAATACGCCGCTTTACCTTATGAAGGCTGCAGAGATCCATGAACTTGAAGGCAGTTATGATGAAGCGCTTAAGCTCTACCAAAGGATCCAGGATGAGTATCCTGAAAGCACGGAGGGACAGAGCATTGAAAAGTATATAGCCAGGGTTAAGCTGCTTATGAAGTGATATGGCCACAACAAATCTGTCGGCATATAATCCTGATAATATTCCTGATGCCCGTAAAATGAAGTTCGGGATCGTAGTGGCAGAATGGAATAATGAAATTACCGGGAAGCTTCTTGACGGAGCCCTTAAGACTCTCCGTAAGCATGGAGCTTCAAAAAAGAATATTAAAGTCATACATGTTCCCGGAAGCTTTGAGCTTATATCCGGAGCAAAATTCCTTGCAGGAGAGTTTAAACTTGATGCTATTATCTGTCTTGGATGTGTTATTCAGGGCGGAACACCTCATTTCACTTACATATGCCAGGGAGTTACCCAGGGTATTACTCAATTAAACCTTGATTATAATATTCCTTTTATCTTCGGCGTACTTACTGTAAACACCCATGAGGAAGCTTCTGACAGAGCGGGTGGAAAACACGGAAATAAGGGTGATGAAGCTGCTGTAACAGCAATCAGGATGGCTGCCCTTCGCAGATAAGTTACTGATATTCCGATCTCTCAATAAAACCCTGCAGACAGTATAATTCTCATTTTTAGTTGATTAAATGTTACTATTATCTGAAAAATAATTTTATCAGGTATAAAGTATTATTGTAGTTTTGGGTAAGTATTCATAAAAAATTATGAAGAAGTACAAAAAAGTGCCTATCCGTGATTCTCTTGTCATGTTGTCAGGATATGCGCGGAGCAGAATAATCGCTCAGATAAAATCAGTGGCATTCATAATTATTTATCTCGTTGTATTTCAAGTCTTTATTTTAAGGGTACCGTTAAGCAATGCGTTTGGAACTGCCGGGGGGATAGCTCTTGTAGTTTTCGGGCTGGCTTTTTTCCTGGAAGGTCTGGTACTGGGTTTTATGCCTCTTGGTGAACGTGTGGGAGTTAAGCTGCCTGCACGCGCCGGAATCGTTGTTATTTCAATATTCGGCCTTATCCTCGGCTTCGGAGCTACCCTTGCGGAACCAGCTATCAGTGCGCTAAGGACAGCCGGGTCCACTGTTAAAGCCTGGGACTCACCCTTGCTTTATATGATCCTCGAGAGTTACACGGAATGGCTTGTGCTGTCTGTCGGAATAGGAGTAGGTGTGGCTGTTGCCCTTGGCATGTTCAGGTTCTTTTTTAACCTGTCAATTAAACCTTTCATTTTAATCATAATACCGGTCCTGCTTGCACTGTCAGTATATTTTTCTTTTGATACAAATCTGAGTAAAGTGATCGGGTTGGCATGGGATTGCGGAGCAGTAACAACAGGGGCTGTTACAGTTCCTCTTGTTCTGGCACTTGGTATAGGGGTATCAAGAGCCGCAAGCAAAGGTAAAGGAACGACAAGCGGATTTGGTGTTGTGCTTCTTGCTTCAGCTTTACCGGTTCTGGCAGTAATGGTGCTGGGTTATGTACTTAATTTTAAAGCACCCGGACCTGTTGATGAAGTCAGTTTCTTTTCTCCGGGCAGCAGAAAAATGGCTCTTGAGCTGTTCAGGAACGAACAAATGATAAAGCGTCACGCCTTTACCCATGGAAGCGAGGAAGGAAGGCGTGCATTTTATAATGACGACAAGGAATACAGGAAGGCCCTGCTATCGCTTCAGGATGACAAGAACAGCCGCATTGCACTTATAGGGATGATGCCTGTTGAAGACTGGATATTAAATGTTGCTTCAGAATCCGAAAGAGAGTTACTATCGGGAGTTAGGATTAAGGGCAAAAGAGAGCTGCCGTCTTTCAGCAGAACAATAGCAGCTGAATCAGCTGCCGGCATAAGAGCAGTTATTCCTCTTTCTCTTTTGCTGATAATAGTCCTCCTCGGTTTCCTGAGGGAAAAATTAAGATATAAGGATGAGATCTTTCTTGGTATAGTCTTTACATTGATAGGAATGGCTCTGTTAACCTCCGGAATAAAACTGGGTCTTGCCACTCTGGGGGGCGAGGTTGGAGCACAGCTTCCGAGAGCATTTTCAAGTGAAGAGGAATTCATTGACAGAGTTGTCATCAATAACTTCGACAAGAACCTTATTTACCATACAATAGAACCTGACGGCACGCAGAAGGCCTATTTTAATTTTTCTGAAAATGGCAGGTTAAGACCCGTTGAATTTCATGAAGAGCATTTCGAAGAAGCAAGCGGAAGATATGAATACATTATAACCAGACCCCCTCTTTTCGGAAGCAAGCTCTCAGTTCTGGGAATAATACTCGTACTTGCTTTTGCCTTCGGAATGGGCTATGGTGCAACAATGGCGGAACCGGCACTCAGTGCAATGGGCATGACGGTTGAAAATATAACCGTGGGTACAATAAGGCGTACCCAGATAATCCAGGTGGTATCAATTGGCGTGGGAATTGGAATAGTAACAGGTCTGTGCAGGATACTCTTTGACATGCCGCTTGTATGGCTGATAGTTCCGTCATATCTGCTACTTATCCCGCTGACGATAATGAGCGAGGATGAATTCACATCAATTGCCTGGGACAGCGGAGGAGTCACAACCGGTCCGGTTACCGTACCCCTGGTCCTGGCTATGGGCTTAAGTATCGGCGGAGAACTTCAAATATCTGACGGTTTCGGAGTCCTGGCCCTGGCATCAGCTTTCCCAATTCTTACAGTTTTGCTCTTCGGACTTTTCGCCAAGGCAAAACAAAGGAGATCTATTCGTTCAACTCAAAAATCACGTGAGAATGAATAATGATATCCCGCCTTTAAAGGAAAAAGTATTCTCGCCCTCGAGAACAGTTTGGAGAACCCAGATGTCAAAGGGACAGTATACCCCGCACCGGGTAAGCCGTATCACGTGCATTGTAAATGAATTCCTGAGTGAAAAAATAGCCGGTTTTCTAAATGAACTGGGAGTCATCGTCTATGTTGAGAATGGCAGGATAGCTCGTAAAGTGATCAAATCAAGGCAATTCGGGCTTCCTGGTGAAATAAGCTCCCTCAGGGATTACGCTGTTGATGTTTTCAGATTCACAATCCCCAGGGAAAACTCGAAAGATGTTGTGAATCATATAATCGATATTGGGGAGCTTCATATACCTGGACGAGGAACTATTTACTCCCAGGATCTTATGGAGTTCAGCAAAGAAGCGCCTGATATTAACAGGGATTTCCTTTCAGCAACAAAATGTGAGGACTACAGGAATTTACTTTTGCATAAACTGTCATGCATAGTGTGCGTTCTTTCAGAGCCAGGCAGCGGTGAACTGATGGCTAAAACTGCGCTTGACCTTGGTATATGTGTACCCCTTGTAACATTCGGTAAAGGAAATGATATCCGCGATCAGCTTGGATTAATACGCATCACAATCTCCGCTGAAAAAGAAATAGTGAGGCTTATTATGCCTGAACAGGATTCTGAAAGTATTATAAGGATTCTTATCGAACAAAGCCGGCTCGACAGACCTGGACGCGGTTTTATCTATCAGACACCTGTTTCTATGGGAATGCTTGATACTTATTTAAATATAGGTAAACAAAAATATGCTGCAAGCATAGAACAGATAATAGCTGCAATCGACCAGCTCAAATCAGGTGCCAGCTGGAGGAAGAGAATGGATGCAGAGCATCAGGAGAAGAGAGCCGGAAAATCGTTATTGCCGCAGGATAATTGTGAAATATCAATAATATCCGATGAGGACAGGATTGAAATGCTCAGGGAGGCTTGCCTGAAAGTCGGAGCCCGGGGAGCAATTTCAGCAAGGGTCACACCTCTTACCGGGAAAAGCAAGGAGGAAATTACATCAAACATGATAAGGAGTGCTATAAGCGTTCCTGCAGATATTACCGATAACGTAATTGATATTCTCCTGGAAAACAGCACTATCAGGGATGACACAACAGACCGGATACAGGTCCTTGATTCACCGGCTGCTTATGTCCATACTCTGTAAGGCGGGTCCTTATTTTTATTAAATCACCTGCCGGAATTAAATCATCGAAGGCATAAGGTTCTGTAAGGACAATATCTGCATTTATTCCAACTGTCAGAAGTCATTGTAAATGGTTCATCCGGACTGAATATTTTATTGACTGTTATATTAAGATATTCAAGGAATTCTGCCCTTATATCATGATAATCGTCAATAACAAGGTTCTTGCCTATCCTTAACCTGTCAGTGTCTGAGGGTCCCTGATTCTTTTTAAGCTTGTAGACTGATGGCCTGATTTTCTGATCCTGCCTGGTTGACAGATATGTTTCACAATATAAAAGTGTCTGTAGCCATGCGTCAAGATTCTTGTTCCTGTCGTTATCGAAAAGGGCTCCCACTGAGCTTACAGAATCATTCACTTCCCCGGTCTTATAATCAATAATCCTGATAACACCATTTTGATTGTCAATACGGTCAATCCTTCCGCCTATCAGCAGCGTCAGATCAGCTTCGTTATTTTTTATTGAAAGCGGAAATGTCAGGAGCTCTTCAAATGATAATATCGTGACAGGCGCAGCACTTTTGTCGATCTGAAATATCCTGTTAATAAAGACATCCAGTACATTCTTTATTATCAATTCATTACCTTTAATCAGTGAATCATTCTGTTTACCAAAATGCTCAGTTAAAGTATTGCTTATCAGAGAAGATATGAGATCCCTGTTTGTTGTAAGTCTTTCGATTCCATTAATATCAAGCACTTTGCCAATATATTCCGAATAGATTTTCCTTACCGCGGCATGAAGGATAGTTCCAACCATTGCAGGATCTATTTCCTCTGTTACTTTATCTTTTTCAATAAGACCGCTTACATATCTGTAATAGAATCTCATCCTGCATGTAAGCCAGGTATTCAGCGCTGACGGTGAGATATATTTTTTATCATTCCCGTCTCCTGCGAAACGTGAAATAAGCCTCTTGTTATGTTCCTGATTGTGCTCAATACTTTCACCTATTGTAGCAGGATTCCTTATCTCAAAGCTTACAGTATGCACCCCGGGATCAGCATTCTTATCATATTTCATCTGCTGAAGGAAGCGGCTCATCTCTCCGCTCCTGAGGCCTTCAGAATCTGAATTATAGACAAATGTCACATTCTCAGCCCTGTGAAGCAACCTGAAGAAATGATAGGCATATATTGATTCCTGATGATTCAGGGATGGCATCCCGAATGCCTCCCGTAATGCAAAGGGAATAAAGGAGGAAGGTGATGTGATTGATGGCAGCACACCTTCATTTACTGAAAGCATTATAAGGTTTTTAAAATCCAGGGTGCGTGTTTCAAGTATTCCCATGATCTGTATTCCTGAAAGAGGCTCGCCTGAAAACGGTACGGTCTGGTTTCTCAGTAACCTGTCAAGTATTCTCGCCCAGGTTGCAGCAGTAAGGGTTATGTCAGGACTTTTCAGGATCTCATCAAGCCTGTTCAATGTAAGCATTATCCTGTATATAAACTCATTACGAATATTCCGCTGGAGGGAAAAATCCCTTGGTCCATCACCCTGATTATCCTGGACTGATAAAACAAGGAGGAGTATCTCTTTAAGGTAATCTGATACATCCAAAGGATCCCTGGCTTTTCTGAAAATAGCAGTAAGAATTTCAGATCCGGAAAAACGGTCTGCTTGTATCCAGAGCATGTTTTTTTCTGATATTTCTTTTAGTAACTCGTCATAAGTTCCATTGTTTATTTCGACTATGATACTGTTTTTAAGTATCTTAATTACTTCCCTGTGCCTGAACCTTGTAACTCCATTTTCAGTCCTTGCATTGAGCTGAAGCTCAAGAATTTGATTAACAAGAACATATATTGAGGTCTGCCGCATTGGGAAGCCCATTGTGATATTAACATCAGCCACTCCTTCGGGAAGGCTTGTAAGTGAAGGGACCAGGAGATTTTCATCAGCAAGGACAACTGCAGTCTGATGAGCATTTTCAGCAGTCAGTCCGTTCAGATTACGGATCAGTTCCGGAAGCAATTTCACCTGGGCAATGTCTGATGATGTATTAACAATGCGCCTTACCGGCTTTTCTGATCCCGAAGAAAGCAATGTATCGTAACTCCAGCCGGCAGGCATATCATTACCGAATATTTTCAGATTACTCCTTAGAAAATATCCGGCTGAATTAATGTTCTTTTCTTCTATATATGAATTATCATAATCCCAGTAGAATTTTGCTCTCCCCTCCTCCTTCAGTCTCTTCATCAGTTCTTTTTCACAATTATTAAGTGCATTGAAGCCTGCGAAATGCAGCATTGACCACTTAACCCTTTTTGTATCAGTCTCTTTCAGATGTTCAGCGACATCCCTGAATATCATCCCTTCATAAGCCAGATGCTTTTCCTTCAGAGCTTTCCTGAATTCAGTATATATATCATTCAAAATATTCCACAAACCTATGAAAGCAGATTTCTCCCTTGTAAGTTTTCCGATATCTGCATTTGTCCAGAAACGTTTAACTATTTCTGCCTGTTCTTTTGTAAGCCCTCCGAATTGCTCATCTATCTTTCTTAAATCCTGCACATTGCTGAAAAGCCTTGAATCATCGACAAGATATTTGTCTGCATCATCAAAATCATTGAGGAGCATATCTCCCCAGAAATAGAAATCGTCAAAGCTCTCGCTGTTTTTTCTTATCTTGCTGTACACCTTGTAAAGCTCAAATAGAAGCACCTCATTTCCTGCAGGATGCAGTTCAGATAATGAATAAAACAGATCGTTTATTGTCATAGTCTCCGGTGCCCAGATCGGTTTATCAGTCATTCCTGCAAGATATTTTCTGAAAAACAGCCCTGCCCGCCTGTTGGGGAATACAATGCAATGTTCATTCAGCCGGTCACCGTAATTGCTGAAAAGTGTTTCAGCTATCTGTTGCAGGAAATATTTCATATTACTTCATTTCTTTGTTTATATGATCTTCCCTGCCATGTATCAAGTTCTTCAAGCCGCTTTTCTATCATTGTCCCGATCTGTTCGGCTCTTATCTTTCCCCATGGAATATGAGCAAGAAATCGCGGCGGCGCCTCACCGGTAAATCTTTCCACAACAATTGCCGGATTCAGTAATTCAAGGAATTCAACAATAAAATCAATGTAATCCCGGAGTGTGAACAATACAAAATCATGCGGATTATCAATGAATTCTGATTCCATAACAGTATCTTTCATTATCTGCAACTGATGGAATTTAACTGTAGTCAACGGGATCTCAGATAAAATACCTGCTTCAGCAAGCATTTCAGTACGCGATTCTCCTGGCAGTCCGAAAATCAGATGGGCTCCTGTTTTAATTCCTGCTCCTGCAGTTTTTTCTATAATATCAACTGCTTCTTCAAATGAATGACCGCGGTTTATTCTCTTCAGTGTCTTATTGTAACATGATTCTATACCGTATTCGATAACTATATGATAATTCTGTGATAAATCCTTCAGATAATCAAGTTTGATCTCATCCATGCAGTCCGGCCTGGTCCCGATAACCAGCCCTATCACACCCGGATAATTCAAAGCTTCCTCATATTTCTCCCTAAGGACTTCCAGCGGAGCATAAGTATTTGAAAATGCCTGGAAATAAGCAAGGTATGAGCAAGCCTTCCTGTATCGCCACTTGTGAAAATCAATACCTTCCCTTATTTGTGCGGTAATTGATTTTTCAGGTTTGCAATATCCCGGATTAAAAGCATCGTTATTGCAATATGTGCAGCCACCAGTACCTTTAATCCCGTCGCGGTTAGGACATGTAAAACCTGCATCGATTGACAGTTTCTGGATCCTGGACCCGTACAGTAACCTGTAATATTCAGAACAGGCATTGAACCTTCTTGAATGGCCCCACAGATATCCCGGAGTGATATTTGAACCGGATGACATTATACTGTAATTATTTTATTCTGGTCAGCGTACCATAAATAGCAATCGATATTTTCATATCCCATTTTCATAAGCAGATCCCTGTATTCCAGGAGCTGAGCTGAGTAATGCGGATTCTCTTCCCCAAACTTAAAATCGATCAGGATAGTCCTGCCGCTTTTTAGAATGATCCTGTCAGGCCTCCTGCTTCTGCCTGAGGGCATTAGTATTTCAGCTTCCCTCATTACCTTATTTCCCGGTTCAAACCACTCTGAAACAGCCGGAGAAGATATCAGGGAAAATATTTTCTTTTCAAGCATGGCAGATTCGGATGCCGGTATTTTACCTTCAATAACCATATGTCTGACAGCTAATGGAATATCCTCCTTACTATCAATATTCTCAAAAACCTCATGCATCAGTTTACCATAATTTATTCTCTGCCTGATCTCTTCCTTAATGAAAAGGAAATAGTTTTCGCCGTGCAACTTTAACTTTAGTGAATCAGGTTTCCTGCTGACCTTGTAATTATTCAGCTTTATCTCATTCTTTAAACCTTGCTGTCCGATGTTATGGGGTATATTCCCAAGTTCAAAAACAAGCTTTTCTCCGTCATACAAGTTCCTTAGAATAATTCCTTTTTCTCCTGCCGGATTCTCATCACTTGTCACTGCATTCCTGACAATGTCGGCTATTGTTATATGAGATCTTTGCTGTTTGCCGGGCAGGAATCCGTAAATAGCATCAGTTGCCCTTGTCATTGCTACATACAAAAGATTCAGGTTGTCAAGGTAGGACGAGCTTTTTTCCCTGTAGAAGTCTTCGGCGAAATAAGTATCTGTAAGAGATCCTGAGTATCTGACCGGAACGAGTCCCAGATCATTGAATGGCTGCATTTCTGGTCTTATCCACAAAACAGGCTGTTTGAAGCCGCTATGATCAAGGTCCCAGGACAAGAATGGAAGAATTACAATTTTAAACTCAAGGCCTTTTGATTTGTGTATTGTGAATACGCTTGCAGCATTCTGGTTATCTGGCAATGTTACTGATTTTGAGCTTCCTGTCACCTCCCACCATTCCAGGAATGAGTCAAAGTCAGTTGTTCTGCTTCCCGGGAAATTGATTATCTGGTCCTGGAAAGTATTAAGATATGCTACATTAAAGGTGCTTTCACCAAGATCAAAATGCTGAATTATGTTTTCAACAGCTTCAAATAAAGTGACATATCGTGTTTTGTCAAGAAATTCCTTAGTTCCTTCAGGATACCTTGCTGATTGCTCTTCTGCAAGGTTTTCCTTGCATAACGGAACTGAATCAGCATTTTTATCACCTTTTGCAAGCATGAAGAACCTCAGCATCTCAGCTTTTGCAATCATGTCATCAGGCTCGCTCAAGACCCTGATTACAGCCACTATGAAATTTATAACATGGGAATTGGAAAGGGTAAGTGAATCATTCGAGACAACATTATAATTGAATTTTGTCTTAGTTTCAGGTGAAACATTGCCGGCGTATTCAACCATTCTCCTCACTACAGCTTCTCCTTCTTTTCGTTCCCTTACAAGTATGCCGATATCTGAGGCACTGTATCCATTCTGCTGGAATTTTTCTATTACTTCCGGCAATTTTGCGAGCACTATATCCTTGAATTTTAATTTCTTATTCCCTTCCTTTTCTGAGTAATCATCATTGTAATGCTCATCATCAATAAATTCAAGTTTCACATAACCGCCACTTCCTTTACCTGGATCCTCCTGGACAGCCTCCGAGTAAAGGTCAGTAAAACTGAATTTAAGCTGATCGGCAGGAAATAATTTCTGTATCTGAGCCGGTATCAGTGAAAACAGTGAATTATTGAATCTTATTATCTCAGACCGGCTCCTCCAGTTTGTTGTAAGAGGTTTGCTGATTATTCTTTTCTGACCTGCATTTTCCTCCTTCAGCCTCCCAAGGATTTGCCAGTCACTGTTGCGCCACCTGTAAATCGACTGCTTAATATCTCCGACTACAAGGTTGTCATTTCCTTCAGCAATACTATTCTCTATAAGTGGGGCAAAGTTCTTCCACTGGAGGATCGATGTATCCTGGAACTCATCTATCATGTAGTTTTCATAACGGTTCCCGATCTTCTCATATATAAAAGGAGCCTGATCTTCTCTTGTAATAAGACTCAGCACCTCTCCGGCATCTGAAAGTATGAAACTGTTTTCCGAGTTTGCTGTCAGACGAACTTCATTAAGTACATCCGAAAGAATGCCAAGGGTATAAATATTTGATTTTATGCTTTTGGCTGTAAGATAAATGACCCTGTTACGCTTATCGAATGCGATTGCAGCCTTTAAAGTTTCCTCAAGTCCGTCCCTTATTGCATTCAGCAACTGAGGAGCGGGGGCGCCTGTTGACCATCTCGGCGGATCCTTAAGAATTTCAAGAACAGCACTTCCCGGATGACCAGCACTTCCGGACCTGAGGTTCCTTATATATGCTGGAATTCCCTTACCCTTCTGATAGAACATCTCGTCTGTGAGATCATGCTCCAGAAATATTCTGTCGCATTTCCTGCCAAAATCCAATAGGCTTTGCTCAAAGTTAGTTATTAAGGAAGAGAGCTTTCTTATATATCCCAGCAGGTATTGTTTATCCCTTAGCTTATCTATTTCATTTTCCGAGAGTATTTTGAATTTTTCCCTGAAAAGTTCATCTGATAATCTTATTATGCCGTTCTTCAGGTTCCAGCTCCTCTCCTGCTCAAGATTCTCTAACACATAATCCTTAAGCCAGTTCTGCAATTGCGGATCATCAGCAGATGAAGCTATCATGCTATCTACGGCAGAAGAAAGGATAATTGTGTGATCCAGCGCAATATTAAATCCGGAATGCAGTCCTGCCTCCCGCGTAAAAGACCGTAGTACCTTCTGGAAAAAAGCATCAATGGTGCACACTGAGAATCTGGAGAAATCGTGCAGTATATTAAAGAGGATCTTCCCTGCTTCCTTTCTTATTAGATCCTCATTCCTGCCGGTTTCCCTTATCAGTTCCGTCAGGTATTCTGATTTCTTCCCGCTTGCAAGAGCATGAAGCTGATCGAGTATCCTGCCTTTCATCTCGGCAGTGGCTTTATTCGTAAAAGTAACCGCAAGGATCTTCCTGTGGTTATTCTTTGATCTGAATAAATGTGAAAGATAAATACCGGCAAGCCTGAAAGTCTTTCCGGAACCTGCTGAAGCGCTATATATGGTAAGAGTGCCTGTTCCCATGCCGGACTAAAGTTAGTATTTTTCGATATCTTTGCCCAATGAAACAGCGGGTTGTAATAGGACTATCAGGGGGAGTTGATTCAAGTGTTGCAGCATTTATCCTGAAAGAACAGGGCTACGATGTTACAGGTCTTTTCATGAGGAACTGGCACGATAAAACAGGATTGATCCAGAGTGAATGCCATTGGGAAGATGATCTTATGTTTGCTGAAATGGTGGCAAAGAAGCTCGGTATACCTTTTTATCAGGTCGATCTGAGTGAGCAGTACAGGGAGAGGGTCGTTGATTACATGTTCGCAGAATATGAGAGGGGAAGGACGCCTAATCCTGATGTACTATGCAATAAAGAGATCAAGTTTGACAGCTTTGCACGGGAGGCAGGAAAACTTGGAGGGGACTTTGTTGCCACAGGCCATTATTGCAGAAAAGACAATATAGAAAAAGGCGGAAAGACTTTATACAGATTGCTTGCAGGGATCGACGAAAATAAGGATCAGAGTTATTTCCTTTGTCAGGTCAGTCAGGACCAGCTTGCCAATTCCTTGTTCCCGATTGGGAATCTTACGAAGCCTGAGGTGCGTGCAATAGCTGAAAAAAATGGCCTGGTTACTGCGCACAGGAAAGATTCACAGGGGATATGTTTTGTCGGTAAAGTACACCTGCCGACATTTTTACAGCAAAAGCTTAAGGCAAAAGAAGGCAAGATCATCCAGATACCCTCAGACAGCAGCTTCAAAACGTGGGATACGGGTTTTCCAGATGAAAATATCTCAGAAGCCACACTATTTGAAATGACTGATAATCATAATTTTGAAAATATCAATGGGAAGATTGCAGGAACACACAATGGTGCACATTTCTTTACAATAGGACAGAGAAAAGGGATCAGTCTGGGAGGATATAAGGAAGCCCTTTTCGTTATCGGGACTGATATTGAAAGGAATATAATCTATGTAGGGGAAGGTCAGTCGCATCCCGGATTATACAGGAAGGGACTTTTTATAAGAGGCGAAGAGATACACTGGATCAGGCCGGATTTTGAGATGAAAGCCGGAGACAGCCGTGAATATCTTGTCAGGATAAGATACAGGCAGCCTCTGCAGAAAGCAAAGCTTTACAGGACCAGCCAGGGTATTGCAATAATTTTCAATAAGCTCCAGAGAGGTATCTCTCCCGGTCAGTTTGCAGCGTGGTATGAAGGTGATGAAGTGATCGGATCGGGGGTGATCAGTGATTAGAAAGGTGCAACGGTGCAACGGCGTAACGGCGTAACGGTGCAAAGGCATTAAGGCGTTACGGAACGGGGTGCTGACAGTCAATCTGCGCTAATCTGCGGGATCTGCGGTAAAATTTTCCTATCTTTTTTTTCCTAATCTTCTGCTAACTTATTCATTATCATTAATAAATGCATTCAGGATAGTTTTCAGCTCCCCTATTTGATTCTGGAGTGATTCTATCTGGTTTTGCTGCTCTTTGATTCCTTCAAGAAGCAGAACGGTCAGTTTCTCATAAGACACAGCCTTATAACCATTGTCATCTGTCTTAACAAGTTCCGGGAATATCTTTTCAACATCCTGAGCTATAAGACCTATCTGCTGATCCTTATCGAACCGCATCTCAGGGAATTCATCATCACGCCAGTTATATTTATAACCCTGCAGATCTGATACTTCTGAGAGAATATTTTCAAGAGGCACCAGATCTTTTTTCCAGCGGATGTCCGAACCTGCCCAGCCGCCAGTAGCATAAATACTTCCTGTTACATGTAATCCATAAGTTGATTGTACTGTCCTGCTGCCTACAGACATCCTGTCATCAAAAAGATTATACGTTCCTCCATATCCCCAGCTATATACTGATCCATCGTACCATAAGGCTTCTGATCCGTTTACTCTCAGTGCAATACCACTGGTTATACCTCTGTTAAGATTAACT
>JAEAME010001338.1_pt1 | contig 17679 bp, 19 predicted proteins | sample 8958731 | NCBI WGS metagenome assembly JAEAME01 (sample SAMN16933194, study PRJNA681113) | bioreactor sludge metagenome | isolation source: anerobic bioreactor sludge (Control) | place: India:Bengaluru | collected 2018-10-24 | reverse complement strand
TATCAAGAGCGCGCCCGGCGCGATTTGAACGCGCGACCTTTGGCTCCGGAGGCCAACACTCTATCCAGCTGAGCTACGGGCGCCTTGAACATTCAAAACCAGAAGCTGAGAAGATAGGAAGTCAAAATTGAACAGCTTCTCAGAGCTTCATAACAGTATATACCACATCCTCGTAATTTCAGAAAGGGGAATGTCATTCCGGCAAAAGCAACTCAAGCCGACAATACCGAAGCTGAGGTTTTTGTTGATAATTTATCCTGTATCGCAGATAATAAGTAACGATGAAACGATGGTATGTTGTTAATACAAAACCTCGAAATGAGGACAGGGCAGCAATGAATCTTTCGAATGGCGGCATTGAGGTTCTAGCGCCCAAGTTAAAATTGAGAAAGTTTAAAGAAGGAAAGTTTGTCCATGTCGTTGAACCTATGTTTCCTGGATATATCTTTGTTCGGTTTCATCCTGTTGATGAGTTCCGAATGGTAAAATATGCTCGTGGTGTGAAGACAATCGTTCAGTTTGGAGGACGTATCATACCCCTTCAAGACGAAGTGATTGAATTTATTCGGACGAAGCTTGAAAATGGGGTTGCCTCTGTTGAGAAGCAAAAAATTGGCAAGGGGGAGAAGGTTCTCATTAAAGATGGTCCTTTCAAAGGATTCAGCGGCATCTTTGAAGATGAATTGGACGGGAAAGAGCGTGTAGCCATTCTTCTCGAGGGCGTTAATTATTGTGCGAAAATGGAAATTGACAGAGACCTCATTGACACGGCATAGAAATGGATTAACACTGGAGAGCGCATTATAGAAATATACGGAAACACTCAGGGCCTCAATCACCTCATTAAAAGAAGGCTCGAAAATCTTTATAAAAAAAAGGTTGAGCCAAATCGCATCATTCCCTTTGACACTGCCAGAAACATCTTACAGATATCAAGAGAAATTTCCCGGCAAATAGGTCTCCTGATCAACAGGCGTGGAATTGTGGAGCATGTAATCGTGGGGGACAAGACCGGAATACGTGTCCCAGCCCTTTCTACGGAACGGGTTGGAAGGGCTCGTTTCAGAGGGGTGCGTTTTGTCCATACCCATCTCGATGGAGAATTGCTCTCCAAGGAAGATCTTACTGACCTTGCCCTTTTACAGTTGGACCTTGTTGCTTGTGTTACTGAGAGGCGGGGCGAAGGACTGGCCATCCATATAGGTCATCTCATACCCCAAAACAAGAAAGGGCAGGCCTGGGATTTTATCGGACCCGTCCCCGTCCAGGAACTCAATCTCGATTTTACTGAATTTATAACAGAACTTGAAAATGAGTTTGTGAAAGAGAGGGGAAAACACTACATCCTGGACAAGGACAAGGAGCGATGTGTGCTCATCTCGGTAAGCTCGCCAAAGCGGACAAAGGATATGGCAGATCACATTACCGAAATGAAAGATCTTTGCTATTCTGCCGGCATAACAGTGCTCGAGACAATAATGCAAAGGCCGAAGGAGATTCATCCGAAGTTCCTTATTGGAAAAGGTAAGATTGAGGAGATTGTTATCCGATGTCAGCAACTCGGGGTTGATCTTCTTGTCTTTGATGACGAGCTAAGCCCCGGACAGATAAAGAATATATCTTCTATGACCGATCTGCGGGTAATCGACAGGAACCAGCTTATTCTTGACATTTTCGCTGGAAGGGCAAGGACCAACGAAGCAAAAATCCAGGTAGAGCTTGCCCAGCTTCGGTATATCAGGCCACGTCTTGCTGAGACCAACATTGCCTTTTCACGGCTTACCGGTGGAATCGGTGCGCGTGGCCCAGGAGAAACCAAGCTTGAGGTCGATAAGAGAAGGATTCGGGACAAAATCTCCTTTCTTGAAAAAAAGCTGGAAGAAGTAAGGTTGGCAAGGGATAAAAAACGGGAAAAGCGAAGGTACTCACGCATCCCTATTGTCTCCATTATTGGATATACAAACTCAGGCAAATCAACGTTGATGAACCTTCTCACAAAGAGCACGGTCGAAGCGGAAGATAAGCCTTTCAGTACCCTGAATCCAACGACAAGGATCATCAAATATCCGGAACGAAAGAACATCATCCTTACTGATACGGTCGGTTTCATACGGGATCTGCCTCAAGTATTGCTTCGTGCCTTCATGGCCACCCTTGAAGAACTCGACGACGCTCATCTCCTGCTTCACCTTGTTGACGTGAGCTCGCCAGATTTTGAAGACAGGATTGAAACCGTGGATGAACTACTGGTTCCGTTGGGTTTAAAAGAAAAAAAACGACTTATTGTATTCAACAAGATCGATAAGATTAATGGAGCATTCCTCAAGAATATTGAAGATCGTTACAGGGCCGTTTCTATATCCAGCCTGAAGAAGATTGGCATTGAAAGGCTCATTTGGACCATCGAAGCAGAATTGGCATGCATGGAACTGCTGGGTGAAAAGGAAAAAGTGAATTGAAAGCCGGTGCGTACATTTTTTTATCACCTATTGCCTATCACACCTTGCCTGTTTCTGATTCAAGCAGCGACATAAAATACTCCTTGATCTCCGGGGTTGTATTGCTGAAATCGAGGTTTTTTAAGAAATCCGGAGCGGACAGATTTTTTCCTTCCCTGAAAAGGGCCGTGACCCGCGCGTAACATTCACCCTCGCTATCCTCTATCCAGGCTGAGGCGTATATATCCCGCCCCACAACTCGGTCAAACTTTCCAATTGCCTTGTATTGCTCATTACACATAACAGGCTTGAAGAACTCCATTTCAGTCTTTCTTGTCATACCGACTTTCTTTGTCTCCATGAAGATGATATGCCACATAAGAACATCAAGAATACCAAAAAGCATCCCACCATGAACAACATCGTGGTATCCCTCAAATCGGTTATCAACGACCATATCGCAATAGACGGTATGGTCTTCGTATATCACGTTGAGCCTCATACCGTCCTCTCTGTCGGGCCTGCAGAAAAAAGATTGTTTGTACACCGGCATAATTTCCATTTTTCCCTCTCAACTATCGTAAAAAATTCTCGTTTACACTTTTCATTAATTATATTTTTTTGGCTCTCAGTTGATTAACCAATCACCTAATCAACTCAGTTTCTTTCTTTTAATGTTCCCAGGTATCGTGCCCCAAGTTGTCCGCATGCCGCTTCGATATCCTGCCCCCGTGAATCTCTCACAATTGCGGTAAAATGCCGTTCAAGCAAGTACTCATGAAACCGATTAACGGCTGTTGCTTCCGGCGCTTTAAACTCCACATAGGGAGATTCATTGAAAGGGATAAGGTTTATTTTGCATTTCACCCCTGAGAGAAGCCCTGCAAGTTGTCGTGCATCCTCTGGTGAATCGTTGAATCCTTTTATCAACACATACTCGAAGGTGATCCTGATCCGCTTGCTCCCCCGAAATCCCCTGACAAAACTGATAATATCCCGTATCGGGTAAAGTCTGTTGATGGGCATAAGATATGTTCTCTTGGCTTCATCTGCTGCATTGAGAGATATGGCAAGACCGGCAACCTTTGGCTCCAAAGTTCGCAGTCCTTCCAAAAGGCCCACAGAAGAAACGGTAATCCTCCGGTGAGAAAAATCCAGACCAAGAGGATTTTTCAAAATCTCAAGCGCATGGATGAGGGTGTCGAGGTTGTCAATCGGCTCTCCCATACCCATAAACACAATATTGGTAATCCTCTCCTCTCCAAGATACTGTTTTGCCGTCATGATCTGTCCGATAATTTCTGCAGTAGTCAGGTTCCTGACGAAACCAATTTTCCCGGTTACGCAGAATTTACATCCCATCCTGCACCCAATTTGAGAGGATATACACAGGGTATTTCTATCCTTTTCCGGGATGAGGACGCTTTCCATAATGCGCCCATCTGATGTTGTTATTCCAAATTTGATAGTACCATCCTGAGAATGGAGAACATCTTTTATTTCAGGAAGCCCCGTGTGAAACATGTCCTTAAACACGAGCCTCAGGCTTTTTGAGATGTTCGTCATCTCATGAAAGTCAAGAATGCCTTTATTATAGATCCATTTGTAGAGCTGACGAGCTCGAAATTTCTCATTCCCGATAGCTCCGATTGCATTCTCAAGTTCATGTAAAGTTAATTCGAAAAAGTTCTGCATGGTGTGTACTTTTCGTCAGATAGCATCGCTTTCAATACAATACCAGAACTGAACCTTAACCTCAACTATTCGCTGTTTTGGGATTTCGTATTACTTCTTGGAGAGCACTTCTATGATCGTTTGAATAACATCTTTATCACGGAAGGGCTTATCAAGGAAGGCGTCGACCTTATACTTTTTGAGACGATCGCGTTGCTCTTCGCTCATAAAACCACTTGATATGATGACCTTGATGTCTTTTCGTATGGAGCGAATCTCTTTTAAGACCTCATCTCCCTTGATTCCCGGCATAATCATATCAAGGATTACAAGATCGATACTTGCATATTTTTCTTTAAATATTTCAATTGCCTGTGAACCATCTGACGCTTCGAGGATCTCTGTTGGCTCATCAGTGAGCACACCCTTGATGAGTTCTCTCACCACGTCCTCATCATCTACAACCAATATCTTCTGTTTTTTCGTCAATCCGCCGTTCGTTGGTTCTTCCTTTGCGGGCTCTGGTTCATCTATCTTTGTTGGCAATGGAAGATAGATACTAAATTTGGTTCCCTTGCCTTTTTCGCTTTGCAGCTCAACAAAACCACCATGTTCCCTGATAATCTTATCAACGAGGTAAAGACCCATACCAATGTTCGTCCCGTTTTCTTTCGTTGTGAAATAGGGTTCAAAAATCTTTTCCTTTATCTTTTCATCAATACCCTGCCCTGTATCCTCGATATCTATCAAGGCAAATTCACGGTGGCCTACGTATCGTTTTCTTTCTGTCCTTACTCTTAAAACACCTTTTCCTGTCATAGCGTCCTTTGCATTTGTACAAAGGTTCAGAAATACGTTCTGCAGTTCCCCCTCATCGCCTTTGATCGGATAAAGACGGGCATCAAAAGCCTTTTCAATTTCGATATCACGGAAACTTTCTTTGATGAGGAAGAGAATGTCTTCAAGGAGCATGTTAATGTCCACAATCCCCGAAACTCTTCGCTGTCTTCTCGAAAAGTTGAGAAGATGCTGCGCGAGTTTTGCAGCTCTCTGGGCTGAGCTTTCTATGGCCTCTGCATAGCGGTATAATTTCTCTTCATTTGAAAGGAAATTCTTTATGAGGGAAGCGTATCCAAGCACACCGGTGAGGAGGTTATTAAAATCATGGGCAATGCCTCCGGCGAGCATCCCTATGCTTTCCATTTTTTCCTTCAGGACATGTTCCTCTTCTTTGATCTTCTTTTCAACAACGTCTTTGAAGAGGAGGCCTTTCCAAACGCCTTTTTCAGCCGCTTCTTTTACTGGAAAGCTCTCTATCCTGAATATCTTGAATTTGTCTCCTGATTTATATTTCACCTCGCCGTGCAGCTCACTTTCCTTCCTGTAGAAATCATCCCCTATACCGGAGACGATAGTATCGATTCTTTCACCAATGAGAAAACCCTTTCTGCCTTCGAACTCGTTTTTTGCTCTTTTATTTGCAAAAACTATCGAACCATTTTTGTCAACCATCATAAGGGCATCAGGGAACTCGTTAATGAGGCTTTCAAAGATAGTCTTCTTGTTTACTGCCTTTTTATGGTGATGGAGGTTGATATGGAGAATGAGTGATTTATTATAGATATCACAGACAATTTCAAGCTCCCGGAGCGTTCGTGCATCCAGTTCGATAGGCAATCTCCTCCCGAGGAGGAGAAAACCGACAATATCCATATCCTTTTTGAGCGGATACACGTAAAGGGTCCCATAGCCAAACGCATCTCTCAACACGGATGGGGTGAATACGCCAGCGCTTACCGACTTTATTGCGTTAAAATCAATGCTGTCTAGAGATTCTTCAATGCTGAAAAAGCCTTCCCGAACGTTCCCGTTGTCATTCCGTATGATTTTGCACATATCGAACATGGAGCCTTCAACCAATATGCGAGGCATGTTATTGACAAGGCTTTCTTCTTCCTCCACATAATGGAGCATCCTCATAATGATGGAATAGTTATTGATAGCCCGTTCATAAAAATTCCACTGGAAATTTATTGATTCTGTTTTTAGGTTATCTCGCTCCATGGCCATTCAATTGAAAGAAATTCATAATTTTTTCCATTTCCTTTATGATTCCATCCCGCTCTTTGAGCAAAATGAACGTCTCAGGGTCAGAGTCATGAACTGAAGCAGTTGAGAATCTGTCTGCAGCCCTGACTAATTTTAGCAGAGGTTCGTGTTTGTCCGCCACCTTTCCCTCATGATGATAACGGATAACCTGCGAAAACTCTTCTGGAAATTGCCATTTAACCGACAGGATATAGCCTAACTCCTCGTGGTCTGTCCCGTAGATGGCCCGCTCTTCCTTGCTGAGAGGCTTTCCCTTGCCATGGGCCTTTGTAACCAACTCGTTGTAATCTTCTATCGTTATATAGAAGATTACCTTGCCAATATCATGGAGAAGAGCGACAGTGAATACCTTTTGCGGGTCTTCACTGAAAATACGGCCGGCAAGGGTTCGTGCAGCACATGCAACAAATACAGAATGTTTCCAGAGTTCAAGGAGAACATCGGAACGCAACTTCAGCTCTTTGAGGATATTTTCCACGAAGAGGAGACACATAACGATGTTCTTAACCTCCTCAAAGCCCATGGTAATCATGGCTCTCTGAAGGCTAAAGATTTCAACACCCCTGCTGTAATATGCAGAGTTTGCAATGCTTATAATCTTCGATGAGATGGCCTGATCGTATTTTATCACATCATTGAGATCACTAAAAGAAGAGTTCTTGTCATCAAGAATTACAAACAGTCTCTCAATAATGCCGTGAAGGGTAGGCATAACCCGTAAGGTTTTTGCCTTATCAATAAGCTCTTCCCGCAGGTTTTCCATGATCGTATATATTATTTCGACTAATGATAGAAAAAGTAAAGCTTTTTTAAAAAGATTTGAAGTGTTTTGGGCAGCTGATTTAAATTAAAGTATGGAAAACCATACTGGCAATACCGGAGAAAACAGGAAATGTGATAACGCGACAACGAGCAAACGGAAGAAAACATAATTCCTAGTAGCAATAACAGGCACTCAAGCTTGCACGGCAAGCACGAGGAGAAAGCTTGGTATCCACTGAGCAGGTCGTCTTTTGTTTGCCGGGAGAACAATCCCGTTTGTTACCGGACAGGCTGTAAAAGCGTGCAGCCAGATGCCCTCCGTAACTGTCCAAATTGATTTGCTAATATTTGCACAATCTGTTATAAAGATAACTTACTTTTTATGGAAATGAACATCGAAAAATTTGATTATAGTCTGCCAAAGGCATCTATTGCCCAGTATCCCGAAAAAGAGCGCGAAGCCTCCCGTATGCTTGTTCTTAGCCGGACAGACGGGTCTCTTGTCCACAGATTGTTCCGAGATATAACCCAGTATCTGAAAGATGGTGACGTTCTGGTGCTGAACGATAGCAAGGTTATCCCCGCAAGGATTCCGGCAAAGAAAATTACCGGCGGCAACGTTGATATTCTCCTCATTGAGAAGATAAACGACAAACGCTGGTTTTGTCTTGTAAATGGAGTGAAGAGCGGTGTCGGTGAGATCAGGGTCTTCATCGGTCCAAAGGAAGCTACACTGAAACGTGGAGAAGAGTACTGGATTATAGATTTCGATTTTAACGCCGGAGTCTTCGATATTATTGGAGAATACGGCAAAATGCCTCTTCCTCCCTACGTTAAAAGAAAAAAAGATGATGGTGTCATTGATTTCGATAGATATCAGACAGTGTACGCGGATATGCCTGGTTCAATAGCTGCGCCGACCGCCGGTTTTCATTTTACCGAGCAGCTTTTGAGCGCTATACGACAGATAGGCGTCAATATAGTAAAAATTACCCTCCATATCGGGGTAGGTACGTTTTTCCTTATCAAGGCTCAGAATGTTTCAGATCATAGAATGCACGGAGAATACTATCATGTTACCCCTGAAACAAAGGCATTCATTAAAAAAGCAAAAAATGACGGCCGGAGAATCATAGCGTGCGGCACAAGCGTGGTGCGCACACTTGAAAATCTCTATAACGGAAACGGAAGCGTCCCGCTTGTGGGCAAGACAGAGCTTTTTATTTATCCGGGCCATACATTTAAGGTCGTTGACGCACTTATTACGAATTTCCATTTGCCACGTTCTACGCCCCTTTTGCTTGTTTCAGCCTTCGCTGGAACCAGGGAGATTATGCGATGTTACACAGAGGCAATGGAGAAAGGTTATAGGTTCTACAGTTATGGGGATGCAATGTTCATCCTATGAATACGATACAGATTTTCAAGAAGGAAGGGCGTGCGCGTCTGGGAATCATCAGAACGCAGCACGGAGAGATCGATACACCGGTTTTTATGCCTGTGGGCACTCAGGGTATTGTAAAAGCCACATCACCCAAGGATTTAAAGGAGATGGGCATCAAGATCATCCTTGCAAATGCCTATCATTTGTACTTGAGACCGGGCGATGCCCTCATAAGGGAGATGGGGGGCATCCATAGGTTTGCGGGGTGGGATGGAGCGGTGCTCACCGATAGTGGCGGATACCAGATCTTTAGCCTCGGGGTGCTCCGTGAAATCAGGGAAGATGGCGTTTTATTCCAGTCCCACATAGACGGGTCGCGACATTTCCTGACTCCTGAGAAGGTTATCGAAGTTCAAGAAAACATAGGGGCTGATATTATTATGTGCCTTGATGAATGTGTCCCCTACCCTTCGAGCTACGAATATACAAGAAGTTCCGTCGAACTTACATCGCGATGGGCTCAAAGATGCAAAGAAGCAAAAAAACCTCATGGTGCAATGCTATTTGGCATTATCCAGGGAGGTTTTTATAAGGATTTGCGGCTGAAATCAGCTCGCGAACTGATTGATATGGGCTTTGATGGATACGCCCTCGGTGGACTGAGCGTTGGCGAGCCAAAGAGCATTATGTGGGAGATGATAGACGCCGTGGTTGACTTGCTTCCTCAAGACAAACCGAAATATCTGATGGGAGTCGGATTCCCTGAGGACATCATAGAAGGGGTATACAGAGGTATTGACATGTTCGATTGCGTTATCCCTACACGACATGCGCGCAATGGAAGCCTCTTTACCCGGGAAGGCAGAATAAACATCAAACATGCCAAATATGTCAGGGATGAAAGCCCTATCGATAAAGCCTGCGCATGTTATACGTGCAAAACTTTCTCGCGTGCGTACCTGAGACATCTGTTCGTCTCACACGAGCTGTCAAGTTACTTTTTGAACACGATCCATAACATTTTCTTTTATAATAATTTACTGGAAACAATACGAGAGGAAATACAGAAAGGATCCTTTAAAATTTTTTACGAACAATGTAAAACTCAATGGAAAGGAGGTGAAACACAGAATGAATATAGCGTATGCAATGGGTAGCCAGGGAGCAGCCGGACAGGGTGGCAGTCAGTGGATGAGTTTTCTTCCCCTTATCCTTTTATTTGTTGTTTTTTATTTCCTACTCATCAGACCACAGCAGAAAAGGGCAAAACAGCAAAAACAGTTTATTGAAAATCTGAAAAAAGGTGATGATGTTATTACATCCGGTGGTTTATATGGTAAAATAACAGGCCTGACAGATTCAACGGTTACAATCGAGATAGCTGAAAAAGTACGAGTAAAAGTAGCAAAAAGCGCAGTAGCGCAGCAGGTACCACAACAATAGTGAAAGGAGATAAAAGTGGGTAGGTACGAAAATATTATTGTCATCAACCCTGATTGCACAAAAGAAGAGGAAGAAGACCTTCTTAAGAGAATCGCCGCAAATATGGAGAAATTCGGGGCGAACATTATTAAGGTTGACGACTGGGCAGTGAGGAAACTCGCATATCCGATAAAAAAGAAGGATAAGGGCCATTATTTCTTTTACCTCCTCGATATGGCCGAGGAAAACGTGACGTCATTAAACAAATTTTATCGGACCGTGGATCTCATTCTCAGACATATGTTTGTCGCTGTCACAGAGTCCAATAAAGGTCTGGAGAAACCACCGGAACCGGTTGTTTTTGACGAGCTTGAAGGTGAGTTTGCTTGAACAAGGTTTTCCTCTCAGGCACACTAAAGAAACAACCTGAAATTGTCTACACACCGAGGGGAGAAAAACTTTTTATGTTCCCGTTATGGGTGGATAAGGGAGGCTTTAGTGTTGACGTGGTATTCCTGGAGCGCAAGGGTATGAATGATTTTGCCAGTATGCAAGGGAGTACCATTATTGTTTCAGGAGAGCTCGCCAGGGCTTCAGGGAAATTACACGATACAGTAAGGCTTATAGCCAATAAAATTATATGGATGGAGGAATAGATGCCAAGACCAACAAGACCGACACGCGGTCATGATTCGTCAAAAAAGAGGGTTTATGTAAGAAAAAGGGTCTGCAGGTTCTGTCAGGATCCGAATATAGCAATCGATTACAAGGATCCAAAGCTTTTAAAACATTTCATTACAGAGCGGGGGAAGATAATGCCCCGGAGAATGACGGGTACCTGCGCCAACCATCAGAGAAAATTGAAGGAGGCAATCAATATGGCTAGACACATTGCCTTCCTTCCTTTCACGACCCTATCAAGGTAACGGAGGAAAGAGCATGAAGGTAATACTTACAGAAGACGTGAAAGGCACGGGGAAAAAGGGTGACGTTGTCATGGTAAAAGACGGCCATGGAAGAAATTTTCTCATTCCCCGTGGCCTGGCCCTTCCTGCAACAGAAGGGAATGTGAAGAGATTTGAAAATATAGTAAAAAGCATCGAGAATAAACGTGGAAGGGATCTCAAGGTAGCAGGGGAGTTAAAAGCTAAGCTTGAGGAGATTTCTCTTACCATCAAAAAGAAGGTTGGAGTTGATGGAAAGCTTTTCGGTTCTGTGACGCACATGGATATTGTGGATGCCATCAAAAATGCAACCGGTGTAGAAGTTGACAAGAAAAGCGTAAGACTTGAAGAACCGATAAAAATGACCGGGGCTTATACCATTGAAATCCACCTGGAACAAAACGTCAATGCAACCGTAAAAATAGAGGTAGAACAAGAAGCAGAATAAATGGCCCGATCCATCAGGAATGCACGAGAAACCAAGGCACAGGCAACGCCCCACATACCGCCACAGAACTTAGAGGCAGAACAATCTCTGCTTGGCGGTCTTCTCGTTGATCCTGAATCAATCAATAAAATCGTAGACATGGTGGGACCTGGGGATTTCTATAAGGATGCCCACTCGAAGATCTACGATGTTATGCTTGATCTCTACGAACGCAACGAAGCCATCGACATTATCACGGTGAGCAGTCTGGCACGGGACAAAGGTCTCGTGGAGAAAATCGGTGGCATCACGTACCTCAATAGTCTCGTTGACTTAATGCCAAGCGCCGCCAACATCGTTCATTACGCAAAAATGGTGAGGGAAAAGGCGCTCATGCGAAATTTGATCAATGCAGCCACCCTTATCATTGAAAAAGGTCATGAATTAGACCTTAATGTAGACTCCTATATTGATGAGGCGGAAAACCTCATCTTCCAGGTTGCAGAAAACAAGTTCAAGCCATCGTTCTTTTCCATGAAGGATATTGTCATGGAAAATATTCAGAAAATCGAACTTTTGTCACAGAAAAAACAGTCTGTTATCGGTGTCCCAACCGGTTTTACAGAACTGGACCGCTTAACAAGCGGTCTTCAGCCATCAGATCTGATCATAGTTGCAGGCAGACCAAGCATGGGAAAAACAGCCTTCTGCCTGAACATTGCACAGTACGTTGCAGCGATAAAAGACAACCCGACTCCTGTAGGTGTTTTCTCTATGGAAATGTCCAAGGAACAGCTCGTAACGCGTCTGCTCAGCTCTGAATCAGAGATTGATCATTCTAAACTTAGGGCAGGAATGCTCTCACAAAGTGACTGGCGGCGGCTGTCTGAGGCAGCGAGCAAACTCATTGAAGCATCCATGTTCATCGATGACTCACCCTCCATGAGCGTTTTGGAGGTAAGGGCCCGGGCAAGGAGACTCAAGAAAGAGCATGGCCTTGGTTTAATGATCGTCGACTACCTCCAACTCATGAAAGGAAGAACCTTTATCGAGAGCCGTGTGCAGGAGATATCGGAGATATCACGGTCCCTCAAGGCGCTAGCTAAAGAGTTGAACATACCGATTATTGCTATATCACAGTTAAGCAGGGCACCCGAGAAAAGAGAGAACGAGGCCAAGAAACCCCGGCTTTCAGACCTGCGCGAGTCGGGCGCCATTGAACAGGACGCAGATGTTATCCTGTTTATTTACCGGGATGAAGTCTATAACAAGGATTCTGCTAAAAAAGGCACAGCAGAGATTATTATTGGTAAACAGCGCAATGGCCCAACAGACACTGTCGAGCTGGCTTTTATCGATAGATTCACCGCGTTCAGAAACCTGTACAGAGAATGAACATCCCAAACCTTCTCACAATCTTCAGGCTCTTTGTAACCAGTTTTTTCATCCTCGCCATTCATTACGGAGAATTTAAAATTGCACTCTGGTTGTTTGTGGTTCAGGCAATCACTGATCTGCTTGACGGTTTTCTCGCCAGGGTTTTGGGCGAAAAAACAAGCCTTGGCGCTCTCCTTGATCCTTTAGCAGATAAGGCAATGCTCGTATCTTCTTTTTTTGTCCTTTATATAAAAGATATTGTGCCCTTCTGGGTAACGTTTATTGTTCTCATGAGAGACCTTGTTTTGACTTTAGGTTACATAATTCTGTGTAAATTGTTTGGTAAAATAGAAGTCATTCCAAGCATTCTCGGGAAAATAACAACATTTTGTCAGATAGGCACCGTTGTGTATGTTTTATGGTCTGATACCAGAAGCTACCAGGACTTTTTCTACTACCCCACCATTGCCCTTACTATCATCACCGGTTTGCATTACGTTTATCAGGGTGTTCTCATCATCAAAAACAAAGGCCGTGTAACCGCTATGTAGCTATCTGCTCATAGCTGTCAGATGATAGCAAAAAATCCGTGATCCCTGACAGTCCTTGCCGCTGAAAGCTCATAGCTATCAGCCTTCAGCTAATATCATTGACAACAAAGTCTTTTTCTTTGTAGTATAAACAAAAAAAGGAGGAGGTTCTTATGGCCGTGAAGGTTGCGATAAACGGTTTCGGAAGGATCGGGAGGTTGGTCTTCAGGGCAGGTTTTAAAAACAAGGATGTGGAATTTGTTGCGGTAAACGATATAACCGACTCAAAAACACTTGCGCACCTCTTAAAATATGATTCTGTTCATGGAATCATGCAGGCTGATGTGAAGGCTACTGAGAATTCAATCGTTGTCGATGGAAAAGAAGTGAAAACCTTTGCCATGAAGGAACCTGAGTCTTTGCCCTGGAAGGCTCTTGGCGTAGATGTGGTTCTCGAAAGTACCGGAAAGTTTACTGACAGGGCAGGGGCAGAGAAACACCTGAAGGCAGGCGCCAAAAAGGTTGTAATTTCAGCTCCGGCAAAAAACCCTGATGTGACCTTTGTTTTCGGGGTCAACCAGGAGGTCTATGATAAGAAGAAACATGATGTTATTTCAATGGGATCTTGCACGACGAACTGTCTTGCGCCGATCGTTAAAATACTATCCAGGGAATTTGGCGTTGAGTATGGACTCATGACAACCATTCATGCCTTTACGAATGACCAGGTTGTCCTGGATGAACCCCATAAGGATCTGAGGCGGGCAAGGGCCGCAGCCCTCTCTATGATACCCACAACCACGGGTGCGGCCAAGGCAATTTCAGAGGTTATACCTGAAATGAAGGGTAAACTCGATGGCATGGCCATAAGGGTGCCCACACCAAATGTCTCGCTTGTTGACTTTGTTGCCACGCTGTCAAAAGCCACGACCAAACAAGAGATAAATGCCAAGTTCAAAGAATACGCTGCAGGCCCGATGAAAGGCATACTTTACTGTTCTGAAGAAGAGCTCGTATCGAAAGATTTTAATGGAAACTCTCATTCTTCTATTGTTGACATCCCGAATACTACCGTCATAGGTGGCACGATGGTCAAAGTGCTTTCCTGGTATGACAACGAATGGGGTTTTTCAAACAGAATGCTTGAACTTCTGTCTTTTATTATGAAATAAACAAAGGACAAGAAAGGATGAGGTACCCATTGCTTTTGCCTCATCCTTTCTTGTCAAGTTCACACGAGAGGTAGATATGAAATACATTGACCAAATTGAGATGAAAGGAAAGAGAGTTTTTATCAGGGTTGATTTTAATGTTCCCATGGACAGCGTTCAAAATGTCACCGATGACACCAGAGTGAGAGCTCACGTGAAAACAATAAATTATGCACACGAGATGGGAGCAAAGGTGATAGTCGCTTCTCACCTTGGGAGGCCAAAAGGCAAAAGGGTTGCCGAATTTTCCCTGAAACCCGTTGTGAAGATACTTTCGGGTCTCCTTGGTAAAGAGGTCATCTTTGTTGATGACTGTGTGGGAGAAAAAGTCGAACAAGCAGTGGGGACAATGAAGGAAGGCGATGTTTTACTGTTGGAAAACACACGTTTTCAGCCCGGAGAAGATAAGAACGACCCCGAGCTTGCCAAACAAATGGCGAAGCTATGTGATGTTTATATCGACGATGCCTTCGCCGTTGCCCACAGGGCGGCTGCATCAAATACGGCAATCACACAATTTGTACCAATCTGCGCAGCCGGCTTCCTCCTTAAGAATGAAATAGAGTATTTCAATAAGGCTATGGGAGATCCAGCAAGGCCTCTTGTTGCAATTATTGGAGGTGCGAAGGTTTCTGATAAAATCGGAGTACTTGATAGGCTTGTTGATAAGGTAGACAAGCTTATTATTGGCGGCGCCATGGCGTTTACCTTTTTGAAAGCACAGGGTTATGAGGTAGGGAAATCCAAGTGCGAAGAAGATATGCTTGGCACAGCAAAGACCATAATGGATAAAGCAAAAAATAAGAACGTAAAGCTGTATCTCCCCCTGGATTCAGTCATTGCGCAGGAAGCATCTGCTGATGCCGAGGTGAAGGTATGCAGGGTGGAGGACATGCCCAAGGAATGGATGGGCCTTGATATTGGGCCTGAAACTATAAATGTTTTTTCTGAGGCCGTGCGTGATGCAAAGACCATTGTCTGGAATGGGCCCCTCGGTATGTTTGAGGTGGAAGCGTTCAGCAAAGGTACCTTCGATTTGGTCCATGCTGTCGCAAATTCAAAGGCTCTCACCATTGTTGGAGGCGGCGACACTGACACAGCCGTCCATCAGGCTGGCAAAAGCGATAAAATATCGTACATATCCACTGGAGGCGGCGCATTTCTTGAACTTCTGGAAGGCAAAATTCTCCCAGGCGTGGCAGCGCTCGAGTCATGCGGAGGTAAATGATGAGAACACCTATCGTTGCAGGTAATTGGAAGATGCACAACACCGTTCGGGAGTCGGTTGCCCTGGCACAGGCAATCAAGGATGGCGCTGCAGGAATAAAAAAAACTGAAGTAGTTCTTGCACCCCCGTTCACAGCTTTATACAGCGTCTACGATGTTATAAAAGGCTCCACCATATCGTTATCCTCACAGAATATCTTCTATGAGGATAAAGGTGCCTATACCGGCGAGGTGTCGCCTGGAATGATCAAAGACGTGGGATGCACCTATGCCATTATTGGTCATTCTGAAAGAAGGAAATACTTCCACGATCGGGACGAGGACGTAAACCTGAAAGTGAAAAAAGCACTTGCCACAGGATTAAAGCCAATTGTATGCGTGGGAGAAACCGAAGAGGAACGTACTAAGGGAATCACGGAGTTTGTCGTTGGCGTTCAAGTTAAAAAAGCATTATATCAGATAAGCTCTTTGACCGACATAGTTATTGCTTATGAACCGGTATGGGCCATCGGCACCGGCAAAGTCGCTACGCCAATTGAGGCAGAGGAGGTTCACCGTTTTATCAGAGGTGTTCTCAGCGAAGCTTATGGTGGGGCAAGCAAAGATGTAAGAATTCTTTATGGTGGCAGTGTAACGCCCGATAATATCAGTGAATTAATCGATATGGGAGATATAGACGGCGCACTTGTTGGTGGAGCAAGCTTGAAACCTGATACGTTTCTTGGTATAATAAAAAAAGTTGCGGAGAAAAGATAATGCTTACTGCAGTAGCGATTTTACATGTGCTTGTGTCAATAGCCCTGATACTGATAGTTCTCCTCCAGACCGGGAGGGGTTCTGAGATAGGCGCTGCCTTTGGCAGCGGATCAAGCCAAACTATTTTTGGCAGCTCGGGCTCATCTGGCTTCATGACAAAATTAACAACGATTGCTGTGGTGATATTCATGGTGACAAGCCTTGTCCTTGCTTATTGGTACAGCCACAGGGTGTAGGTTTTTGTTTTTATGAATGAAAAAAATATCAGTGCCGAAGTGGTGGAATTGGTAGACACACCATCTTGAGGGGGTGGCGGGGAGACTCGTGCGGGTTCAAATCCCGCCTTCGGCACCATGTAAGTATTTGAAATCATTAATTTAACCATCCCCCAAACTCACTTCTAATTCACTTCTATTTTGTACTCTTGTAAGCTTCCTCAAATTAACAACATCCCTTAATCTTGTTATTTTCAGATGGAGATATTTTTCAGTTGTTTTAACGCTGCTATGGCCCATAAGCTCTTTTACCGACATAACGTCAGTTCTTTCAATTAACTGACTACCAAAACTATGTCTCGTTCCTTCATACAGGCATACATTGACACCACTATATGCTCTCCATATTCGCCATAAGGTATCTGGCAGATAGTTTCTATTGCTATTCGGATTGACAAAAAGATACTGCTTTTGAAGCTTCCCAGAACAGTTCTTTTCAGCTATTTCATATGCTCTTTCCGATAACGGTATGTTTCGTTTTCTTTTTTGCTTTGTTGTTTCCCTGAGCTTATTTGATGAAAATGTTCTCTCGATCCTAGCCTCACCTCGCCGCAAGTCTATATGCTCACATAACAACGCGCACGCCTCTCCTGGCCTTAATCCCGTCTCCATTAAAAATTCTATTACGTCCCGGTGTCTTTCGGGAATCCTGTTTAATACTTCAAGCTGTAATTCATAATCAATAGCCTTCCTCGTCTTGGAATCGTCCCCAGTGATCCTTGGGAAATTCGGGACTATTTCAATTACGCCTCGCTCTTTCAACCAAAAATAGAAATTTCTCAGAGCGTTCATAATATTCTTTCGTGTCTTGATTGAGACTCCAGATAAGGTATCTTTGAAATCCGAAAGCTTTTCCAGATCAATTTCTCGCACATCCAACCCATGCAAGAAACCGAAATAGTTTTTCACATATCCGCTGTAATCTCTGATCGTACCGTTGGAGAGCTCTCCAACCTTCTCTTTCCCTTCCTTTTCCTTCAACCACTTTGTAATCATATTTTCAAATTTACGCTCATCAATCTTTGCTTCTGTAAAATCCTCTGGATGAAATACCTTCTTTTTGATCCGGTTGTTTATCTCTACTAACCTGTTATAGATGTCAACTAAAAAATGTACCAATTTGGGCGGAGTAAAAGTGTACCA
>JAEAME010001337.1_pt1 | contig 17692 bp, 14 predicted proteins | sample 8958731 | NCBI WGS metagenome assembly JAEAME01 (sample SAMN16933194, study PRJNA681113) | bioreactor sludge metagenome | isolation source: anerobic bioreactor sludge (Control) | place: India:Bengaluru | collected 2018-10-24 | reverse complement strand
CGACGGAGCGCAACGAAGTAGACATGCCCGGATCCGCCGCCGCAGTAGAAAGCCCATGAGAAATGCGGCTAGCAACCGTAAAGTCTCCGGCTTTGCCGGTGGATACTTACGTGCCATTCCCTGGGCCTTTTAGGCGATAATCATTTCTGTCATTTTTTGAGAGGAAACGTTGCATTTTACCGCATGAACATGTATATTCGTCGCAGACTCGAACACCTCAAAACCAAAGAAGTGAAGGGTCTTGACAGTCTGGAGGTGGGGGCATCTCCACGTTTGGTTTCGACTCCCCTTGGGTTTCGAATGGAACGAAAACAGACATCGTTTGAGTACCTGCGCGCCGCGCAGACTTTGAAGTAAATAGTAAATTAAAAGAGGAAAAATGAGCAAAGAACAAGGTGTAGTAAAGTGGTTTAATAACGAAAAAGGCTACGGCTTTATCCGGCGCGAGTCGGGGGATGATGTTTTCGTGCACCATTCCGCTATCCAGGCCAGTGGTTTCAAGTCCTTGAACGAAGGCGACCAGGTGGAATTCAACGTCGCCAAGGGGCCGAAGGGTTACCAGGCCCAGGATGTTGTGAAACTCTAGTCACTACCCCAGGGGAGGTTCCGGTTCTCAGCCGGGACCTCCATTTTTTATCTTCGAGCAGCGCTGCAGTCGGATTTCTTTAAACACTGCTGACACGATAATAGCGGTGTGCCCTCCATGTGTGCGTGCTGAAGCCTGCACCCTTACGGTTTTGCAATGAATAGCCAATATGGTTCGTGTGGATCCGGGTTTCAGCCGGACATTCAAAAGAAAAGCATTTTGGCATAGCCTCTTCAGCCTATTCCTTCCCGGAAATCACGGATTTCAGCAGCCAGCCGTTTGGATCCAGCTCCATGGATACGGGCTCCGAAGGCAGGAGAATACGGAATGTTTGATCTGCTTCATACACCCGCAGTTTTCGCGACTCTCTTCCTCTTTCCATCTCGAATACAACATCGACAGGCATGTCGAACAAGCCCGTTGTCTGCCGCTGCTCTATTTTAATTTCTATTTCGCCCGACTCCCGGTCCCAACGCCACGACAGACGGTATTCCGGCCAACCGGGCTGGTGGAGCCATTGCCTGAAAAAATTCTCCAGAGCGACTCCGCTGACCGATTCCATCGCCTTCCGAAAATCTTCGCTGGAAGCATTCCCGCCCGTGTACAGTCTGTAATAGCGGCGAATCCCTCTGAAAAACGCGGCGTCCCCAAGAACTCCGCGAAGCATGTGCAGAACCCAGGCTCCCTTCTGATAGTTAAGCAGATTCAGCTTCTGCATCAAGTCCGTCTGAGACGGATCGATCACCGGCCGTGACCGCGCAGGTTCAGACAGGAACAGGTTTTTCGCATGCTCGGCCATCGTCTGCCTTATCGATCCGGATCCTGCCATATGCTCGCCATGCAACGCCTCCAAATAGGTTGCGAATCCTTCACTCAGCCAGAGTTGATCCCAGTCGATTTGCGTGACCGAGTTGCCGAACCACTGATGCGCTATCTCGTGGACAACGGGGACTTTGTTTCCTGGCGTTTCGCTAAACAGGGACTCCTTGTAGAAGATTGCGCTCGCATTTTCCATTCCGTCGAAATTGGCAGCGGCCTGGACCTGCGCAAGCTTCTCGTAGGGATAGGGCCCGATCAGCGAAGCGAAATAACCTAAAGCCGAAGCAGCTTTTTCAAGGCTGCGCGCCGCAACCGCGGCATCTTCCGGATAGGAATACCGGATTAGCGGCACCCCGTTCACGCGGGGCTGTCGCGCGACCGAAAATTCGGCTGCGCCGACCGCGATGCAATATGTCGGGATCGGTTTGCGCTCGGCCCATCGCGTGCGTTTGCTCCCGTTCGCAAGGAGCAGCGTCTGGATAAGCGTTCCGTTGGATACCACATGGAATCTTCGCGGAGCCGTTACCGTGACCTGCACGGCTGCTTTGTCTGACGGGTGGTCGATGCATGGAAACCAATAGTGGGCGTTATTTGGCCAGTTTTCGGAAAAAAATACCCTGCGGCCATGCGCGTTGTTTCCGATCAGCAGCCCGCGCTCGGGTCTGCCGTGATAGCGTATTGCGATGATTGCGGTTTCCTCGCGTGCATACGAACGCCCGAAATCCAGCGAGAGGCCTTCTCCGTGCCGCGCATAATGCCCCGGAATCCCCTGAATCCGCAGGCTGTCTACCTGCATGCCCGCGAAATCGAGCCGCATGCCCGAAACACCGTCTTGCAGCATGCGCACGCTTATCCTGGCGGTTCCGCGGATGGAATCCGACGCGTCGCCGAGTTCCAGCTCAATGTCGTAGTGAACTACGTCGACCGCCGGCTGGCGCAGATAAACGTCCGCATAGCTGAAAATGGACGCCAGCAGAAACCAAATCCCTGAAATGATTATTCGCATCGCCCTATACTTTTATCACTTTTTGAGGCTTTGAGTCCCGGAGTCTTGGAGTTAAATTTAAACCTCCGGCATGGGAGTCTCATGATGAAAAGCGAACAAATCCCGAAAAGGCCGTTTCGCGACGGCATCCGGCTCTCTATTCTCGGGCTCGGCGGCATGCTGCTGGTCAACATGGAAAAGGGAGCGGTCGACAAAATTGTCTCCGAGGCGCTCGAACAGGGGGTCAACTATTTTGATGTCGCTCCCTTCTACGGCGACGGTGAAGCCGAGCAGAAGATGGGCGCCGCGCTGGCGTCGTGCAGGAACGGCGTCTTTCTCGCCTGCAAAACCCTGGAGCGTTCGGCAAAGGGCGCTCAAAAGGAGCTGGAGCAATCGCTGATGCATCTGCGCACCGACCGCTTCGACTTGTATCAGTTCCATTCCCTGTCGGATGTGGATGAAGTTGAAGAAATTTTCAGCCCCGGCGGCGCCATGGAGACATTTATCAAGGCGCGGAAGCAGGGAAAGATCCGCTATATCGGTTTCTCTGCCCATTCCGTCGACGCCGCACTCGCGATGCTCAGCCGGTTTCAATTCGACTCCATCCTGTTCCCGGTGAATTTCATCTGCTATGCGCGCGGCAATTTCGGGCCGCAGGTGATGGCAAAGGCAAAGGAGATGGGGGTTGCGCGTCTGGCCATCAAAGCCATGGCGCACGGTCCGTGGAAGCGGGGCGAAAAGCGCAAATACCCGAACTGCTGGTACCGCCCGATCGAGGACAGGGACCTGGCGAAACAGGCCCTGCGTTTTACATTTTCCGAAGGCGTGACGGCCGCGGTGCCTCCCGGCGACGAACGCCTTTTCCGCATGGCGCTCGGGCTTGCGCACGACCTGCCGCCGCTCACGGAAAAAGAAAAAGAAAATCTGCTGGCAGGCACAAAGGGACTGCGGCCGCTTATGAGAGCATAACATTGGATTCCAAATTCACGATTCCAGACTAAAGCCAAGCAGTTCGAGATTTGAATTCGATATTCGAGATATAATGCAGATTGCCGCAGTACGAGCTTGATATTGGTTATTCTGAAATCTGGAATCTGAAATCTGGAATCAAACATGGAGATACGCCATGACCAATATCGACAAGCTGCAATTTATCGCAGATGAGCGAGCTCGGCTGGAACGGGAAGGCTTGCTCGTGCGCGTGCGGACGATCGAATCGCCCCAGGGCGCGTGGATTACCGTGGACGGCCGGCACGTGCTGAATCTTTGTTCGAACAATTATCTTGGATTTGCCAACGATGCCCGCCTGCGGCAGGCGGCGCAGCAGGCCATCGACCGTTTTGGCGTGGGGCCCGCGGCCGTGCGCTCCATCGCCGGCACGACGACCCTGCACACGGAACTTGAGGCGAAACTCGCGCGCTTTAAGCGCGTCGAAGCTACGATCTCGTTCCAATCGGGCTTCAATTCGAATATCGCCACGATCCCGGCGCTGGTCGGGAAAGACGACGTAATTTTTTCAGACGAACTGAACCATGCGTCGATCATCGACGGTTGCCGCCTGTCGGGAGCGCCGATCATCCGCTATGAACACTGCAATCCGGCGTCGCTGGAAGATAAATTGAAGGAGCACTATCCCGGGGGATCGGCAAGGCGTGCGCTGATCATTACCGACGGCGTGTTTTCCATGGACGGGGATATTGCGCCGCTTCCCGCGCTGGTCGAGTTGGCGGAAAAATACAATGCGATGATCATGGTTGACGACGCTCACGGCGAAGGCGTTCTCGGCGAAAGCGGCCGCGGCGCCGTCGATCATTTCCATATGCACGGCCGCGTCGACGTCGAGATCGGCACACTTTCCAAAGCCTTCGGCGTCGTGGGCGGCTTCGTCGCCGGAAAGAGAATTATCATCGAACATTTGAGACAGAAGGGGAGGCCGTTTCTTTTCTCGAGTGCACTCACGCCTGCGGATGTCGCCGCCTGCAGCGCGGCCGTCGAGATTCTGGAATCCTCGGGAGCCCTGGTGGAGAAGCTGTGGAGCAATGCGCGCTATTTTAAAAAGAAGATGCAGGACGCCGGTTTCGATACGGGAAAGAGTGAAACTCCGATTACGCCGATAATGCTGGGTGACGTGAAGGTCGCGCAGGAATTCAGCCGGCGCCTCTTCGAGAACAATGTCTTTGCGATGGCTATCGGTTTCCCCACCGTCCCGATCGGCAAAGCCCGCATCCGCGTAATGATCTCCGCCACCCACTCCGAACATGATCTCGACTATGGCATAGAAAAGTTTGTTGCCGTATCGAAGGAACTGGGCGGCTGACGGCTGATTCCAGATTGCAGATTCCAGACAACTGACCTTCTGAAATTGAAAATCTGAAATTTGGAATCCGAAGTCACTACTGTCCCGTTAAGGTCGAAAAACGGCCTTTTGAGCCTGCAGGTCTTTTGATATCAACAACGCTATGTGCCGACATAATTGAAATCGATTACAGGCGCAATCCTCGAATCGTCAATATTGACGCTACGATTTGCGGCTTGTGCAAAAATCAGCGGGACAGTAGTGATCCGAAGTCTGGAATTTGGAATCTGGAATCTGGAATCAATCCAGCGCTACCCAAACGGATTTGACTTGCGTATACAGGTCAATGCCGTACCTGCCCAATTCCCGTCCGAAACCGGATTGTTTGTATCCTCCGAACGGAGTTTCTGCGGATAAGGCTCCATATGCATTGATCCAGATTGTGCCAGCCTGGATGCGCCGGGCCAGCGTGTGGGCTTTGCCGATGTCTCTCGTCCAGATCCCCGCGGCAAGACCATAGATGGTGGAATTGGCCTTTTCGACAAGATCGTCCATGTCTTCAAAAGTCAGCACCGAGAGCACCGGGCCGAAAATCTCCTCCCGGGCGATGCGCATGGATGCGTCGACGGAATCAAAAAGCGTCGGTTTGACGAAGCAGCCGTGATCTCCCATGCGCCCTCCGTCCAATACCGCATGTGCGCCTTCTTCCTTGCCGATCCGGACATAAGTGAGGACGCGTTCCATCTGGGTTTTGGATACGAGAGCGCCCAGGCGCGTCTTCGGATCCAGCGGATCGCCCGGCATGAGCCTGCGAGCCCTTTCCAGAAGCTTGTCCATTACTTTGTCATGCACACATTTTTCGACGAACAGGCGGGATCCGGCGCAACAGACTTCGCCTTTGCCGTAAAAAATGCCGCTGAATGCGCCCTTCACGGCCGCTTCAATATCGGCGTCGGCGAATACGATGTTGGGAGACTTGCCGCCCAGTTCCAGTGAAACTTTTTTAAGCGTTTCGGCGGAAGTCCTCACAATTTCCTTGCCGACGCCGGTGCTGCCGGTGAAGGAAATTTTATCGACGCCGGGGTGTGCCACCAGAGCGCGTCCGGCTGTCTCGCCGAAGCCGGGGACGACGTTGATGACGCCGTCGGGGAATCCGGCCTCCTGGCAGAGTTGTCCCAACCGCAGGCAGCTGAGCGGCGTCTCTTCGGCAATCTTTAGCACCGCCGTGTTGCCGCAAGCCAGGGCTGGTGCCAGTTTCCACGCGACCATTAGCAACGGGAAGTTCCAGGGTGTGATGATGCCGCAAACGCCATAGGGTTCGCGAAGCGTGTAGTTCAGATAGTTGCCGGGAACGGGGATTGTCTCCCCTTCGATCTTCGTGCACCAGCCGGCGTAATAATAAAAGGTCTCTGCGGCCAGGGGGACATCCACGTTGCGCGATTCGAAGAGCGGTTTGCCGTTGTCCATGGTTTCGGTAATGGCAAGTTCGTCCGCGTGCTGCAAAATCAGGTCTCCCAGCTTCCACAGGAGTTTGGACCGGTCCCGGGCCGCCATGCCGCTCCAGTTCTTATTGTCGTATGCGGCTCGCGCGGCAAGAACGGCCGCGTCGATGTCGGGCGCATCCGCCTCGGCCACCTGCGCGATCACTTCCTCGGTTGCGGGATTGATGGAAGGGAAGGTTTTACCGGAGACGGCGTCCCGGAATTCCCCCCCGATTAACAGCTGCGTCGGCTGGTTCATGTTTCCCTCTTTTTCATTCCATCATTCATGCCCGGGCTTCAATCCGGACACTCAAAAGAAATACATATTTGCAATCCTGTGCGCCTGAAGACTGCACGAAACAGTTCTGAGATAGCCGCTTCGGCCGCGATCCGCATTTGCCGCATTCCTTTGCTTTCAGTCTACAAGCCTTCGCGCTATATTAAGAAACTCTTATTATAGGAGATATTCGATGAAAATCCGCCAATCTCTTCCAGCAGCATTTTTCGTCTTTTGTTTGGCAGTCGCCTTTACGCAAACGGAAACGCGTCTTCTGCGCTTTCCCGCGATCTACGGAAGTCAGCTGGTTTTCAGCTATGCGGGAGACCTGTACACGGTTTCTTCAAAAGGCGGCACGGCCCGCAAGCTGACAAACGACGCCGGCTACGAAATGTTCGCCCGATTCTCGCCCGACGGGAAGCACATCGCCTTTACGGGACAGTACGACGGCAACACGGAGGTGTACCTGATGCCGGCTGAAGGCGGTATCCCTCAAAGGCTGACCTATACGGCCACGCTCGACCGAGACGACGTTTCCGACCGCATGGGGCCCAATAATATCGTGATGGGCTGGAAGGGCGGCAGGCAGATTGTCTATCGTTCGCGCAAGGATCAGTGGAACGATTTCAAGGGCGACCTGCTGCTGGCGTCCGTGGACGGCGGGCTCAGCGAAAAATTGCCGCTGCCGCGCGGCGGATTTTGCTCCTATTCGCCGGATCTCAGGAAGCTTGCATACAACCGGGTCTTCCGCGAGTTCCGCACATGGAAACGTTACCGCGGCGGCCAGGCGGACGACGTCTGGATATACGATTTCGACAGCAAGCAGACGGTGAATATAACCAATAATCCTGCCCAGGATATTTTCCCGATGTGGACGGGGAATATGGTTTATTTCATTTCCGACCGGGATGAAAACAAGAGATTCAATCTATACGGCTACGACATCGAGAGCAGGCAGACGCGCAAATACACGAGTTTCGCGGAGTTCGACATCAAGTTCCCTTCACTGGGAAACGACGCCATCGTCTTTGAAAACGGTGGATATATATATCGTTTCGACCTCAAGAGCCGCAAGGCCGAGAAGATCCCGATATTCATAGCAGACGACCAGGCGACAGGGCGCGGCGGATGGACCGACGTCAGCCGGCAGATTACAAATTACGAAATCTCCCCCGACGGAAACCGCGCGCTTTTCGGTGCTCACGGGGAAATATTCACCGTACCGGCCAAATATGGAAATACGCGCAATCTGACCAACTCATCCGGTGTTCACGAACGGGCGTCCAAATGGTCTCCTGACGGAAAATGGATCGCCTACATCTCCGACGCTTCCGGTGAAAACGAAGTCTACATCGTCCCGCAGGACGGATCGACTCCGGCGAAGCAGTTGACGCAGGGCGGGGACACCTACAAGTTTTCCCTCCGCTGGTCTCCTGACAGCGGGAAAATATTGTGGTCGGACAAAAAGCTTCGGCTCCAGTTTGCGGATGTCGCTTCGGGAAGCGTGACGCAGGTTGCGCAGGCGAAGGCCTGGGAAATCAACGATTACACATGGTCCGCGGACAGCCGCTGGATCGCCTACTCGCAGCAGGAGGAGGCGAAGATGCAGACGATCTATCTGTATTCCTGCGAAAAGAAGGAAACGTACGCGGTGACCGACGGATGGTTCGATTCGGGCGGGCCTGCTTTCAGCGAGGACGGGAAATACCTGTTTTTTGTCTCCGACCGGACGTTCAATCCTGTTTACGGTCAGACGGAGTTCAATTACAGCTACAGCAACATGTCGAAGATTTATCTGATAACGCTAGCGAAAACGACCAGCTCTCCCTTTGAACCCAAAAGCGACGAAGTCAAGATCAAAGAGCCCGCGAAGGAGCCCATGAAGGAGGAGAAAGCCGGCCAGGAGAAAAAGCCGGAGCCGGAGCAGAAACCGGCCGCGGTCAGCGTGGATCCCGACGGACTAATGTCGCGCATCGCCGAATTTCCCGTGGCTGCGGCGGCATACAACCACCTGGTGTCGGTAGGAAACAGGCTTTACTACCAGCGGCTAAAAGGAGACGAGCGCAGGGTTGTGATGTTCGATCTAGAAAAGCAGAAAGAAACGGAACTCGGAGATGCGGATGGATACGAGATTTCGGCGGACAATAAAAAGATGCTGGTAGGGAAGGGAGGATCCTATTCGATCATCGACCTGCCGACGGGCCGGATGGATCTGAGCGAACGGCTGAACCTGTCGGATCTCAAATTTAACCTCGACCGCGAGGCCGAATGGAAACAGATTTACAGCGAAAGCTGGCGGCAGATGCGCGACTTCTTCTATGCGCCCAATATGCACGGCGTGAATTGGGAAAAGGTGCGCGGGAATTATGAGCCGCTCTTGTCTTTTGTTCGCCACCGGGCGGACCTCACGTACATAATCGGCGAAATGGTCGGCGAACTGAGCGCCGGTCATACGTATGTGGGCGGCGGAGACGTGCCGCGCAAGCAGCGGATCAAACTGGGGCTTCTCGGCGCCGTTCTTGAGAGGGATGCCGCATCGGGATATTTTCGGATCAAAAAGATTCTCAAAGGGCAGAACTGGGACAAAGCCACTCGATCGCCGCTGACCGATATCGGCGTGGACGCGCGCGAAGGCGATTATATCCTTGCGGTGGACGGCAAGCCGACGAATCAGATGAAAGATATTTACGAGTCGCTGGTGAACACCGCGGGCAGGCAGGTCCGGTTGCAGCTCAATGCGAAGGCGGAGGCAGAGGGAAGCCGGGATGCTGTAGTGGTTCCGATCGACGACGAACACGGGCTCTATTATTTCGACTGGGTTCAGGAGAATCTGGCAAAGGTCGATAAGGCCACGCAAGGGAAGGTGGGATACATTCACATTCCCGACATGGGAGTCGGCGGGCTGAACGAGTTCGTGAAATATTATTATCCGCAGCTGCGCAAAGAAGCGCTGATCGTGGATGTCTGCGGGAACGGCGGCGGGAACGTGTCGCCGATGGTGGTCGAGCGGTTGCGCCGGGAGGCGGCCATGATCACGATTGCCAGGAATACGGCTCCGGGTTTTAATCCGGAGGGATTGATCCCGGGACCGAAGATCTGCCTGCTGGACGAGTTTTCTGCCTCGGACGGAGATATCTTTCCATACCGTTTCCGGCAATACAAACTTGGAAAGCTGATAGGCAAGCGCTCCTGGGGCGGTGTCGTGGGGATTCGCGGCACGCTGCCTATTGTGGATGGCGGATACCTGAACCGGCCGGAGTTTTCGCGTTATGACCTGGCGGGTAAAGAATGGATCATGGAAGGCTACGGTGTGGATCCGGACATCGTGGTGGACAACGATCCGGCGAAAGAATACGAGGGGATCGACGAGCAGTTGAACAGGGCGATCGAGGAAATATTGAGGGAAATGAAGGCTGAGCCGGTAAAGATACCGCCTCCGCCTCCATACCCGATGAAGTAAACGTTTGCCGTTTGCGGACGGTATCGGAATTGCTATCGGGGTCGCAATTGCACATCGAAAATCGATACCGATCCCGATACCGACCCCGACCCCGAGGATTGATGATTTGGGCAGGGACCCCATAGAAAAACCGTCTTCACAACCGCGCCCGGCCGTGCTAACCTCTTGGGCGTCCTTCTTTGGAGAGTGGGCCGTTAGCTCAATTGGCAGAGCAACTGACTCTTAATCAGTAGGTTGAAGGTTCGATTCCTTCACGGCTCACCACTGAAAATAAAAGACTTGCTGTATCTGCTGCAAATCCCAAATGGTCCAATTCCGGAATCCGGGTCCACCCTCATGTTCCTAAGCATCGGGATCTTGGGCGTCGTGGCCTGTCACCGGCGGTTTGGCAAACACTGATATCGCATCGCTGGCCAATATCACGAACGCACTACACTAGCGGGTGGGGACAATGGCCGCTCCGGGGCGGCATCCGGAATATCTGGAATTACAGGCGGCAAATTCGCTGGATTAGGCGTCAATGCCAAATTTGTTTCCGAAAGCGAGGCATTGTTCTAGAATACCCCCCATTATGCTCCAGGGAACTCATTCAAAGAATGACAGGGCTTCGTGTTGCCATTTTCTATGACCGGGGGATATTCATGAAGGATTGGCGCGCATTAATTATCATCGGTGTATTGAGTGCCCTGCATGTTGCCTGCAGTGGACAGTCCGAATGGACCCGCGAAGAGAGGCTCAATTTTCAACACTTCATCAATGCCCAGAAATCCGCAGCGGCCGCAGTTCGCCTTTCCGGTTCCGGAATGCAGGGTTCGGCATCAGCCTCAGGTACATCCAGTGAGACCTTGCAGCTTATGAGAAAGGCTCTCGGGGAAGCACAGACAGTCCGCGATGACGTATTGGCGAAGGCTCATCCCGATTTGCCGGAGCACTTCAGGAATGAACTCCAGCGCGGGCTCCAGTTGCAGATCAAGAGCCGTGAGACAGGGGATGCTTCTGCCGAAACCGAAGGCTCCGGTCTCCACTATAGGTGGATCTACTGGATTAACAGCCATAATAGTGAAATCAAAATTCCAAAATAAAGCATTGCCTTCATTGGTAAACAGTGACGACAGCAATATGGCCCATTTATTATAAGGAGTGAGACTCGAAGGAAATATGATGCATAATCGGACCTTACAAAGGGCAGAAGCTGCGTCGCCCAGTCTGAATGCAATGCAATTGAGCACTCCCTTCGGGATGGTTCTATGTTTCTGAGCTTTTATTAGGGCGGATTTCAAACGGGCGTGCAACGGGGAAAGAAAGAGCGCCTTCTGAGGAAACAACAGGCGCCGACTCAAACAAATCGGAAGTATGTCGACGGGACAGCCCGGGATGCCTCAGGCTATGTTCTTTTCAACATTGTAGGGCCGGCGGACAAAAAATGAATCGTCCCTGTCCCGGGATATCTGGTACACCGCATCGCGGCAGATTTTGCACGTGTTCAGGTGTTCCAGCACCTCCAGCTTTTCGTCCAGACCAAGCTTCTTATCAAGCAATTGGATCAGCTTTTCAAAACTGCATGCGCTCATATCGCCTCTCAGGTATTGACTGTCTTGACGATCGGGATTTATCGTTTCTGCTCTCTTACACCGTTTGATCGATACGACTTGAAAAACAATTCGCCAAGGCACCGCAAATAGGGGCGGGTGCCGGTAGCTGAATCCCGCTACGTATTTCCACTTATCGGTATGTTTTTGCGAGCAAATGAATAAAATTTTCGCCGGGTTTTAGGAGGCTGCGTATTGGTGCTTCATGCCTGGTGAAAACCACGGCCGGGAGTGCCGCCGTCCCGGTTCATGGCTTTCAATCGTCGCTGACCGCGACAGGATATCTTTTGAATTCCGGATCCGGGCCTTGAAAGGTCCGGATACAATCATATGGCCGCTTTCCGGCCATTGAACTGTTACGGTCCTTTAAAGCCGGATTATGAACGCAATCTGCGAAATTCCATAACTGGCCGCGATGCGCCTGCTGAATTTCGCGCAAATCCGGCCTTGAATGGCCGTGCCAAAATCATTTTGGCATCTGCCGCGGCCGGTATCGGAGCCAAAAAGGGATGGCAGGGTAAGACAAAATGCGAGCTGAGGGCGCGGCATGATGTGTGTTGTATCTTCGGTGCGGCCTCATCGGGCACACCACCGCGTTCGACCGGATTGGCTTGGGATGGAGAGACGGCTCACAGCCGACAAATTGCGAATTGCGGCTGTGAGCTCAGAAATGGTTTTGACTGGAACTAGAAGCTCTTGTCGGGATGCAGCGCTTTGGCTCTCGCGAGCAGCGTATCCTTTGGCTCTTCTTTATCCCTGACACAGGCGTCGGTCGGGCATACAGAAGCGCACATCGGCTCATCGTGGAATCCGACGCATTCGGTGCACTTGTCGGCCACTATGTAAGTAAAATCCTGGGAGAGGGCAGGACCGGTCTTGCCGTTCAATTCGTAGTCTTCGCCGCTGGGATAAATCGCCTCGTTCGGGCATTCCGGCTGGCAGGCACCGCAATTAATGCATTCATCCGTGATCTTAAAGGACATTTTTAATTTCCTCCAACAAATTTAGCAGTCACTATGGCTGTTGCCGGCTGAATCTTAGCATGGTTCAGTTTGTCCGCCCATGGTTTTTGTTGTGGATTCTGCATTTTGCGGCATGAGCTCCCGCTTCATACATGTGAGAAAATTCGATTCCTGTGTTAGTCTAAATAGGCTGTTACAGTCACCCGGAGTCGCACATGAAGATTGCCCGCCTGCTCAGCCCTGAAACCATTGCAATCCAGGATGGTCCGGAACCGCGTCCGGCCGCCGGAGAAATCGTGATCCGGACGGAACTCGCGGGCATATGCGGCACGGACGTGTCGTTTTACCTGGGACATCGGATTGCCCGGTATCCGTTTGTGCTCGGGCATGAAGTGATCGGGCGTGTGGCCGCGCTCGGCGACGGAGTTGCCAAATTCACAATCGGGCAACGCGTTCTTGTGGAACCGAACTACCCCTGCCTGTCCTGCCGGCTCTGTCTTTCCGGTCGCGGGGCGGTGTGCGCCCAAAAGGGGAGCCCGGGAGTAAACCTGCCGGGATGCTTTTCGGAGTACTTCAGCGCTCCGGCCGAATTCGTCTGGCCGCTGCCCGGATCCATCCCGGACCAGGACGCCGCGACCATCGAACCGCTGGCGGTTTCCCTGCACGGATTTGTTCACTCGGGCGCCAAAGCGGGCGATACGGTCGCCGTCCTCGGTTGCGGCGTCGTCGGTTTGCTTCTGATTCACTCAGCCGTGGCCGCGGGCGTACGGGTAATTGCGCACGACCGGTATGCGAATAAACTCGAAATGGCCCGGTCCCTCGGAGCCGAGATACCGGGGCAAAACGCGGATATTGCTCAAATGTGGCGGGAAGAAAATGTGACCTCCGTATTTGAGTGCGCCGGATCGCCCGCCACTGTCGATCTCGCGATGAATGCCGCGCCCAGGGCTTCACAGATCATTCTCCTGGGGCTTTCCTCCGAGCCCGCAAGTTTCTCCCCTCTCCGTCTCGTGAGGGAAGGGATCGATATCCGCACATCCATGATCTACGATCACCCCAAGGACTTCGCGTACGTTATAAAAGAAGTGGCAAAAGGCGCCCTCCGTCCTGCCTGCGTCGTGACGCATACGTATCCCCTTGAATCGTTGGGCCGCGCCCTTGCGCACGCGGGCACCGGAGAGGCCGGCAAAATTCACATCAGGATGACATAGCCGATTGCCCTAAGGAGGGGTAACTGTGATGAAAATACTGCTCATCCACGGACCAAATCTAAACTTGCTTGGAAAGCGCTCGCCCGAAGTCTACGGAAAGACGGGCCTGGATGAAATCAACGCCAGGATGCACGGCATCGCCGAAGAAGGCGGGGCGGAACTGCGCGTGTTCCAGTCCAACAGCGAAGGGGCTTTGATCGACGCGATTCACGAAGCGGCGAACTGGGCAGACGGCATTGTCATCAACCCGGGCGCCTACGCTCATTATTCTTACGCGATTCGGGACGCGCTTGCCTCGGTACCGTTGCCTGCAATAGAGGTGCACCTGTCCAATATTTTTGCGCGAGAGGAATTCCGACGGCATTCGGTCGTGTCGCCGGTTGTCGTAGGGTGCATTTCCGGCCTGGGATGGCGCAGCTATGCCTGCGGCATACAGGCGATGATCGGGTTGCTGAAGGACCGGAAGACGGCCAAGAAAACGAAATAGAGCAGCAAAGCCACTCTTCACACACAGATCAACCTCAACCCCTGATCGTCGGAATCACCATCGCGATCGGTTTTTCGACCGCCCGATTGGATAAGCGAAGCCGAAAACTGATGGCGATTCTCGATACCGATTCCGATAGCGATACCGATTCCGAAGTGTCCGGTCTGAGTTACTCTGCCGAGATGCGTGATGGTTTGTGCGTGGCATGCCGGGCGGCCTTTAGGAATCCATTTGCTATAAATCTCTTATGGCTCAACGGCCGCGCCCCCAGAGTCGGCGGCGCTTTTTCGTCGGAATCACCATCGCGATCGGTTTTTCGACTGCCCGATCGGACAAGCGTAACCGGAAACCGATTGCGATTGCCCATCCCGAGCCGATCAGTGCGTGATTATTTTCCGCGTTACTTCAGGAAGCCGCATTCATGAAGGCGTTGCATCAGCATTGCCGCTACTTCATCAACACTTAGGAGTGATGTGTCGAGGATGATATCCGCCGCGGCATAGAACGGAGCCCGCTGTTCCAGGAGCGTGGCAATGCGCTCCTGCCTGTCTGCCGCTAGAAGCAAGGGACGCGTGTCTTCGCCGGCTGAACGGCGCAGGATTGTCGGAATATCCGCAGTCAGCGTGATTACCAAGCCGCTGTGCTTCATCATTTCGAGATTCTGCGGATTGACAATGGCTCCGCCCCCTGTCGCAACGACGCATTCCGACCGTTCGGATAGAAGCCGGACCATGCGCGACTCCATGGCGCGAAACGCCGGTTCGCCCTGCGAGGAGAAAATCTCCGAGATGGTCCTTCTCTCTTTCGCTTCTATCAGCGCATCCATGTCGAGAAATTCCCAACGCAGCGCATCGGCCAGGCGCTTTCCCACCGATGATTTTCCTGTCGCCATGAAGCCGCAAAGATAGATATTGCGCTTTTTGTCTTCCGCCATATTCCTGCTTCGCCTCCGAGCTATGATCGGACGTCTGTCGTCGGTCGTCAATCCTCAATTATTTCGTGGTATTGTAGAGACACTCATTCAACGGAGGGGAACCATGGAACCCTGGCGTACCGGCATTACCGCTTCCGACGAAACAAATATTCATATATATGGATACGACGTGACATCGCTGATGCGGGGGGCGACCTTTACGGACACGATCTTCCTTCTGCATCAGGGAAGATTGCCGTCAAAAGAGGAGCGCGCCCTTTTTGATGCGATCCTGATAGGGGTCTCCGATCATGGCCCGGCAGCTCCTTCCGCTGCTGCCGCGAGGATCGTCGCTTCCGGAAATCGCAAGTCCCTTGAAGCGGCTGTGGCTGCGGGCGTTCTTGCCATGGGCGACGCCCATGGCGGGGCCGCGTACGACTGCATGCAGCTGATTGCCGACGGGATAGCGATCGCGCAACGCGATGCGATATCCCTTCAGGAAACCGCGCAGCGCGTGGTGGCCGAAGCGAAAGCCGCGCGCCGCCGCCTCCCCGGCATGGGGCACCGGGTGCACACGGAAGATCCGCGCACTCGCGTCCTGTTCGAAATGGCGCGCGCGTACGGCGTGGCGCGCGAAGGCGTCGCTTTCATGCAGGCAATGGAAATGAGCGCGCGTGACTTGATCCGCCCGTTGCCGGTCAATATCGACGGCGCATTGTCCGCGATTCTGCACGACCTGGGCTTCCTTCCGCCTGTGGGAAAGCTGATTTTTATTATCGGGCGCGTGGCGGGCGTGACCGCGCAGGTAATGGAGGAGCACAGGCGCGAAAAGCCGATGCGCGTCCGCATCCCGGTGATGTACGACGGTCCTTCGCCGCGCGAGATCAAATAGTTAATGACTCGATAGACATTAAACTTGATACGCAAAGCAAAAGCGATTTTTAGCCGCAGAATATCAAATGCAGAATGCAGAATATCGAAATGGCTGTCGTAGGAATTGCCGTTCGACATTCATTTTCCGGTTCCGGAATTCCAAGCTATAAAAACATGTTTGGCTAGCGCTTTCGTTTTTCGCGGGACCTCACGGAGAGAAGGTACTGGTGAATATGGCAGCAAAAAATTCCCGATTCCCGATTCCAGATTCCAAACATTCCATTCCGGGTCGCAGTTTACTTGAGCCTGTCTGAAATCTGGAATCTGGAATCGATAATCAGAAATCCAGGAGGAAACTTCATGAAGCTCCTAAGCGGCATCAGAGTGCTGGATTTGACGATGGTCCTTTCGGGGCCGTTCGCAACGCTTCACCTCGCTCTTTTGGGGGCCGAGGTGATAAAAATCGAGCCCCCCGGCGCGGGCGACCTGGCTCGTAAACTGGGAAATGTGCCCCGGTTGAATGACGAACTGATGGGCACCAGCTTTCTTGCTCAAAACGCGAACAAAAAGTCTCTGACCCTGAACCTGAAAAACGAGAAAGCCCGTGCGATTTTCAGGAAGCTGGCGGAATGCTCGGATGTGGTGGTGGAAAATTTCCGTCCCGGCGTCATGGACCGTTTCGACCTCTCCTACAAATCGCTGTCGGAATTGAATCCGCGGCTGGTGTATTGCGCGATATCCGGCTTTGGCCAGACCGGCCCGGACGCGCTGAAGCCTGCCTACGATCAGATCATCCAGGGATTGAGCGGCACAATGGCGGTCAACGGGGATGAGCGGCTGAATCCGCTGCGCTGCGGATTCCCGGTATGCGACACGGTTGGCGGGCTGAATGCGGCATTCGCCGTTATGGCGGCGCTGTTTCATCGGGAAAGGACCGGACAGGGCCAATTCATCGACATCGCGCTGCTGGATTCCATCATGCCGCTGATGGGATGGGTGGTCGCGAATCTTCTGATAGGGAATCAGCAGCCCAGCCTGCTGGGGAACGACAACTTCACAGCCGCCCCATCGGGCACATTTGCCACAAAGGACGGATATGTCAACATAGCGGCCAACAAGCAGGAGCAATGGGAGTCTCTGGCAGACCTCCTCGGTTTGTCCGAACTGAAATCGGATCCGCGCTTCCGGCAGCGCGACGCGCGCAAGAAAAACCGGAAAGCTCTCACACCCTTGATTGAGGCCAGGCTAAAAGATCATGAGACAGCATATTGGGTCGACCTGTTCAACAGCCGCAGCATCCCCTCCGGAGCCATCCTGGGGCTGGAACAGGCGCTGAACCAGGAACAGATCGTGCACCGGAAAACACTCAAAGCAATTCAAGCGAAAGGGGTGGGAGATGTGAAGCTTTTCAATCTGACTGCGCATTTCGAAAAAACCCCGGGAGAGCTGGAAACCGCGCCGCCCCGGCTTTCCGAGCATACGCACGAAATCCTTCGCAGCCTCGGCTACACGGACGAAAAAATTGCGGCGCTAAGGGAGGCAGGCGCCATTTAGATTTCAGATTCCAAATTCCAGATTCCAAATAACTACTGTCCCGTTAAGGTCGAAAAACGGCCTTTTGAGGCTGCAAGTCTTTTGAAATCAAAAACGCTATATGCCGGCATTTCGCGGCTTGCGCAGGGATTAACGGGACGGCAGCGATTTCAAATTCCAAATCACTACTGTCCCGTTAAGGACTGGTTAAAATGCCACA
>JAEAME010001309.1_pt1 | contig 17702 bp, 13 predicted proteins | sample 8958731 | NCBI WGS metagenome assembly JAEAME01 (sample SAMN16933194, study PRJNA681113) | bioreactor sludge metagenome | isolation source: anerobic bioreactor sludge (Control) | place: India:Bengaluru | collected 2018-10-24 | reverse complement strand
GCTGTCTGCGTAATATTCTTCTCCAGGTCCCGGCCGGAGAGCACGTATTTTGCGGCGGCAACGTAGGGATTCATAGTAATCACTGCACCCGGTAGTTTTCGGCTCTCAGCTTTTGTATCAAGTTCATAAAACGGTTTGGGCGATCCATGGACAAGGTCATCGACGCTGACAAGAACCTGCATTTCCGTCTCTCCGGCTCCAAAACCTATGGCCACCCGGCGAAGACGATTGCCTTCATCGACTTGAGTAAAAACCCCTCGGACAAGCAGGCCATTGGCCGGAAACGTCCCTCCAGGGTTGAAACGCTGCGCGTTGAGCTCCTTCTTGGTAAGCTCTTTTACCAGTGAAGATGCCATGAGATCTACAATTTCACGGGCGTGAACTTCCGGATCTTTTTGGGCGCTGCGAGCCCTGGGCCCAACATTCGGTCTTGGCCCCATGGGTTGTTTCCGTTGTGGCAGTAAACCCGGCCGTGACTTAACGTCCCGGACTTCAAGGTCAAAGTCTGTCACGTAAATCATCTGAGGCGTTGCGCTGGGTCCGATTCCCACATCCCGTCTATCGGTGACCTTAGCACCTCCAAACCCAAAAAGGAGGAAGCAAAGACTCACCAGAGCGATGCTAACCACGATACAAGAAATCCCGTTGCTCTGGAAAACTCTTATGCTTGACATTTGTTCAAAAACCTCCTAACTAACAACAGTTGGATAACCATTATTTGAATCATCCATAATATTTATCCTTCCCTACGGCGAATATCAGGTCAACGCCTCTGCTATCGGCCCGTTTTCTCTTCAGCCGCGAGTATCCAGCCTCCTCCCATAGCTTTATAAAGATCGACAAGTGCCTGAAACAGAGCGCCTTGCGTCTCCGTATATGAAAGTTCGGCGTTAAAAAGGGATCGCTCTGCGTCGAGCACTTCAATATAACTTGTATAGCCGTTCTCATACCGCAGCCTTGCTATGCTGGCATAATCCCTGAGCGCTTCAACCTGCCTCTGCTGCGATATTAGTTGTTCGCGGGTATGTTTCTGATCCACGAGAGCGTCATCCACCTCTCTAAACGCATTTTGAATAGCCTTTTCATAACGAAGAAGGGCCTGTTCGCGAAATGCCTGTATTGCCTTATAATTACCCAGGATTGAACCGCCTGTAAAGATTGGAGCGGTAAATGTTCCGGCCCAATTCCAGGTTTGAGAAGGTCCGCTGAAGAGCATAGAGAGGTCTGTGCTTGACCAGCCAAAAATACCCGTCAGCGAGATGGTAGGGAAGAAGAGGGATTTCGCAGCGCCCATACGTGCGTTTGCTGCGATCAAATCCTGCTCGGCCTGGCGTATGTCCGGACGCCTTTCAAGAAGGGCTGATGGCAGTCCCGCTGGAATAGATGGGAGAGCAAGTTCATCGATGGTTTTTCCTCGTGTAACAGGCCCCGGATTCTTTCCCAGGAGAAGGCTCAGGGCATTTTCCTGAAAGGCGATCAGTTTTTCGATGGAAGGAATCTTAGACGCGGCCAGTTCGTATTCTGACCTTATCTGAGAGAGTTCAAGCTCCGATATGACGCCACCATCGAAACGGATCTTGAAGAGGTCGTAAGAATCTTCCCTGCTTTTTGCTGTCTGCCGGGCTATTACAAGCTGTTTGTCAAGATCTCGAAGGCTTATATAACTGTTGGCTACAGAAGCTACCAACGTAAGAATTACGGATCTTCTTCCTTCTTCTGTGCTAAGAAGGTCGGCACGCGCTGCCTCGTTGAGACGACGGAGCCTTCCCCACACGTCTATCTCCCATGAACCGCTAAGGGCCCCCTGGTATATTGTATAAGGATTGTCAACATATGAGGGAACTGGAGTTGGCCCCCGCTCGGTCGACCTCTGCCTCTCTCCGCTGCCTGACCCATATATCTGAGGAAAAAGTTGCGAACGACCTGCCCAGTAACGACCCACGTACTCTTCTACCCGCGCCGCGGCGATCTTCAGGTCCTTGTTCTCCCTGAGGGCAACCGCCATGAGGTCATTGAGCACGGGATCGTCTAACTGCTCCCACCACGCAGTGTTGGCAACATCAACCGCTTCCTTCTCTTCTATTCTCCAGGCCTGGGGTGTGTTAATCGTTGGGCGCCTGTAATCCGGACCAATGGCGCAGGCGGCAAGTATGAGCGCGATGCATGTCAACATGGCCAGCTTGCCCATGTCAATGACCTCCCTCTGCATCCGGTGACGTGTCCCCGGAGTTATTTGGTCCGGGAGCGGCGTCGGGCTTAGCTTCCCCTGCTGTCGACTTTTCCTTTCTCTTCGCTGATCGCTCGGAGAGCCTGTCGAAAAGATAGAAGAAAAGAGGTACATAGAGCATGGCCAGGGTTGCCTCACCGATCATTCCACCCATAATGCCGGTACCGATTGAGTGGCGGGCGTTTGCCCCTGCCCCCGTGGCTATTGCAAGGGGCAATACACCCAGTATGAATGCCAGCGAGGTCATGATGATTGGTCGCAGACGTTCCTCTCCGGCCTTTATTGTGGCTTCCATGATAGACAGTCCCTGCTTTCGGAGTTCAGTGGCAAATGTAACCCTCAGCACAGCATTCTTTGCTCCAAGACCGATAAGCACCAAAAGGCCGATCTGGAAATAAACATCGTTGTCAAGACCCCGGATCCAGTTGAAAACCAGAGCTCCGAGGATGCCGAATGGCACTGCGGTCATGACAGAACCAGGAAGTGTCCAGGACTCAAACTGGGCCGCCAGGATGAGGAACACAATGATGAGACCGAACACGAAGGCTGCTGCGGAGGTTCCACCCGATTTCTTTTCCTCATAGGCCATACCTGACCACGCATAGCTATACCCATGGGGCAGAGCCTCACGGGCAACTTCTTCTATTATTTTGATCGCCTCACCTGAGCTAAAACCGGGAGCAGCATTCCCGGTAACCTGGGCTGCCGGAAAACCATTGAAATGAGGTATGAGGTCCGGCCCCGTAACATACCTGGTTGTAACCAGGGCAGATAACGGAACCATCTGACCCTTGTTTGATCTTGTATAGAGACGGGTAATGTCAGTGGGAGCGCGACGGAATTGCGCGTCGGACTGAAGGATTACATTCCAGACACGACTGTACTGGTTGAACTGACTGACCGTGATCGATCCGAACTGAGCCTGCAATGCACTGTAGACATCGTCAACCGGGACGCCCAGGAGCACAGTCTTGGAGCGGTCTACCTCTGCCCGCAACTGTTGGGATGAAGAGCGAAAAGTGCTGCTCAAACCCGAGAGTTCAGGCCTTGCCCGGGCCTTAGCAAGAAATTGCTGTGTCACCTCAAAGAGTCGGGCCGGGTCGCCGGATCCTTTATCCTGTATCCAGAACTCAAAACCACCCGTGGTGCCTATGCCGGGAATTGCCGGTGGTGCAATAGGAATAAACAATCCTGTTTCGATATTTCGCGACTCAGCGTGCACCGATCTCAGCACGGCCCCTGCATTTTCTTTTCGAGCACGCTCTGTCGAAGCATAACGTTCCTCAAAATCCTTTAAGGCAACAAAAAATGTGGAAACGTTTGGCTTGAATTGCCCGTCAATCAGGCTATATCCATTAATCATGGTCCGGCTATCCACCGCCGGATTCTTTGCAAAAAGCTCGTCTATACGTTTTGCTGTGTCAACCGTCCGGTTCAGGCTTGCAGCGTCAGGCATCATGACCATCCCCATGAGATAGCCCTGATCTTCGTTCGGCACAAAGCTCGTGGGAATAGTCCGAAAAAGATGCACGAGAGCCCACACAAGAATTGCAAGAATTATGAAAGCAATTCCCATTCGTTTGATCATGAGTACTACGGCATTGCCGAAGCCGATGGTAAATCGATCGAATCCCTTGTTAAACCACGCAAAAAAACGGTAAAACCATCCAAAGAGCCCGTGCGTGGGAGGGGTTGAATGCTTCAGCATGATTGCGCACATGGCAGGAGTCAGGGTCAGCGCAACAAATCCTGATAGAGCCACAGAGACGACAATCGTGATGGCGAACTGCTTATAAAGCTGACCGGTGGTTCCGGGAAGAAACGCAGCGGGGATGAAGACTGATGCCATGACAAGCACGACTGCTATGAGCGAAGTGCCTATCTCCTCCATAGCCTTGATCGTGGCCTGCTTGGGGCGAAGACCGACCTTGGTCATGTTTCGTTCCACATTCTCAACGACTACAATTGCATCGTCAACCACCATGCCTATTGCGAGTACAATACCGAAAAGGGTCAGCATATTGATGGAGAACCCAAGGGCGAGCATGCCTGCAAACGTGCCGATGAGTGAAACAAAGATGGCCACAACGCAGATTATGGTGGATCTGAAGCTCTGAAGGAAGAGGTATACCACAAGGATCACCAGGAGTATCGCTTCAAAAAGGGTATGGTATACTTCGTTGATGGAAAGCTTCACGAAATCGGTAGTATCCAGGGCAATCTTGAACTCCAGGCCGTCTGGCATGGTGCTTTTCAATTCCTCAAGGGTCTTTCTGACAGCTTTGGATACCTCGATCCCATTTGCACCCGGCTGCTGATAAACAGCGATGGGCGTTGCCGGAATGCCATTGAGCCTGTTGTCGTCGACGTATGCCCTGCGACCGACCTCGGCGCGGGCAACGTCCTTGAGATGTACTATGGCGCTCCCGTCCTGGCTTGCCCGAAGGATGATGTCTTCGTACTGGGCCGGCGTTATGAATGGCGGCTGGGTTACTACCGGGAATGTGAGTTGAACCCCCGGATCATTTGGTTGTTGACCGATCTGGCCTGCTCCGAAGAGGGCATTCTGTTTCGCCACGGCAGCCTGAACATCGGATGTGGTAATCCCAAGAGAGGCCATGCGGTCCGGGTTCATCCATATCCGCATCGCCTGATCAGCCATGCCGAAAATTTGTGCCTGCCCCGCGCCTTCCACACGTTTAACCGCATCCAACACATAGACATTGGCATAGTTGTTCACATAGTCAGGGCTGTACCTGCCGTCCTTACTAAAAATAGCAAGGATCATGAGTACGCTTGACGATTTTTTCTGAACAGAGACACCGTATTTTGTCACAGCGTCCGGAAGCTGAGGCGTGGCGAGGTTCACTCTGTTCTGTACCTGTACCTGCGCAATGTCCGGGTCGGTATCCAGGCTGAAATATACGGTTATTGTCATCTGCCCCGTGTTGGAGCTTGTCGAGGTCATGTAGAGCATGTTATCAACGCCGTTAATCTGCGCTTCTATGGGGGCGGCAACAGAATCGCCAACGGTTTTCGCGTCAGCGCCGGGATAGGTGGCCGTTACCTGAATCTGAACGGGTGTGATTGTAGGGTACATTGCTACGGGGAGGGATTTCATCGCCACAAACCCTGCGATTACAATGATGAGAGAGATGACAGTCGCAAAAATCGGTCGTTCTATAAAGAACTTCGAGAACATAGGGTCACCTCTCCTTGGTCACTTGTCCTTCTTTGGTGGCGTAGTCTGTGACGTTTTTGTCCCTGCCTGGTCGACGCTTGCCGAAGGTTGAGCTGCAAGAGGTTTTATTTTTACCGGCGCGCCTGGATGGAGTGTCAAACCTCCGTCGACAACGACATGATCGCCTGCGCTGAGACCTTCGGATATGAACCAGTCATTTCCCTGCCATTCACCAACCGTCACAGGACGGTAGTCGGCAGTTCCTTCTTTCGTCACTACCCATACGAAATGACCTTTGGCGCCCTGTTGTACCGATTTCTGGGGCACGATGATTGCTTTGGGCCGGATAAAGCCCTTAACCCGAGCGCGAACATACTGGTTTGGCCGGAGAACCCCGTCAGGGTTTTTGATGCTGGCACGAACCAGAAAGGTTCCTGTCTGTGGGTTATAAGACGGCTCCGCAAAGGTTATTCTGCCGGTATGAGGAAACAGGGAACCATCGACAAGAATAACTTCCACTTCCTGCTTCTCCCCCCGAGGGGGAACTAGCCGTTTCTTGCGAACTTCCTCGCGAAGCTTTGACATGTCGTTCTCGGAGATACTAAAATTTACCCAGATTGGTGATAGCACAGCCACTGTAGTGAGCTGGCTATTCGGGGCATTGATGTAAGTGCCTTCCTGCTGCATGGCAGAGCTTGTCACTCCAGCTACCGGTGATGTGATAGTGCAGTATGATAGATTAAGCTTTGCTGCATCGAGTTGAGCCTTTGCTTCCTCTACGCCCGCTGCTGCAGATTCGTATCTTCCTGTGGCATCATCCAGATCCTTCTGGGAAAGCGCTTTCTTCTCGGCCAGGGGCTTGGTACGTTCAAGATTCAGGCGGGCACTTTCCAGGGATGCCTTTTGTCTTGCCAGCGCTGCCGTGTATCCATCCACCTGCACCTGAAATGGCTTCTTATCCATAAGGAAAAGAACTTCACCTGCCTTCACGATAGCGCCTTCTGTGTAAACGCGTTTATCAAGAAAACCGCTTACCCGGGAAAAGATGTTCACAAGTTGGGAACTCTGCGTCTGGGCCACATATTCAAATGTTACCGGTGTGTCCCGTGGTTCGACTTTGATAACCGATATCTCCGTGGGTCCCGGTGCCTGCGGTTTGCTCTGCTTCTTACAGCCGGTCAACAACAAAAGGATGAATAAGAGGATTATAAGGATTGAGAAGGAAAAAAAATTTCGTTTAGAAAGACGCGAGGAAAAAGGCCCCAAATATACCATAGACTACCCCCCCTGCTTGAAGTATACCCCGCAACTAATATAGCTACTTAAGAAGCCCCTCTTATACTGATTATATTTATGATTATATTAAGATATTACTCGGAGTCAAGCAAATTTATTATTAAATCTATTTTTCACATGAAGATTTGTTTCAGATAGCATTTGTAAACTTGCTAATATATTGAAATAAAATACAAGATTATTAAAGTTTGTGAATCTATTACCGGCCAATGATCAAGAAACATTGGAGTTAAAGATAGGGGAGGCGTTGTCAGCTACTTCATGATTGACTTACCTTATCTTATGGACTAAGTTTAACAATTCTGTATTAGCAGGGGGCTGTCATGAGAAAAAAGAATCCCAAAAAAGAAACTGGTGTGCCGCAAACGTGTGAAGATGTTCGTACAGGTCTCTCCACAGAGAGCATAAAGTGTGCCGCAAACGTGTGAAGATGTTCGTACAGGTCTCTCCACAGAGAGCATAAAACGCGCGATACTTGAAAATTTGAACTTTATTCAGGGGCGGATTCCCATACTCGCAACACCCAATGACTGGTATATGTCGTTAGCGTATACAGTGCGGGACCGGATGCTTGAACGCTGGATACGCTCAATATTAGCGCTCCGACAAAGCCCCCGGGCCGTTTGTTACCTTTCCGCGGAATTCCTCATGGGACCGCATCTGGTAAATGCAATGGTTAACCTCGGTATTTACGAGCAGGTACGAGAGGCTGCAGTACAGCTAAATCTGAATTTGGACGATATTATAGCTCAGGAGGGAGAACCCGGGCTCGGAAACGGCGGTCTCGGAAGATTGGCTGCATGCTTTCTCGATTCCCTTGCTTCGTTGGAAATCCCTGCAATCGGGTATGGAATACGTTATGAGTTTGGCATCTTTGACCAGGAGATTCGGGACGGATGGCAATGTGAGGTAACAGACAAATGGCTGGCCCTTGGTAATCCCTGGGAGATAGCCCGTCCGGAGATTGCATACTATGTGAATTTAGGAGGCCATACAGAGCATTACTATGATGAGCAAGGAAAATATCGTGTACGGTGGGTCCCCCAAAGGGTCGTCAAAGGCATGGCTTATGATACACCGATACCGGGCTATCATGTGGATACCGTCAATATTCTTCGTCTGTGGAAATCGGAGGCGTGTGAGTCTTTTGATTTTCAAGCTTTCAACGTTGGCGATTACTATGGTGCTGTGGAGGAGAAAATAGCCTCCGAGACGATCTCAAAGGTTCTTTATCCTAACGATGAGCCTGCCATAGGGAAGCAGTTGAGGCTTGCTCAACAGTATTTCTTTGTTTCCTGTTCCTTACAGGACATGATTCGGATTCACCGGCTTACAGGAGATGCACCCGAGACGATTAATAAAAAATTCGCAGCCCAATTGAACGATACACACCCCTCCGTTGCCGTGGCAGAGCTTATGAGGCTCCTTGTCGATGAACATCAGGTTGACTGGGATAGTGCATGGGTTGTTACACAGAAGACTTTTGCTTATACCAATCATACACTCTTGCCGGAGGCCCTGGAGAAATGGCCTCTTCATCTCTTCCGGCAGATGCTGCCCAGGCATATGGAGATTATCTTTGAAATAAACCGACGCTTTTTGGATGACGCAAGGCTTGTCTATCCAGGCGACGATGAGCGATTGAGGCGCCTCTCACTCATTGATGAAACAGGCGAGCGATATGTCCGTATGGCGAACCTGGCGACCGTAGGAAGTCACTCCGTGAATGGTGTGGCGGCATTACATACAGAATTATTGCAGAAAACTGTGATGAAGGATTTCTATGAGCTTTTCCCTGAGAAGTTTCAAAATATTACCAATGGTGTTACGCCAAGGAGATGGATATTGTTGAGCAATCCAAAGATGTCACAAATAATAACCGATGCAATCGGTGAAGGCTGGATATGTAATCCCCAGGATACCTTCAGGAAGCTGGAGAAGTTTGTCGATGACGTGGAATTCAAGAAGAAGTGGCGCAAGGCAAAGTTTTATAACAAACAGGAGCTCGCGGGGCTGATAAAAAAGCGTATCGGCATTATCGTCAATCCTGAAAGCATGTTTGACATCCAGGTAAAAAGAATCCACGAGTATAAGAGGCAGCACTTGAACGTTCTCCATGTCATTACACAATACAATGCTCTAAAAAATAATCCCAAGCTCGATGTTCCTGATCGAACAGTAATTTTTGGAGGTAAGGCTGCACCAGGGTATTTTATGGCCAAGTTAATCATAAAGCTTATCAATTCTGTTGCTGATGTCGTGAATAATGACCCTGATATAGCAGACCGCTTAAAAGTCATCTTCTTCCCTGACTTCAATGTCAAAAATGGTCAACGAATATATCCTGCAGCTGATCTTTCAGAACAGATTTCTACTGCAGGCAAGGAGGCTTCAGGTACCGGCAACATGAAGTTTTCCATGAACGGCGCCCTGACAATTGGGACGCTGGACGGAGCCAACGTTGAGATTCGCGAGGAAGTCCAGCCCGAGAATTTCTTCCTGTTTGGACTCACTGTCGAGCAGGTTCTGGAGCTGAAAACAAGAGGATATACCCCTATGGAATATCACCAAAGCAACAGTAAGCTCAGAGAGGCAATTGGCCTTATAGGCTCAGGCTTTTTTTCCAAAGGAGACAAGAACCTTTTTAAGCCTCTTGTTGACTCCCTCCTCTATCAGGACGAATATTGCGTCCTTGCTGACTACCAGGCATACATTGACTGTCAGCAGAAGGTAAACAAGGCATTCCTCGACCAGGATCAATGGGATCGTATGTCGATTCTGAATGTTGCTCGGATGGGTCAGTTTTCCTCTGACAGGTCCATCAATGAGTACACTCAAAAGATTTGGAAGGTTAATCCTGTAAAAGCCATAAGAGAGAGGATATAGTCTTTCAGACTCCCTCCTGATCTTTGTGATGCTTTATTACCCGACCTTCCACCATGAATATCACATCTTCACTGATGTTGGTGGAGAGGTCCCCGATGCGTTCAAGGTTTCGGGCTATGTTGAGAAGGCGCATGGCTCGTTCAATTGTCGTCGGATCAGCGCTCATAAAGGTGATGAGCTCCCTGAGAATCTGTTGGCCAAGATTATCAACGATAGTGTCCCGTTCACACACCATGGCTGCCAGAAGGGCATCCTCTTTTATGAATGATGCAATGGCGTCCTTCAGCATCCCAACTGCCTCCTCGGCCATTCTCGGAATGTCAAGGAGGGGTTTTATTGCCGGACGCTCAATTATGTAAAGACTGCATTCCGCAATATTTACAGCATGGTCGCCAGCCCGTTCCAGATCGTTGTTCATTTTCATCGTCATGAGAATTGTTCTCAGGTTTTTTGCCTTTGGCTCATACTGGGCGATCATGGTTGTGCAGAGGTCCTCAATCAATATTTCTGTTTCGTTAGCCTTTGGCTCATCCTTCTCAATAACCTCTCTAAGGAGGGACGATTCCTTTTTTACGAGCCCTGCTATACTCTTATCGATCATGCCCTCTACGTGGGATGCGCATTCAATGAGTTCCCTGCGGAGACCAAGCATTTTTTCTTCTAACATAGTATCTCCTAACCAAATTTTCCTGTCAGATATTCTTCGGTTCGCTTGTCCTTTGGCACAGTGAACATCTTTTCTGTTGGTCCGAACTCGACAAGTTCTCCGAGGTAGATAAAGGCAGTGAAATCTGAGACACGGGCGGCCTGGGCAATATTATGTGTTACCAGAAGCATGGTCACGGTCTTCTTCAGCTCCACAATTAATTCCTCTATCGCAGCAGTTGACTTGGGATCAAGCGCCGATGTCGGTTCGTCAAAAAGAAGAATCTCAGGGTTCATGGCCAGGGCACGGGCTATACAAAGCCTCTGCTGCTGCCCGCCCGAGAGAAAAGTACCTTTTCTATGGAGGGAATCCTTTACTTCATCCCAGAGGGCTGCACCCTTGAGTGACCGCTCGACGATGGTATCAAACTCGTCTTTTTTCAGTCGAACACCGTTCAGTTTATAACCGGCAATCACGTTGTCATAGATGCTCATCATGGGGAAGGGATTTGGCTTCTGGAAGACCATACCTATTTTTCTTCTGAGTACAATGGGCTCCATGGCATAGACATCGCTATCCTTCAGATACATTTTACCTGTCACCTTTGCTCCGGGGATAAGCTCGTGCATCCTGTTGACGCATCTGATGAGCGTTGTCTTGCCGCATCCCGAAGGGCCCATAAGGGCCGTTACCAGGTTACTGCCTGTTTCGAGATTGATATTCTTTAATATCTGGTTGTCGCCAAAATATGCTGAGAAATCGTGAACTTTCAGAACTGCACTTTCCATTTTACAGCTACTCCTCGTGCGATTAGATTAAAAGCAAGCACCAGAACCACAAGAATGAATGAAGCTCCCCAGGCAAATGTGTGCCACTCAGGATATGGACTCATGGCATAGTAAAAGATGCGGTAGGGCAGGGAATCAATGGGTTTGAAAAGATTCCAGTTCATAAACTGGTTGCCAAAGGCCGTAAACAAAAGTGGCGCAGTTTCACCGGTTATCCTTGCCACACTGAGAAGGATGCCGGTTAAAATACCGCTTAAGCCGGTTGGGAGAATGACTTTCAGGATGGTCTTATAGTAAGGAACTCCAAGCGCAAGGGACGCTTCTTTGAGATGATAGGGCATGAGCTTGAGTGTTTCCTCCGTGGCCTTGATAATGACAGGAAGCATCATAATACTCAGGGCGACACCTCCGGATAGAGCCGAAAAGCTGCGGAAGGGAGCTACAACCCAGATATAGGCAACAATACCAATGACAATAGAAGGCGTTCCCTGGAGAACTACCACGCAGAGCCTGGCAATATTTGCAATTTTCCCCTCAGTTTTCTCGGAAAGATATATTCCCGTGGCAATTCCAAAAGGAATAGACAGGATGCTTGATAAAACAATGAGTATCCCCGTTCCCATGATCGCATTAAATATCCCACCCCCTGCTTCGCCGATGGGCCTGGGAAGTTGAATTAGAAACTCCCAGTTAATGACTGCAATACCATTTCTGGTTATGAAGTAGAGGATAAGGAGGAGGGGAAGTATTGAGAAACATGCGAGGAGAATTACGATGATGCGAAATGCTTTGTCCTTAATCATTCTCACAGTGGTATGATCGTTCATCACGTAACCTCTTTCGATGCCTCAAGGGCAACCTTCTTGATGACATAGGTACCGAGTATATTTACCAGAGTTGTCACAAGGAAGAGCACTAGGCCGACATAGATAAGGGATGCCGCGGTGATACCTGTTGCCTCAGCAAATTCGTTGGCAATAACCGAAGCCATCGTGTTGGCGGGGCTGAAAATGCTTGTGGGTATAAAATTACTGTTTCCGATCAACATCGTGACAGCCATGGTCTCGCCGATTGCGCGTCCCAAGGATAAGAGAATACCTGCAATAATACCGGATCGTGCGTAGGGAATGATAATATTCTTAATTACTTCAAAACGGGTTGCGCCAAGAGAATAAGCCGCTTCCTTCAGGTCAGCCGGTACCAGGGTGACGACTTCTCTTCCGATTGATGCCGAAAATGGTATGATCATAATCGCCAGGATAAGCGCTGACGTAAGGATTCCAACCCCATGGGGTGTAACCCCAAGCTGCATCTCTATGGTGCGTACAATGGGCATGAGAAAGAAGAGTCCCCATAAGCCATAGATAACCGAAGGTATGCCTGCGAGGACCTCAATAGAACTCCTCAAAAAAGCTGGGAATGCTCCTTCCTTAAAATACTCACCGAGAAATATGGATATAGCGATTGAAAAGGGAATGCATAGAAAGATTGCCATGAAAGATGTTATGAGGGTGCCGAGAAGAAAAGGGAGCGCACCAAACTTTTCTGCAGCAGCATCCCAGGTCGTTCCCCAGAAGAATGTGAGGCCAAAAGCTTTGATGGCTGGTATTGAGGCAACAAGAAGAGTCAGAAGAATTGTTAGGAGGAGAACAACAATAAATATCGCAGAGATGAGAAGAACTCTGTTGAACCGACGTTCTGATTTATCTACGGTACTTTTCATCGATGCGTCCTTCGCCTGAACTTTCCTGTTAGCCTGTTGAACTATGATTCCCTTTATCGTCTGAGCCTCTTCCATTTTGACCACCATTTACTTTTTACTTTCAGACTGATGTTCTCAGGGGCCTTGTTTCCTATGATTGAAAGACCCCTGAGGCTTTGTTCTGTTTTTGCTATCAGCTATCCTATCAGCTATGAGCTAATATTACTTCAATATCGGTGCCCCACCGTAGGTCATAGATTTTATGATCTTCTCAGACTTTGCAACCGCTTCCTTGGATAAAACTGAGTACTGAAGGGGCTCTACAAACTTCTGACCATCAGTGATTGTCCAGTGGAGCATCTTGACAAGAGACTCTGCCTTTGCCCTTGAACGGCCACCATAGTTCTGCTCTTTGTAGAAAATAAGCCAGGTAAAGCCGCTGATGGGATATCCATCTTTCGCCTCTGTGTCGGTGAGGGAGACGTTCGTGTCATCAGGAATCTTCACATTCGCTGCAGCGCTGACAGATTTTGGTGTTGGCTCTACAAACATGCCGGCCTTATTCCTGATATTTCCAAAAGACATCTTATTTTGAAGGGCATAGAGAAGCTCAACGTAACCTATTGAGCCAGGTGTTTGTTTTACATAGCCAGCGACACCAGGGTTTCCCTTCTGGCCAATCTGTCCCGCTGACCAGTTTAATGATTTGCCAGTCCCCATTTTCTCGCTCCACTCCTTGCTCACCTTGCTAAGGTATTCACTGAATATATGGGTTGTTCCACTCCCATCTGCACGGCGAACCACGGTGATAGGAAGATCAGGAAGTTTAACTTTCGGGTTGGCTGAAGCGATTTTGGGATCGCTCCATTTTTTAATCTTACCGAGGAAAATGTCAGCGACAACCTCTTGGGTGAAGTTAAGCTTCGGATTTTCAGGCAGATTATAGGTTACAACGACGGCTCCAAGACAGGTGGGGATGTGGAGAACCGGAGCGCCTGCCTCTTTCAATTCTTTGTCGGTCATGAACGCGTCAGTTCCGCCAAAGTCGACAGTCTTCTTCATGAGCTGGTTAATACCGCCACCTGAACCAATGCCCTGGTAATTCACCTTGATCCCATTCTGCTGAAAATAGGCATCGAACATCTTTGAATAGAGGGGTTGAGGAAATGTGGCGCCCGCACCGATGAGTTCTTTCTCCGCTGCGAATAACAAGCTTCCGCTTAACAACAATCCCAGGACAAGAAGCAAAGCAAATAATCGATTGAATAGTTGTGACATATTTTCCTCCTTACTATATGTTGTTGACCATATATTAGAGGTAAAATGTTACGGCTGTATGAGCTTTCTGTTAATTTTCTGTTAATTCTTAGGAGGAAGACATTTTTCCTATGGGCCTATGGCTATCAGATATGGCTACTTTTCTCGTCTCTCGCTTTACATTCTTCGCTCCGAACTCCGAACTGATAACTCCGAACTGGTTTACTCCAATCCCATCGCCTATTGCCCATCGCCCCATACCCACCATCGAAAATGGTGACACCCTCGAGGACCCGCTTATTCTGGAGAACGGCCAGGTGCGAAAGTTCGACCGTGTCCTTGCCAATCCGCCCTTTTCCCAGAACTACAGCCGCGCCAACATGAAGTTTCCAACCCGGTTCCGTGAGTGGTGCCCCGAGACAGGCAAGAAGGCCGACCTAATGTTTGTTCAGCACATGCTGGCAAGCCTCAGGCCAAAGGGCCACATGGCCACTATCATGCCCCACGGCGTGCTTTTTCGCGGCGGCAAAGAAAAACTAATCCGGGAAATCTTTATTAACGATGATGTAATCGAGGCAATCATCAGCCTGCCGCCAGGCCTCTTTTATGGTACCGGTATCCCCGCGTGTGTGATTGTCGCAAACAAGAGTAAGCCGGAGTATATGCAGGGCAAAATCCTCTTTATCAATGCTGACCGGGAATATGCTGAAGGCAAGGCCCAGAACAAGCTGCGGCCTGAGGATATTGAAAAGATCGACTTCGTCTTCTCCCGCAAGCTCGAAATTCCAAAATACAGCCGTCTTGTGGATAGGAAAGAGATCGTTGAAGTCCACGATTACAATCTCAACATCCGCCGCTATGTGGATAATACACCGGAGCCGGAACCGGAGGATGTTCAGGCCCATCTGATAGGAGGCATTCCCGAGACTGAGGTTAATGCCCGTGCCGCCGATTTTGCCCGCTTTGGCATACAGTCCGATACGCTATTCGAACCAACCCGCTTGGGCTATCTTATTTTTCGCGAACAGATCGAAACAAAACCGGCTATCAAAGTCACGCTCGAAGCCGACCCTGCACTTCAGCAGACTTTCACCGTACACCACGACGCCCTGGAAGCCTGGTGGGCGGTAGCCCGCAATGACTTTGCCGGTCTGTGCGATGGCAGAAAGATGCCTGAGGTTCGAAGCGAGCTGCTCACAACGCTGAAGGACAAGCTCATCCCCTTGAATGTCCTCGATGAGTTCAAGAGTGCCGGGGTCTTTGTCAACTGGTGGCAGCAGATTCGGTATGATCTCAAGACGATCATCTCAATAGGATGGCACCACACGCTGATCCCCGATGAATACCTCATAAGCGAATACTTTCAGGCCGAGGCTAACGAGATTGAAGAGCTGGAATCAAAAATCAGTGAAGCTCAGAGTGAGCTGGCAGAAGCGGTAGAGACGGCCCAGGAGGTGGCAGCCTACGAGCCGGAAGAGGACGAGACAGTCACTGCCACCATAATCAAGAAGGTCCTCAAGGATTTGATCGATGACCTGAAGGGCAGCGACGGGCAGGGCAATCAGCACTCAAGGAATTGGAAACGTTGCAGGCCCAGGAAAAGGAAATCGCAGTCATCGAGAAACGGATAAAGGACAGTAAAGCGGCGTTGAAGACTAAAACCGACGAACTGGAACTCAAGCTTCAACTCAAGCGCCTTGGTGGAGATGAATTCAAGGGGGAAAGCCAGGAACTGGTCCGGCAGGTGGACACCCAACTGGCAAACCTCGACAGCGCCAGCAAAGAAAGCAAGAAGAAAATCATCGCTCTCAACAAGGACAAAGCCGCCCTCGAAGCACGCCTTGCCAAGACCGACGCCATCCTCAGCACTATAGGCGGCCAACTGACCGAAGAGGATGCCCGCCGCCTGATCCTGAAAAAGCTTTTTGATCTGGCAGCCAGTGAGTTGAACCGTTACCTCAACGCCGAAAAGCGCACTCTGATTGCCGGTGTGGAAAAACTCTGGGACAAATACGCTGTCTCCAGCCGTCAACTGGAGCAAGAACGTGCGAAAACCCTCGCTAAGCTTGATGGTTTTCTCGTAGCTCTTGGATATTATGGACAGAAAGGAACGAATGAAGCTTAAGGTCTTCATCAGTAGCGTGCAGAAGGAATTCGGACAGGCCAGAAGAAACCTGAAGGCCTTCCTTCTCGGCGATGTCGTCCTTCATCGCTTCATTTCAGATGTTTTCCTCTTTGAGGAACTTCCTGCCAAAGATCGCCGGGCCGATGAGGTCTATCTTGAAGAAGTGAAGCGTTGTGATATCTATTTGGGTATCTTCGGCTACGAATATGGGAGCGAAGATCGAGACGGTATTTCTCCCACAGAGCACGAGTATGATTATGCCGGTAAACTGAAAAAGACTCGGCTTATCTACGTCTGGGGCACAGATGAGAAACGGCGGGCCGAGAAGATGAAAGCGTTGATCCATAAGGCGGGAAACGAGCTGATCCGTCGCCGCGTGGAAGACATGAGCACACTGACGGCAGAGATCTACGCCAGTCTCGTTGATTACCTGGACGGCAAAGGGGCGCTCCGTGTCCCTCCTTTCGATACGTCACCTTGCGACAATGCTTCCCTTAACGATCTCTCCCGGAAACGGGCCATATGGTTCCTGGACACCGCCCGCAGAGAGCGTGCCTTTCCTCTCAAGCCGAACACATCGACTCAAGCACTGCTCACCCATCTGAACCTGTCCGAACAGGGAATACCTACACATGCGGCGATCCTGCTTTTCGGCGCCAATCCTCAGCGATTCCATCGTACCGCGGAAATCAAGTGTGTCCACTGTCACGGCACGGAGTACCGCCGGCCCTTTGCTGTTCTGCAGGTCTTTGGTGGTGATCTTTTCGAGCAGGCAGATCAGTCCGGCGATTTTGTATTGGGCAAGATCAACCGCACCGTCGGCACCCGAGCTGCGGGCATCACCGCACCTGCCACCTACGAGCTTCCCCCTGATGCTATAGGAGAGGCCATTATTAATGCTATTGCACACCGTGACTATTACAGCAACGCCTCTGTAGAAGTCCGTCTTTTTGCTGATCGCCTGGAAGTTTGGAATCCCGGCAGGCTGCCGGATACGCTGACCTTGGATAGTCTGCGCCGTGACCATCCTTCCGTGCCCCGCAATCCGTTGATTGCCGAGGCCCTTTACCTCACCCGTTACATCGAGAGGGTCGGTTCCGGCACCCAGACCATGATTGAACTTTGCAGGGAAGCGGGGCTGCCGGAGCCGCAATTTGAACAGCGCGGAGGGTTCTTTGTTGTAACCCTTTGGCGCGATTGGCTGACGGATAGGGTCATAGCGGAGCTTGGATTGAACGAAAGGCAAAGACAGGCCATCGTCTATCTAAAATCAAGAGGTTTCATAACGAATGCTGAGTATCGGACCACTCTTCGAACAACACGGGCAACCGCCAAGCGAGATCTTGAAAGCCTTGCGATAAAAGGGATTGTGAGGCTTAAAGGCAGTGGTAGGGGTAGCCATTATGAACTCTTAAAGAAACGGCTCATAAATGGTTCAAATGGCTCAGCGAGAGATTAGGGAGAAAATGGCTCATAAATGGCTCAAATGGCTCATTGGATGGGGCCATAAAGGGGCCAAGTAAAAGGTATGGAATGTGAAGGAAAAGAAGTAAAGGATGAAATCGAGAAGCAAACACGAGATTACCGGGGAAGT